>ULSO01092553.1_pt1 | contig 33237 bp, 39 predicted proteins | sample 1956701 | NCBI WGS metagenome assembly ULSO01 (sample SAMEA4835708, study PRJEB28245) | human gut metagenome | biome: gut microbiome; material: fecal sample | place: Denmark | collected 2008 | reverse complement strand
CTAAAAAATCAACCTATTCCACAACCTTTGGTGTTGACCCATATTATCAAGTTATTTTTCTAATGTTGGAAGAAAGGATTATAACGTTACGGGGACATATTCTCCTTACAATTTAGGAATTCCCTCCTATAGCCCAACAAATAGTTTCCCGATCATAAATCATACGAAATCATTTAAGTGATATGAAAACTATACATAATATGATTATATTAATTTCAATTGGAGTATTTTTTATAGCTGTAATTTCATTGCATTTCTATATTAATACATATCCAAATCACATAGATTTTATGAATATGACCAAGGAGCAAGTCGCGATAAAACTTCAATCATATGAGAAAAAATATAATAGAAACTTTATGCAGAATAGTTTTTGTATAAAGGTAAAAATATCGGATAGAATTGAAAACTTCTATTTTAATAACTTAGAGCATTTATATGCGAACAAAAGCATATATAATTCAGATGTATGGATTGTAAACCTACAGGAACGTTTGATATACTTCTATTGGCAAGTTTTATATTTTAAAAATGGCAAAGTTATATCCGAAGAACTCTTAATGGAGAATGATATAACTGGTAATAAAAAAACGATTAAAAATTAAATTTGGCAATACTTCACATGCAATATATTAAAAAATTCAAAGTATTTTAAATAGAAAGATTCTATTATGAAAACAATCAAAATAAAAGCAATTTCAGCGGTAATCTTTTTGGGCGCGACAGTATTATACGGCGCAGGAAATGAATCATTGTATATGGGAAACGTCGGGCGCATAAATCCTGCAACGGCGCAAGTTCTAACAGGCGAAGTTCAGGTATCAGGGATTCAGTCTCCGACAAAATTGACTTTGGATTTGGTTCTGCCAAACGGATCGTTATATACTGTAAAGGACATATCTGTTATAAAAGACGGAACATATGGCGTATTTGAATTTATCGACAATATGCTTCTCCCTCAGGGGACTGCCCTTCTGAACGTATCGGCAGACAACAATCTGTCCGAGAACAATCTATCTGTGGATTTATCGCTTCAAGATTTTGAAGAAGACGCGCCGGACAATTCGTCAAATTCATCAAGCGGAAGCATAGCAATGGTTGGCGGAACCAACAGGGTTACGGGATATGCTGTAAATCTTTTGGCAGACGGAGATTCGGGGACTGTCCAGAATCCGACAATAGGAGGATCGCTTGCTACTATGGGAGATTCTGCATTTCTGACAACGACGCAAGAGTCTTCAAATCTTCCGGCAACATCTCCAAGCTCTTCAATAGAACAAATCACCTACGACGCCAACAATATGGTAGTGGGAGTGACGGGAAGAGCTTTGACAAGGGACGATGAAGGAAATTCGACGAACTTTACTCAAACCGCTACGGACGCAACAATAAACGCTGCCTATTTGGACGAACTAAAAGAAATTTTCGGAACTAAAACGAATGCCCAGTGGCAGAGTTTTGACTGGAAATCCTCCATAACGCAATCCGCGCTTGACTATCTACTTGCCGTCCACAAAGGACAAATTACCTCTGGGATAAGCATAAACGCAACCCAGGCAAAAGCCCTGCGTCAATCGTTGTTGTCGAGATTGTCATACGTAAATCGCAACTTCATAAACGGGTGTCTTTCCGGATACGATCTCAACTTTAGCGGAATAAATCTGCAATACGCCGATTGGCGCGGAAAGTTAAAAGACCTAACCGGCGCAATGATGGTTCAAGCCGCAGCCTCAATTACAAATGCGGCCGGTAAACATGCCGGAATACAAGGCGCATACTTTGAAGAAGTTGTATGGAGTGGGACCGAAACGGTCACAAATATGTCGTTGGCATTTGTCTACACTGGAGGATTTGTCGGAATTACGAACACCCAAATGGCGGCGATAGACGCCAATCAAGGCGGAACCTTGGGAATCGTGATGTCGGATGCCCAAAGTACCGCATGGAGCGGAGTTGTTGCCAACTGCCAAATTTCGATGACATGGGGCGGCTATGATTATTGGGAAAGCATATTCGACCAAGTATGGTATTATACCGACTTTCTTGAAGGGAGTCCCAAACAATATGTTTATTGCACTTATTAATAAATTCTGATACACGGATAGGAAATTTTTATATGAAGAATTTTTTGTCCGTAACATTTCTCCTTTTCGCTTCCATATCTGTTTTGTCCGCAGATCAGCCCGCGACGATAAAAATGACTCCGTTGAACGGTATGGACGTGAAAATGTCGTTTAAAATCAATAAAATGCAGGGGCCGTTTTATTTCGTGGATGCGCCATTGTTTAGCGTGTTTGCAGTTTTGGAGAAGTTGCTTGATCGTCCCATAATTTATTCGTCCACACTGCCCCAAACTGCAAAATTTACGTTTAAGTCTGAAAAACAGATGTCCAACGACGATGCGATAAAACTGTTTCGCGCAATGTTGATGTTAAACGGAATAGCAATAATTCCGGTTGACGGAGATAAGTATTATAAGGCAGTTCCATCAGCGGGTGTGAGTTCGCATGTTCCGGAGTTCCTAATTGGTCGTGCTTCAGAACAAAAACCTAGTCAAAACTTTTATACAAAATTCTTTGAACTCAAACATATTCAAATTTCAGATATAGAAAGTAAATTGAAGTCGTCAATGTCTCCGAATAACGTGGGAGTATTTGAGACCTTCCCCAAAAGCAACTCTTTTTGGATTACCGATACGTTGCTTAATATCCAACGAATAGAGGCAATACTAGACAAGCTCGATGTTTCAATAAATGAAACTGCATTTATACAAATAAAAAATTCGTCTGCGACTGAAATAAAAGAAAAAATAACTGCCTTAAAATTGGATGAATTAAAAAATGTAACAATTACAGCGGATATAAGAACAAATAAGCTTATTGTGGTTGGACCTAAAGCTACAATAAATAAAATACAGGAACTCGTGATTGAGTTAGATACTGAATCGGAGGCCATATTAAAAAGCGAAGTTGTATATGTAAAACATGGAGAAGCCGTAAAGGTTGTCGAAGTATTGACAAAAATAGTTAGCGGACAAAAGCAATCGAAAGGTAATAAAAGTACCCAGTCGTCGAATCGAGACAAGCAACAAACACCACAAACATTGGATAAAGATAAAGAGAATGTACCGACTTTGCCAGTTGCCGATACGCTGAAGCGCGAAGCTGATGAAAAAAATGTAAATTTTGGTATAGAATTTTCCGATTATGTTCAAATTGTGTCGGAGGAAAGAAGTAATGCCATCGTAATATACGGTACTTCAAATGATTTAAGGCAGATTAAGTCAATTATTGAAAAATTGGATATAGTTCTCACACAGGTAAAAATTGATGTACTAATTACTGAGGTTGTTCTGTCCGATGATCAAGTATCAGGACTAAGTTCGTTTGGATTATCTTATAATACAGGCCAAGATAGCGGATTTTCTGGGTCAACGCAAACGTACAACCTTACTAATTCTAGTACTCCTGCCTTTTCTGTAACTGCAAGTGAAACGAGTTTCTCCTTTCTATTCGGTGTTGCTCGCCAAAATCAGAACGTAAAAGTGCTTTCGGCTCCGACGATTGTGACAACACATAATAAGGAGGCCGAAGTCAATATTTCGCAGTCGTTACCCATAATCACATCTTCAATGAGTGATATTACCAGTATCACTACGACTCGCAGTTCGGTATCTTATAAAGACATAGGAATACAATTGCGTGTTACCCCTCTTGTTGGTGCAAATGGAAGTATTCAATTGAAAATAGACCAAAGTGTTGATTCTATATCTGGATATACAACTATAGATAACAATCAACAACCGATAATAAGTAAAAGAAAAGCTACAAGTTTTGTTAGTGCCAAAAGCAATGAAGTCATAACTTTGGCAGGGTTACAACAGATAGACACTACGGAAATGGACGGTGATGTATGGTTACTTAGCGATATTCCGTTAATAGGAGAAATATTTAAACCAACTAAAAATGAGTATAAACGTAGAGAGTTAATAATATTCATTCGTCCGACAGTTGTAGAAAGTACTCCAGTTGATAAAATAATAAAAACAAAAGATGTTTCTAATTCTCCCTCAAAAGAGGAAATCAAAGCATTTTATAAAGACGGGAAATTATATCTAAACGGAAATTAGAGGAAAAGAAATCGGAGAAAATAGACCTTAGATTCTCTCAACTTATGTGATGGCACGGACTTATCTAAATGTACAGGTCTTTCCGCAGAACAGTTCTTTAGTATGCCCTCCAAAGATTATTGCATTTTACTTGCGATTGATTTTATTGATACCAATTTTTCCCAAGCCGAGCAATTACGCGCATAGATTTATCAAAATGTAGAGGATTAACAGGAGAACAACTAGCGAAAGCATCGAATATAGATAATATATCTCTTACATCTACACAATATGAAGCTATGAAAACAAGTCTACCAAGTGGTAAATATATTTATGTAGACAATATACATACAAAAATCCCCTAATTGACGATGTTCCAACTAAAAACCTACCTTAGAGTAGGTTTTTTTCTACACAATCCTATTAAGAAGCATTAAAAATAACTTATTCATTACTATATTTCAGCAACACATATAAAAATCGCGATATCCATGTCTGTACTTGGTATAGATTGGAAGCTATCATATGGATTTCAGTCTTTATCGGAGTTTTATCTACCCCAAAGGGGGCATCTACTGGCTGAGAATTTATCATATACCATATATGTAGATATTGCGATTGTATTTCTAGTTGCGTCAATAGTTTATCGTAATCTCCATAATCTGTGTTCTTTTCTTTTAAAATCTCTTGAATACGCGCACTAATAGCTTTTTGTATCTTATATTGCTCTATTCTTAGAGCAGTTAATTTCTCTAATTGTTTGCCTGTATTCCTGAATATTAAGCCACCCGGTTCATCTTTTATTACCTGATATTGCTTCCCTTTTTCAAACAGCTGCCCTTCTAAGTATGATAATTTGGAATCGCATAACCAGATGGGCTCTTTTTCAACGTTCTCCTGAGCTTGTGCCAAACTACTTATAATTATCATTGCCAATATGTATATGTATTTCATCTACTACCTTCTCACTAAATTTAATTAGTGCTAACTTCTATATTAGCCCTATTAATCCCTGAATTAACAAAGTTTATAATTGTAAAATCTGCATTTCTAAAAGTGCCTTTTTTTGTTCCGGCATCAAGTTTATATGGGTAATATTTGGATTTCGCGGAATCCAACGAAAATACTCACGAATAGAGCGTCTGAAGCCCGTCCAATCTATACAATGTACTTCCCTACGAGGATTATTTGTATATAGTGGCAACACCTTTGCTGATATTATTTTGGTTGACTTCGTTATGTGATACCTTGTATTTGCGATTAGATCTTTACCTATAAAAGGAATATTTGTTAAATCTTTTAGAGGATTATTCGATATATCTAGATTCTCTTTTATGCTAATTGGAGAATCCATTAATGTTTGTATATGATTACTCTGACAAAATAAATTCTCGCTTATATATCTTGGGATACCTTCTAAGGATTTTAATAGATTATTAACACATCTATAATTCCCTCCTACCGTACTTGGACCGTCTTCTAATGTCTGGAGTTTATTGTGTGAGCAATTAAATTCACGTCCAATGTGTCCCGGACTACCCGCTAAAGTTCTAAGTTTATTGGAGCTACAATTAAATGTACCATTTACTATCAGCGGTGCGCCCTCCAATGATGTCAATAAGTTGACGCTACAATTGAAGTCTCCCCCAACTGCTTGAGGTACTTCTTTACCTTGTAATGTTGTAAGACTATTAAAGGAACATTATCACAAACTCAAGCGGAGAGCCAAATACTGAGCATTATCTTGGGATACAGCAAGAAATACTGCTCAAGGGAATACTAAGAGTACTATAGGATCCGCAGTAGCTGCACTTGGTGCCGTTATAACAGTAGCTAGTATTGCTGCATTGAATAGTCTAGATGATATAGGGGAAAAATAAATTTTTTCCCGTACTTCCCATACTTACGAAGTATGGGTACACTAGCACAATGCAAAGAATCTTATAGTACGCCACGATATGTAGCCAATAATTTATGGGTGCAAGGCAGGCAATTCGAGATTATCCGCGATATAGACTTTAGCGGAGTAACGAATGCACGCGCTGAATTATTTCGTAGGCTTACCATAGTTGAAAATTGCATCTTGCCCAAAGTATCCTTATATTTTAGTAACCTTTTTAGTATCAATCAGTCGGATTTTCGCAAAGTAACTAATTTTCCGAGAAAAACCTTCAAACAAATAAGCAGTTTATACAAAGTAAGTTTGCCATCGGTTGATGTTTCAGGGGTAGTTTTTGAAGGGATAGAGGTATATGAAACAAATTTTGTACTTTGTAAAAATTTTACCTGGCGCGAATTTGCTACACTCCCTAAAGAATGTTTTGGATGTAGCTTTCCAAACATAGGATTATCAGAGAATTCGCTACGTTTTCCAATATCTGTGATGTCGGATAGATACTTTTATAAGTGTGATTTATCCGGTATAAACGATCTTAGTATAGAAATGATAGACGTATGCCGTGACATGGTATATTGCACTCTTGGGGTAGGAGTAATTCAGCGCTATGCAAATGATATTGGCGCAATAAAACGTTTATTAGAATTAAAGCCCTTAATAAGAGAGGGGAATATTATATTGTCTCTACAGGACTATATTAGGCAACATCCAATTACACCTACACTTAAAAAAAACTTGTGCTATATATAAGTGCGCGTTATTACAATTTATTTGGACAGCCTTTCTTCCTCATGAGTTGTTCGTAATGTTCTAAAAATTCTTTTATCAAGGATAGTGCGGTCTTTTCAACTGGTAATAACGTACCTTTTTCTAAAATTCGGGCAGTCTCTTCGGATATTTTTTTATCAGGAAGATTGCTGAAAAAATAATTGTGTAATTCTTTTAAATTTATAATACCTACAATGTCATCGTGATCTTTCTTAAAATATGTAGGAGTTTTTGCCTTAGGGTCTACAGCAAAGATTTCTTTAATAGTGTTTGTGTCAAATTCACAGTCATAGCTAGCGACAAAAATATAGAACATATAAAATGTTTTCTTAGATCGATCATAACGAAATACAATACCAATGTCAGTTACAAAGTTAGGTTTATAGGTATCGGATTTACTTTCAGGAACTTCTCTAAAATATGTACTTAAAGCGTTAAACTCTTCACAAAATCTATTTGGAATTGGTGAAAATGAGATGAAACTAAATGCGGATTTTTTCAAAAATCCTTTCAAGGATTGATGCCCATTTGGTTTACGATGGATCAAAATAGTATTTTGCTGATTATCAATAGGAATAAATGAACATTGGACTATACATTTTATAGAATATTGCGGAGCAGGTGCAGACGTTAGTCCCAACTTAATCAGTATTTTTCGCCATGGCGTAATATATGGAGTATTTTGCTTGTCTGAGTTTTTAATACATATAGTAGCAAAATCTTGATTATACCTCTCAGTCGTAAAAAAATCATTTGCAGAAATGTATCCTGAATTCGAACTAGAAATGCTGGAAATATTCTTACTATAGAAAAATTCTGTAAAATCCTTTTTCGTTTTTAGAGAAGGAAAAAGTGTGGAAAGAAAATTTTTTAAAGATTTAGAATTCATAAAAGCGACATACTTGTAATCAAATGTAGCAGCTTCTATATATTTCCGACTAGTATCAAAGAAGACAAACGACAAAAACAAAGTAACTAATACGGCTAAAGAAACGAGTAATAAAATAAGTTTAATGCTATAAATAAGATTCGCACTTTCCGGCGTGTCTTGAAAAAATATTGTAGATATAGGTTCAACTAACTGAGAGAGGACCAAATTAAAAACACAAAAAACTAAAGCAGATAATGTTCGTTTTACGTAAGACATGTTCAATTATGTAAAGAAATTTATTATAAAGTCAAGTTTCACGTACAAATTAGGAAAGGGAGAATTTAAGTTAAATATACTGAATACAATTAAAATAAAGTGCTTCGCGTATCAAAAGAATATCCCAGGTAAAATTGCTTTATACATTTGAGTTAAATAACCTACCTGAGGGACGCAAATTTATCTCAATTTGCTATACAGAGCTAGAAAAGAAAACGCATAGTAACAATTACGAGATATATCGCTAGTATTTAAGGCATTAGCTACCTAAGTAATACTAAATTTTTAGCTAAACATACAAGTTTCCAAAAGGGATTAAACTAAGAAATTCTATGGGAACGCGAAGTTTAGTTATAGTTATTAAGAACAGGGTACTAAAACTAGCTCAGTATGGGCAATTTGATGGTTACCCTGAAGGGCAAGGGTTAGGAATAATAGAAACATTGCAGGGAAAATTGGCAGCATTTTCTGAGGCACTTGACAAGCTACATTTCATAACGAAGGAAGAAGAGCAAGCAGTCTATAAAAGTAAGGACGAGGCTGCTATAAATGCGCTACAAGATGGATATAAGGTATTTCCATATATCCTAGATGGATCTGTTACTGGGGTAGTTGACAATTACCAATTTGATGCTGAAAGCCTTTGGTGCGAATGGTGCTATGTTCTAGATTTTGATAGGGATACCCTTGAAGTATACAAGGGATTTAACAGAAAAGAGCTTACGCCGGAAGATAGATTTTATCCTATAGAAAAATTTCGTGACACTAGTACGCCATTTCACCCGGTTAAACTACTGTGCAAATTTAAACTAAGCAATTTGCCCAAAGAAGAAGAATTTTTACACGCCTGCAAAACTGCAAGAAATCCAGTCAAATAATAAATGGTTTACATGACCGCAATAATCGGTGCGTGCTTTTTTCTGGGGATATTATATATTTTTGAAGTAGTAGCCCCAAGAGTAGAAGCCGAAAATAAAATTCAGCTTTTGAAGGAACTCCAGAATACAATTCAAATTTTAAAAGTATCCGAGCTTTCTCCGAAAGAAAAACGAGAGTGCCTACAAAAATTATCAGGATTGATAGGTAAAAATTCCGCCACGAACTTAAAAAGGAAGCATAGGCATAAGCAAGTAAGTACGCACAAGAAGGGGAAATCCGCGTAAGAGGCTGCAAATACGCCAAAATACACTATTTGGAGGTAGGACAAAGTATGGCATAAACTATAGGCATGGATTTAAAAGGAAAAAACGCTCAACCAATAATAGATGTATGTTGCGGGGGGAGGATGTGGCATTTTGACAAATCCGACTCGCGCACAGTATTTATGGACAACAGGAGACTAGAAACAAAACTTTGCGATGGGCGGACATTCCGTGTATCACCTGATGTAATCGGTGACTTTAGAAATATACCCTATAAAGACGCGACTTTTTCACTAGTGCTATTTGACCCGCCACATTTAATACGCTTGGGGGGAAAACTCCTGGATGTTCAAAAAGTACGGTTGTTTAGATAAAACACATTGGAAGGAAGATTTAAGTAAGGGATTTTCTGAGTGTTTCAGAGTACTAAAGCCTAATGGTGTGTTAGTGTTTAAATGGAACGAAACTCAAGTACCAAGCTCGGTGGTTATAGAGCTCTCAAAAAGAAAGCCGGTCATAATGCATAAAAAGCAGAAAACGCACTTTATGATATTCATCAAAGACTGATATGAAGTACAGGAGGATTAATTTATTTGGCGGACCAGGCGTGGGAAAGTCTATTTGTGCGGCCAAGCTTTTTGGTGATTTAAAACTTCGCGGATATCTAATAGAGCAGGTATCAGAATATGCAAAAACCTGGGCGCACCAAAAAAGAGCTGTAGACGTATACACTCAATTATATTTTTTGTCCAAGCAGATCAAATCAGAGAGGGAATGCCTTACTAGTGGTTATGATCTAATAGTAACAGATTCTCCATTAGGCTTGTGTCCCTTATACACAAGTGAGTATTTCCCAAAAGATGCGGGTTGGGCAACAAGTTCAATGTGGGGATACATCAGGGCAATGGACGCAGAATATGCACCACTAAATATCTTAATACGTAGGGATAATGCCGTAAAATATGAAACAGAAGGTAGATATCAAAGTTTTACTGAAGCAAGCCAAATAGACACAAAATTATATAAGATGTCAGAAAGGTTTGGAGGATTTGAGAGGCCTGAGGGATTTAGCGTAAGTGAATACACAGAATTGCTGAACTATATAGTGCAAAAACTAGAAACACATTAGGTACACAAGAAATTTCGCCTAAACTAAGAGTTTAATTTTTATCAAGCATATGAAAATTATAAAAAGAGACGGTACAGAAGTAGAATTCAATGTAGACAAAATAATTATGGCGGTGACAAAGGCAAATAATCGTGTCGAAGCCCCGCAAAAATTAAGTGAGTTGGAAATCAATTCGATAGGTAAGCATGTGCAAGACATAGCTAGTGAGCTTACTAGGGCGCTTACTGTGGAAGAGATTCAGGATCTTGTGGAGAATGATATTATGAGCTTAGGCAAATATGAGTTGGCTAAGCGCTATATCACATATCGTTATAATCGTAGCTTGGCACGAAAAGCAAATACAACAGACGGGAGAATTTTAAGTCTGATCAATTGTAATAATGAGGATGTAAAGCAGGAAAATTCAAATAAGAACCCTATAATAAATAGCGTACAGCGTGATTATATGGCAGGGGAGGTATCTAAAGACATATCTTCCAGAATTCTCTTGCCTCGCAAAGTGGTAGAAGCTCACGATGCAGGTTTAATCCATTTCCACGACATGGATTATTTTGCACAGAGAATGCATAACTGCTGCTTGTTAAATCTGGAAGATATGCTACAAAATGGAACTGTGATATCAGGCACACAGATTGATAGACCAAAAAGTTTTGCTACCGCTTGCAATATTGCAACCCAAATTATAGCGCAAGTCGCAAGCAACCAGTATGGCGGGCAGAGCATATCACTTGCGCATTTAGCGCCATTTGTGGAAGTCTCACGGAAGAAAATTCAAGCTGAGGTATCAGCAGAGCTAAAGGAATTATCAATTGAGGCGACAGAATCACAAATAGCCAAAATAGTGGAAGAACGCGTACGTAAAGAAGTCGCCAGGGGTGTGCAAATAATTCAATACCAGGTCATTACCCTGATGACAACAAATGGGCAAGCGCCGTTTGTTACAGTATTTATGTATTTGAACGAAGTTTCAGATCCGCAGACAAAAGCGGATTTGGCTATGATAATTGAAGAAACTTTGAAACAGAGAATTTTAGGCGTAAAAAATGAAAAGGGTGTATATATTACTCCTGCATTCCCGAAGCTTATATATGTACTTGAAGAAGATAACATCAAGCCCGATGGGAAGTATTATTACTTAACGGAACTAGCTGCGAAGTGCACCGCAAAACGAATGGTGCCAGACTACATTTCCGAAAAAATAATGCTTGCAAATAAAATAGACAAAAACGGAGAAGGGCATTGTTATCCCTGCATGGGGTGCAGGAGCTTTTTAACACCATATGTAGATGCAGATGGTAACCCCAAATACTATGGAAGATTTAATCAGGGGGTAGTAACGATAAACTTACCTGATGTAGGCCTATCAGCACAAGGGGATCTGACAAAATTCTGGGACATTCTAGATGAACGCTTAGAGCTATGCCATGATGCATTACAGTGCAGGCATAAAAGACTTGAGGGTACACATTCCGATGCAGCGCCAATACTGTGGCAACATGGGGCATTATTGCGCTTAAAGAAGGGGGAAACCATAGATAAATATCTACATGGGGGGTATTCAACGCTATCACTTGGATATGCTGGACTTTGGGAGTGTGTTTACGCGCTCATAGGGGAGAAGCTAACAGAACCAGACGGGGAAGAGCTTGGGTTACTGATCCTGCGAAAACTAAACGAGTACACCGCGAAGTGGAAAGCGGCGGAAAATATAGATTATTCCCTCTATGGGACACCGCTGGAGAGTACAACATATAAATTTGCAAAAGCATTGCAGCACCGTTTCGGAATAATAGCCGGGGTATCGGACAAAAACTATATAACAAACAGCTATCATGTCTACGTTACCGAACCGATAGACGCATTTGCAAAATTAGAGCTGGAATCCAAATTTCAACTATTGTCTCCTGGCGGCGCAATCAGCTACGTTGAAGTACCAAATATGCAGAACAACATACCCGCAGTATTAACAATGATACAGTTTATATACGACAAAATCATGTATGCGGAGCTTAACACCAAAAGCGATTATTGCATGGAATGTGGGTATGCCGGCGAAATATCCATATACACCGATGAACACGGTAAATTAGGCTGGAAGTGTCCTAATTGTGGAAACACCGACCAAAGTAAGATGTCGGTAGCTCGGCGCACGTGTGGATATATTGGAACCCAATACTGGAATCAAGGCCGTACGCAAGAAATAAAGGAGCGCGTACTGCACATATAATATGAACTATGCGGAGATAAAGCCTGTAGACATTGCAAATGGGCCCGGAATACGAGTTTCATTATTTGTCTCAGGCTGTACCCACCACTGTAAGGGATGCTTTAATGCTATAACGTGGGATTTTAACTACGGGAAACCGTATACAAAAGCAACAGAGGATTATGTATACGAATTGGTTAAGCGTTCCTATATTTCTGGGTTATCATTATTGGGTGGCGAGCCCTTTGAACCATGCAATCAGAGGGCTTTACTCCCGCTAATCCGAAGGGTGAAGGCGTTGGAGAACAAGACTATTTGGGCATATAGCGGTTATACCTATGACGTTGATTTACTACTTGGGGGACGCGCCCATTGTGAAGTTACTGATGAAATTTTATCCACCATAGACATATTGGTAGACGGCGAATTTGTGGAAAGCTTAAAGAATATTTCACTACAATTTCGTGGAAGTGAAAACCAAAGAATTTTAAATCTAAAGGAATTACATGAACGATAAAGAAAAACTGACACTAAATGCGTACCAAGCAGCGGCAATGAGCACAGCTTTACCAACATCCCTAAATATGGCATATATGGCATATGGACTCGTAAATGAAATAGGGGAATTGCAGGAAAAGCTGATATCTAACACACCAGGAATACTTACTTCTAAGGAAACGCTAAAGGAGTTAGGTGACGTTCTGTGGTACATAGCTGGGGTATCACAAATACGTGGATGGAAACTTTCAGAAGTTGTGTTAGACGATACCACAGATATAGCTATAAGTAAATATGAGGCAGAAGAGGCCTCAGAAGTTTCAATCTCTGAATTTGAGCAGAACTCCTGTATCAAACTCTCTATTGGTTTGACTATAGCCGCTGGTAGCTTATGCGGCGCACTAAAGAAAGAAATTAGGGATAATACACATAAACCAGATGTGGAAAAAGAAGCTTTACGAAGAATTTTTCAAATTTCAGTAATGCTTGCAAAGGTAATGAATAGCACATTGGAACACGTAGCAATCGCAAACATAGAAAAGCTAGCAAGTAGAAAGGCACGTGGCGTAATAGGTGGTAGTGGCGACAATCGTTGATATTTGTATTTAGTCTTGAAAAAAAACAAGGAGTGAGCGCAAAAATGGACAAGAAATATAACGCAGGCATTGAAAGTAAAGCGAAGGCCTGTTGTGCGAATTGTAAAAATATTGGCGTATGTGTATTACCCAGTTCAGAATGCAATTATTGTAGCTTGTACGACGGCGAAGGCGTTACTCCCGAGCAAATGCTCAATAAGTTTAAAAAGTGCATTGCAAGGCTGAAAGCAAAAATGAAGCGATATCAAAAGAATTCTGCGTCATATGGTCATACGGATGGTCACGAAACTAATATGCCCATTACTGTGAATGGAGTTAAAATAGAGCCGGAAGCAATCTCAGAAATCTTGGAGGATTGGCGTAAAACATATACAACACCTCTAAGGAGCCTTATGCAATTTCTTCGGGCTATACGAAAGAAACTATCCTATCTGAATGAAAAAGCTAAACTGACACCCTTCAAAAGCCTTACCTTAAATATTAAGCCTATAATTTGGGGAAACGGGAAATATAACGAAGAGTTATCCTTTAAATTTGAAACATCCTCGGAGACAAATTCATACCAAATACGCTGTTACTTTAGAAACGAGGTACTACTTGGTGTTTGGTTTGGGGAATCGGAAGAGTCCACCGTAGCAAAAGCTCAGGCATGGTTAAATGCCTTGGTAGAACAATGTGTTAATAAGACGCGATTATAGCACTATGTTTTCAAAATTGACACAAAGAATATAATGTGTATCGTCCTCAGATCAAACTCGCATATATTGTCGTTGGACAGATAGAAGATGAATTTAAAACTGAAACGGACTATTCTCATACTTATGCTATAAATTTAAAAGATTATTTGCTTCAAATAAGCGAAATTACAGGTGTAACAGTGCCAGAACCAGCGGATTATGCTTTAATGGCGGGTATATTCAGCCTGTGTGGAATTTTAGCTACTAAAACAAGAGGGAAGTAAATTACTCTTTATTTCCCTGCATAGTTGGGTGCCTATCCGCAAAGGGTAGGAGCCTCGCTATTACATAGACATGGAGAATGAGGGCATAACGCTTCAGTCTTGCACACATATATCACCTAAACTAGCGTATTTTACGCTAGTTGAGTCATTTTACATTAGAAAAAATAATTTTGTTTCTAGTCCTCAGGTTAAAGAACTAAATATTGCAATCTCCCCTCTTGACAGATATGATAGAATTAGTTGCTAAGCTTTAGGGTAATGGATCTAGGGGATAAACCTTTTCCAAAAAAACAGTATTGAATACTCGTGTACTAAAGCAGTGGTTAGTTATACATGCAACTTAAATAAAGGCACGTTTTAATTGGGAAGTCATCTAAATTTCAGAATATATGGGGTAATTATCAAATTATTTAACTGAAAATTGTGTAGTTTTTTTCCTTTAAATGTAAATCGTTCTGTGGTACACAAGGTTCAATCTTTAAAATTAAAATACCTATACTAATATTTAGGAACTAAAATGAAGAATTCCGAAGATAATACACATTCCTCTTTAAGTGTAGGAGACATAAACTACATTATGGAAAATTACGCTCTCCTAAAAAGAGGATTTATAGGGGAGGCATTAGAGGCGAAATATCGGAATGCTGCGGAAGTGGCGACGCCTTCTGATTACATACCAAACGATACATGCCTCCACGCACTACTTTTATCGGAAATCATGTTTGATAAAACAGAAAATAGCATTCGTATTTTTTCCGGTTCCAATATAGCAAAGTTTTTATCTACCATTAGGGAATCATTCAAAAAAGCTTGCGAAAATATTGTATCGCACAATGGAAAAGTTCGCATAATCACAGCCGTATCTCCTGAAAACGCTACAGATACACGGGCAGAACTAAAAGCTTTTGCTGACGATATAAGAGAGGAAATAAAGAAAAAATTTTTACGCGAAATAGACTTTTGGTGCACTTGCTATAAAGCTGATATTAACACATTAGCTACACTCCCACATTATATCGCCTGCGATTCAAAAATGCTGAGGCTGGAAGCGGCGCACGCGCCACTGACTGGTAAGGAGAATGCTAGAGTAATAAAGGCAAACGTATATTTCAACAGCCCGCATACTACAAAAACATTTGAAGCCTATTTTGACAAAATTTATCACAATATAACTGGTAGGTAACGATTATGCACATTATATTAGCCGAAGCGGTACCGCAATGCGATACCGCTTTTACGATAGATACTTCTCTACTGTCAATTTTGGCATCCATACTAGTTTTTGTATCGCTTATAAATAATTTGTATAAATTGCAGATCATTGATGAAATACGTACCTGGGTCGTTAAAATAGAGAAGGATTTTTCCCCAAAATTTAATTCACTAAGGCTTGATTCTAGCAAAGAAGCGGGGGAAAAGTTCTTTGCCGAAAATGAAAATATTCTTAGAACATCTTTAAATTGGAATCAATGGTATAATATAGGAGTATGTGTGTTCTGGGCGGCTATAGTTGTAATATGGTTGTTTTACCCCGACATGTTGAAAAGCAATAACCATCTGATATATATATATATTTAAGTTTGTTTATAGGATCTGCTGTTGTATATGGGAAAGGATACCTTCTTAACAAACAACGCGAAAAGTGTTTATCAAAAGCGGAGGACATTTGCTTAAAAGACAACACTATCTTTAAAGACGCCGAAGAAAAAATTAAAGCTACATCTAAGGAAAATAGAAGCTCCAAATATAAAAAGCAAAACGACAGAAAAGAAAAAGAATTTTAGTTTAAAAGCAACGAAGCAAGGATTTTGGAAGCAAAACGTTGCACAAAATGAGTTAGCTTATGCGAACAAATGCGACAGTCTTTTCCTAGATAACCAACATCTCTTCCATTGTTTTAATTATCGGAGTCTGACAGTTAACTAAAAGTAGCTCAAAATGCGAGATTTTTGCATATTTAGGTGTAGGGTAACTATACTTTAACGATGTCATTAGGTAAAAGTTGCGAAAATACCCAACCTTTCTATAAATATCTTGTTTGGGAGTTATTTGAAAAGAAATCTTCTGAGAGGATTTCATGTAGAGATGCCTTGCATGCATCCATAGTAATAGAGGCGATGTTGGTGTATGCGACGCAAAAAGTACGTATATTTACAGAAAATTTAGCTGCAGAGGTATATGGGAGGAGCGAACTTCTACAAGCTCTAGAACAAGCTTTACGCCAAAATATAATCATAGAAGTCTTGACTCAGAGACAGCCTACAAATCAGGAGCTTACAGGTATAATTCAAAAAGATGCCGGAAAGTTAGGCATGGTAAAAGTTGCTCAAACGCAATATGGGAAGAATAGGTCGGAGAACTTTGCGGTAATGGATATGAAAGCATTTAGGTACGTTCCAAATAAAGAAAAGTTACGTGGGTTTGCCTCTGCAAACGATAGAACTTCTGCTGCGATACTGGATTCGAATTTTACACGACTACTATCACAGGAATTATAGAAAAATGAAAGTACTTACAATACGACAGCCTTGGGCGAGCTTAATACTATTAGGGTACAAAGATGTAGAAAACAGAACGTGGAAGACATCCGTACGGGGTAAAATAGCTATACATGCTAGTCAGTCAAAAGCAAAAGAAGATTGGAAATGCGCAATAGATACAGTGGCAATTGTATATAACTTTGGTATACGCGAAGCTGAAAATTGGTTAGAGGCAAAAATAGGTGAGTTTCACGAATTACCGCGTGGGGTAATTATAGGTACAGCAAATCTGGACGATTGCACACGAAAGATTACGTCTCCGTGGCATTTTGCGGGTAATTGGGGATTTTACTTATCCTCCGTGGAAAGTTTAGAACAACCTATACCAATGAAAGGGATGCTAGGATTTTGGGAAGCAAAGATTAGTGGTGAAAATTCCTAAAATATATAGCATGAAAGCGAGTACTAGCCAATCTAAAGAACAAGGGGAATTCATACCACCTAAAAATTGGACAGAAATATCAAATGGGGTATACGACGTAGAGGGTGACGTAATAGGGTATAATATCCCGAATCTAATAGATCCCTCAGGAAAACTTCGGGTAAAATTCCGCAAAGTATCCGGGAATTGCTCCTTAACGGCATGCGGTATGAAAACATTGGAGGGTTGTCCCAAAATAGTAGGGGGGAACTTCTATTGTGGATGGAATGGTTTAGAGAATTTACAGGGGGGGCCTACCTATGTAGGGGGAGATTACGAGTGCCATACAAATAATCTAGTGAGTTTAGTTGGGGCTCCAACTAAAATTTTAGGCGATTTTACCTGCGCGAATAATTATTTAACTTCGCTGGACGGAGCACCAAAAGAGGTTAAAGGCAGGTTTATATGTGCATCAAATAAATTGAAAACACTAATTGGGGGTCCAGAATTAGTAGGGGGGACATATTGCTGTGATTATAACCAGCTAGAAAACCTTAAAGGAGCACCCTATGAAGTAGGCAGGGACTTTACATGTAGCCACAACAATTTAAAAAGCCTAAGAGATTGCACTTTTAGTGTAAAGGGCGATATTGTATGCTCTTACAATAATATAAGCGACTTAGAATATACGCGGGAGTCCGACAATGTCCTCAATTACGGTATAGGTGAAAATCCGGGAATAACACATCTTCCTGGGAAAGCAGGCGGGTACGTCATAGAAGCAAAAGTATTGCCGGGATGTGCGTATATGATAAAGAACGGGAAATTGCACGATGAGCCTATAAGCATAGACTGGAAGGGCTTTACAAGGCCTTTGGAACAATACACTAGGTGGATTCCGAGAAACAAACGCGTTAATCATTTAAATATGACGCAAGAACAGTGGCGGGACTTTACAAACCTACGCGACCATAAAAATATTAAATTTCTGGAAGAAGACACATTAGAAAGGGCAGAAATTGAGAAAAATTTACCTCCTGAAATAGATTTTTAAACTAAGAAATTATTTAGATAAGAAACCAAAGTTATATGGAAGAAAAAAATCGTTTTGGAATTGGTGAAATATATCTAATAACGGATATTCTTAGTTATTTACCGAAAAACGGGAAAATATATTGTGAATGCTGCGCCTGTATGAGCGTATATTCCGACTTTTTAAGTTGGATAGCCGCAGAAGGCAATGCCCAATACATGACTTCTGATCCCGCAGCGGCATCAGCTATAATTATACTCGGATGCCAAGTAACAGATCTTGCGGTATACAATGATATTTCTCGTGCAGAGGAGCTCCACAATACCTATCCCGAAAAACTTTTTTATATGGGGGGATGTTTAGCGAAGAGATACGACATTGAACTACCGCAGTGGTTAAAACGCCTGGATATAGTGAGAAGTGAGTACCAGTGCATAGGGAACGACGATACAGAATTTGCCCAGATTAAAACAAAAATGATCTGGCAAAAGCCCTTTTGGGTAAAAAATTGGAAAGACACAGATCCTGAATTAACAGAGGGGCATTTATTTCGCGATATGTATCCCTTAAAGATAGGTGCTGGTTGCCACGGTAAATGCAAATACTGTACAATTCGTGATACTCGCGGGAAAACCTATCTTACGGTGGCCGAAAAGCAAGAGGCTGAGTTCTTAGCCCATAAGAATGTTGTACTGATCTCAGATAGTCCTAGCGTACAACAGGTAAAAGCTTGGTGCGGAATTGCTACGAAACATAACAAAGAGATTTCCGTACGAAATGTAGAGCCGAATGTAGCAATGTCCTGTAAAGAAGAATTATCCGAATTATCCCAAAAAGGTTTACTGAGAATATTCCACTCACCTATACAAAGTAATGATCCTAGGCTTCTAGAAGCAATGTCACGGGATGTACAAACCACATTGAAGTATATAGAATTTGCACAAGAACTCCGAAAAAATGGGACGATAGTAGGAACCAACCTGATAATAGACTATAACGTGGATGGCGAAATAATCCACAACTATGACGAGGACTGGCTTGCCGCACACTTTGACTATTTGGCTTGGAATCCTTATTTTGATGGAAAATGGGAAGTAGATAGGGCTAAAGAACGTATGCAAAAGTATATCGGAACGACTAGATAATCCTAGAAAAAGTCCTATACTGAGAAAAACACAAAAGAATAAGGAAAATAAAAATGAACTTTACAATATTACTCAGTGGTATTGCTACAAAAGTCGCTATGGTTAGCATGACAACTAGGCTTTTTATTTTCCAAACTAGATGATAATCAGCAGTCAATTAGTAAGTGGTGCATCCAAAAAAGCATGCGTGTCTTATTTAAATTAAATACACATAGGGAAGGAATTTGCTTTACAGGAACTTTTTTAATGACATCATTGCCCAAGGTAAAATTGTTGATATGGAAACAGAAATTACAATCGGAAAGACTATAGAATGGTATTCTGCATTGCGTGATGATGTTGCGGGAAAATCCATTCGAGAAATGTTCGATAGCGCAAGAAAATGCGCAAAGGAAGGTGAATATGTCTCCAACGATACGTATTTTCATGCGTTATTTCTCTCGGAAATAATGTTTTTAAACACAAAGGAGTCTTTGAGGATTTTGTCGGGCGGGGACATTGTCCGTTTTTTGCGGACGTTGCACGATTCTTTTATTACGTGTTGCAGAGAAGTTGCAAAAAACAGCGGAGTAATAAAAATTGTGGCTCTATCACCTACCATGGAACAATTTGAAAAATGCAAGTCTGAGTTGCAGGCATTCTTTAAAGAAATAAAAGAAAAATGTCCTTCTATTGCCGGGAAAATTTTCGGAGTATTGAAAATTTTGCCGACCGAAATGGCAAATTCAGTCTTAAATGGGACGAATACGACACTTTCGCACTACATTGTTTCCGATTCTAAAATGTTGAGAATAGAATCCCCGCACGGTGTGTTGACAGAAAAACATCCTGCCTCATCCATAAAAGCTAAGATTTTCTTCAACACGCCAGATATGGCAATCGATATTGAGAATTCGTTTGATAATTCCTATTTCTCCGAAAATGCAAGCAAATGAGTTCACTTTATTTGTTGCTGTATTTGCCGCTACGCTTGCAGCAGTAAATATATTTAATGCCCATCTAAATAGGCCTTTTATCCTTAACCCTATCATCGATAGGGTTAAGGCATTAAAGGACAAATGCAATTCTGCAAAACAGGGGGTGAAGTTGCCGTTTGCACGGGAGAAAATAGATGCGAAAATTAAGCATCTTGGATGGATGTTAACCATAATGAAAGCGTTGACATTCTTCTACAATGCATTTGTTCTCTGTTTATGGGGTTACTATTCTTTCGCCATATTGAAAGGAAAATTTACTATGGATGATGCTCAGGGCTTTCTTTGGTGGGTTTCTTTATTCTCTCTAGTGGTCGTTGGCATTGGGGTCGTGATACGATTTATCTTGCCGCTTATTTCAAAAACAGACGGGATAGAGAAGGAAGATTCAAAAAATCTGAAAGCAGCGAACGAACAGATAGCAGGCGAAAGGACAGAAACTGAACTCATAAACTAGTAAATTTTCTATGCTACCAAGCTTTGATTGGAAATTCTACAATTGAGTAATAACGAATTACTCTTTTGTGCATATGGAGAATGTATCTAACAACATGGAGCACATTAAAAAAGAAGCCGTACGGCTTCTTTTTTTTCTCACTAATCCCTGGAAGTTCTTAAACTAAATATATGAGAGAAAAAAATTATACGGCCTTTACATTAGTGGAGTTACTAATTGTAGCAATAATAATTGGCTTATTAAGTTCCCTGGCATTAGCTACCTATGCAAGATGCAAGGAACATGCGGTACGTACGCGTATATTTGCTGCAGTGGAGGAGTGGAACAGGGTACATAGCGTATTTCTAGCAAATAGTTTAATGCCCCCTGATGCACGTTTATCTAAAAAAGAATCTCCACGAGAGGCGGCCATGGAAGCATATTCCATATTACGTGGGTATATACCAAGTATAGAGAAATATGCGACTTTAGAAGATTTTGAATTAGAGGTTGCGCAAGATATAGGCCTAGAGGAAAACCCATATAAAATACTATACGCCAAAAAGTCCGACCGCGTATGGCAATTCATGGCGGTAGACCGGGATGCGCCGGAAACGCCTAATGATCCAGAACCCGAAAAGGAACCTGAGGTACGTCCACCATACGAGGACTATATTCCGAATTTAAATGACCCTATAGCGCAAATACCTGATATTATACTCCCGCCAGAAACTGGTGGGGAGATACCGTCTACACCCAAACCGGATGAAGATGAGGGGAAACAGGCGAGCCGGAACCTATGCATTCTACTAATATAGCAATAGCAGCTAGCCCAACAACAATAACCCGAAAATATGAAAAAGGGTCTAATGTTAGCTTAGCATCCTTAGGGGGCACAGCCAATATAACCGTAAGTGGCACTTGTGAACTTTGCCCTAGTTCGGAATACGTGTGGAGCTATAGTATTGATACAGCCCAAACAAAACTACTGAATTGTCAGTTAGGTGGTAGCGGGGCAAATCGCACCCTAACATTTAGTTTAAATGAGCTTCCCTCAGAGTCGTTTTCTACATCAGTGAAGGTTAATTGCTCGCTAGGTGCGGATCACGTTCCCAGATTGTTTAGCACTACAATAAATTATGCAATTACTGTAACTGAAAATGAAGTAATAGGGGAGGCCGGGAAAGATCCTAAGCTTAGGATGCCAAAATTCAGTACTTTATCCTCCGTGCAGGTATTAGGCTATACACAACAACTATATTATCTAGGTGAATTCTCATATGACTTTCCCAGTGAGGTTAGTTTTACTGATCCTGAGATTGCATATACAGGTACATACGATTCAAGTATAGTTAGAAATATACCCGGTGCAAGTATAGAAAGGCACTATAGTCATGGTAGTTATGACGCCTTAGCCGCGGGTTCTAAAAGAGTAATAACAGACTGTACAATTACATTAGATGACACTTATAAGTCATATATAAGTAAAAGCGACTATGCGCGTCGTTTTTTCCACAGGAAGTATAAATATTATAACGTTTATGGGTATTCAGATCTACTGCAATATAATTCAATAAACAATTATGACATAGAAGAATTAGCCAGTGAAAGCGAATGGTATGAAATAAAGCCTAGTTTTAAAAGTCCTAAGACAGATATAGGCGATATAGTAAGAATAATAAGAGGTTATACCGTATATTATACAGAGGGGGTAGGTATAACTAAAGCGTTTTTGCCCTGACTTTATGATTATGAAATTTCGAAATATAACTCATTATCTGGGGAATATATAGCAACTTTAACAGAAAATGAATATATAATATGATCTGTAAAGTTGATACTTTAGACTTTTACAGAATAACGCGCTATATTGACAATGGTACACCACTAACTTGGTTGATGTATGCTTCTGAGGAGTTTTTACAATATTCCAGTTCTCAACGCGCATTACATAATATCCCTGAATTTCAAACAAACCTGAAAGATTGGCGCAATAAGTGTAAAACTAGGCACTTAACTCGAACAGAGAGGGAAAAAGATGATGTGCACCTATGTTTGATAGTCGGATACAATAAGGATACTAGGGAAATAGCAATCTCACATTCAAGTGGCTATAATGAAGTAGTAGACTGGGCTACATTTAAATCTGCGCAACTGGTTAATCGAGCTCCGGGAATCATAGCAATCATTCGTCGGTAGGACAACTTACTATACGCAGCTTAGTCTATCTGAAAAATATATTGAAAATTCATTGTAATTGGATTTAACTATTCAAACTCACAATAAACAGATATGACAAAAAAGGACTTAGTAATAAAATTGCAGGAGGCGTTAGCCAAGAAAAGGGTAAACCTTAATTTAAACGACACAAATACTGTACTAGATACAGTATTTGAAGTAATACGTAAAGCTACCAAAAAAGAACAGAAGCTTAGCCTGGTTGGTTTTGGTACCTTCAGTATAAGAAAGCGTGCCGCCAGAAAAGGGATAAATCCTAAAACAAAAGAACCAATAAAGATCCCCGCTAAAAAAGTAGCGGTATTTAAAGCATCAAAAAATTTCATTGAGAAATAACAAAAAGAAAGAGGCGGGGAGAACCCGTCTCTTTTCTATTACAGGTCTACTAAAAACTATAATAAAAGGAAAAAGATGGCAAAGACACTATTAGATGCATTTAAATCTGAAGTTACACGCATATCTAAAAAAACGATAAAAAAGGAGAATGCACCTTTCCAAGAAAAAGTCGCGGATTTAAAAAAACAAGTACGCCTACTAAAGATGCGTCTAGATAGCATGGAGAAACAGTTGATGTCCCATACACCAAAACCACCTGCGAACACAGATAAAGAATATGGGCAAGAAGACAAGGTGCATCAAATGCGCTTTACTGCAAAAAATCTCAAAGCCTTACGTTTACGCCACAATATGACACAAGCAGAATTTGCACAAAAGCTTGGCGTCAGTCTAATGACAGTACATACCTGGGAAAAAGGGAAGGCAAAGCCCCGAGATGAGCGCGTACGCTTAGCTATCGCAGAACTTCGTAAGACAAGCCACAGTAAATAAGTTGCAAAAAGACCGCCTATAAAGACGGTCTTTAAAAAGTAGTATTTGGGGACTTAATTTGTGCCACCAGTATCAAATCTGTTCGATACAACAGTAGATACCCCATCTACATAAAGATGTAATCCTCTCGGTAGGTTATATTTTACAGTCTCATACTGGGACGAAGATAGCTTAATGTTAGAAATATCTGCAGCTGACGCCAATTGCGTTCCAGTGAGTCCAACACACTGTGAAAAATCTACCCCAGACAGATATTTACCACTCAAGTTAATGCCTGAAAAATCAATTTTAGGTAATATTGCACCATCTAAAGAATACGCGGATAATACTTGATTAGCGGTTAATCCTGTGCATTTTGAAAGATCAACGCCCATTAATCCGACCTTACTAAGATCTGCGCCAGTAAAATCTATATGGGGCAACTTTACGTCACGGAAACTATTTACAGATAGCAACTGTGATGCCGATATTCCTGTACAGGTGGAAAAATCAACACCATCAAAAATCCAATTAGACAAGCCCGCGTTAGAGAAATCTATTGAAGGTAATATAGAATTAGTAATTTGCGTTACTTTTAGCAATTGATTTGCCACAACTCCAGTAAAATTGGACAGATCTAAGTCACATATGTACTTACCAGAGAAATCTATACCTTCGCAGGGGAAAGCGGTACCACTTAGTGTGCCATTAGTGTACATATTGCCAAACTGAGTTTGCAAAACTTCCATGGAGTCATCACTGGATATAGCTGTTCCGGCAACATGCTTATTTCCAACTTGAGAGAGGAAGTTCCAAGCATCTGCGAAAATAACATTTGTCAGCCCCTGTCTTTGTGCAGAAAGCAGTATTATTGTTTTATTGATAGGGGAAGTAGTACGTGGATAAATTTTTACTTATATAGACAAAAGGTATGAAATTAGTAAATGGGAGCATATTATTCGGGGAATACTTAGATTGGGATTGGGTAAATAGGAGGTACTACTTCAAAGTGATACGAATAGGGGAGGAGATACTCGTTCGCGAATTGGAAGGTTGGTATGATACATACACACAAGAAGTAGTTGCCCCCACAAATAAATTCGGCGTACATTCACCTATACTGCCTCTTAAAATTTTAGATGAGGAGACTTGGGAGGTAACATTAGAAGGGGGTCTAGACTTAAGCCTACATCTATATTCCGGCGACTTTTATGTAGAACAAGAGAATGGAAAATATAAAATAATGCAAATCGGAGAGAATTTGAAGGCAAGAATTTGAAGGCAAGGACTAACTATGAAAAATGGTAAAGTAACTAAAAGGATAGATCTATCTAAAATAGATTTGGAAGCATATAAAAAAGAACTCACTGCTGCTATACAAAATGAGGAAATCTGGGCTATGGGTGCATTAGTCCCTAATACTGAGGCTATGCATCTTGAAAATTACGAAAGGCTTCAGGAAGAAATGCGCCTATTCACAGAAGGGAAATACCAAGAGATCTTAGAATTATATCCGGATTCTAGCATATTATCAACATATATACAAAATAATGCTTAGTGCATTATATCCAATAAATCCAAATTCCTCCATCAATATTCTTGGAACTGATATTGTTAATTTGGGTAGAAACCAATTAACTGTAGAGCTTCAAAGTTGGAGCTTATACTCTACAGAAAAATCTGAAGATTTCCAGATGTTTCAGAGAATAGAAACACAGCATGAATGGTTGGAATTGGATGCATACAAAAATAAATATTTTATAAAAAGCAGTAATCTAAGTACGCATAAAACAATTGTGTATCCGAAAGAGGCGGGATATTTTAATTTCTGCCAATGCTATCTTTTCCCATATAAACAGGGGAATTTACCCGCATATGCAAACAAAAGCAAAATAATTACTAATAGCGATATTACGGGGTATTTTTTATGTGATATCAATAGCACAACCTCTAAGAAATTACACACAGAACTCTTGAAACGGAAGTGTGATAGTATTGTAGAAAATTTCTTAGAAGGAAAGTATAGGGTAGGTCGATTTGTTCTCAATTACAAAGCGCTGACAAGAGACATAGACATAAAAACTTTTTATGAGATAATAACTAGCTCTAAAGTAGGCATAGGGGATATGACTATGATAAACCATGCCTTTGTATATTGGGGATTTGAGAACATAGCTCCCTCAAAGCCACTAATGTATTTAAAAGATTACATTCTGGAAAGACTTCAAGGCGGAGATAATAAACTAATGGGATTAGTTTTAAGTGAGGTATGAGGTCGTATCGCTACGCGAATACAAAAAAGCAAATTAGAGGAGTTAGAGTAATGTTCTACCATGATAACATAGAGATTCAAAATACTGGGAAAATATTCCTTCAAGACTATACGGGGAAAATAGCCATGGAAATAGAAACCCTTCCCGGGGCATGGCATCTGCGTACAAGTTCAAACCAGTATGGTGTGAAAGAGCTAGAATTTTGCCATAAGAAAGTATTTGCCGGCGAAATTAAAGTATACCAGGACGAGGTATATAAAGCAGATGCACACGCAAAGATACGCGGAACCATACTAAGTATTGGTACAAGCGCCTATAGCGCAGCTGAAATTGCAGACTTTTCAAGAGAGTTAATAGCTAGCAAGATATATGGACGCTACGTAAGGCAGGGATATATGGGGCCTATCGCTATACATCTAAGCGAATTGGATGAAACATGGCAAATCCATATATATAAGGATGAAAACGGCAGAATTGCCGGCCTACGTATAACTCTTTGCGGGATACCCGAGCCGAATAGATCCCATAAGTGGGCGGGAAGTTATTGCTAAACATGCAAGACTACAATGAATATTTTACCGAATTCACTGCCGCATTACGTGAAGCTGAGATAGGGGAATTAAGACCTTATGAATCGTTTAAACGATTTTTATTACTATTTTCTCTATCTTTAGAGGCTGCAAATGCTAAAGTTTTAGGCATAGATGCTTCTAAAATAGAAGAAAAGTACCTATTTGAAGTAAAACAAGCCATAAAACCAGAAATGTACGCAAAAGCCTTCAGCATACTTGTACGGGCTTTAACGGCAAATCCGGGAGATTTCTTAGGAAGCTATGCAATGTCTATATCTGGATCGGGAAAACGAGATATCGGGCAATGTTATACGCCAGATTGCATAGCGCAATTAGTTGCGCAATGCACGTTGCAAGGAAAGCCCAAAAGAAAACCATGGGTAATAAATGAACCCTCCTGTGGAGCAGGCGCGTTAATTATTGCTGCAACAGAGCAACTCAAAAAGGCTGGGTACGGGAAAAAGGATTTTTACTTTGTGGCTAACGATATTGACGACACATCTGTAAAAATGGCATTTATACAATGTACACTTCTAGATATACCGGTTGATTTCTACACGGGAGATACGTTAAAACAAGAATATTGGTATAGGAGACCTACATTAGCCTACTTACTAAATCATAAACTATAAATATGGAAGAAAGACTAAAAATTCAATATCTCTCAGATCTTCACTTCGAATTTGGCTACAATAGGAACTTATTTAACAAGCAAAAATACCGTAAGGTATACGGAAATATATTAGTTATAGCAGGAGACCTAGACCATCTAGGTAGGTTTGGAGAATATAGCAAGTATACCCGAGAGTACCTAACTTGGGCAGGAGATAATTATGAAAGGGTATATATAGTACCGGGAAATCACGAATATTGGGGAGAGACGCCCTATGATTTATCAAATGCCTTTGCTCCGTATAGAATACATTTTGCCTCAAATGTGATACTGGGAAGTAATATTGTAGAAGAATACCGTGGCTGTAAAATAGCACTGAGCACGCTATGGTACAGGATTAACCTAAACATAGCGCAATTTTTGAACTCCAATGAGCGCAGATGGATACGTCGCAATGAGGAGTCCCTCACGATTGATATGATAAATCGCTTGAATAGCACCTGCATAAACTTCATAAGAGAAAGCCATGCAGATATAGTAGTTACACATCATGCGCCTACATATCGCGTTATGCATCCAATGTTTGAGACAGACAAGTCCAATGAGCAATTTTATAATAATTTAGATGGTCTCATAACAGACCTTGCTCCACACGCTTGGATCTTTGGGCACGTACATTACGTAGATAGGAAGGGGAGCGATATTTTTCTACCTACTAAGCTACTTACAAATCCATTAGGCTATGCATGGGAAGAGCAAACTGAGTTTAAACTTAACTCTGTAGTAGAATTATAAAATTTAGCGGACAACTAAAAATTTGCTACGCAAATAAGAAACAAAAAAACAACTTAACCTCAAATGACGGGGAAAAACAAGTTGACACGAAACAACATATATGGGAACATTCAGAAGCGAGTATATTAGGAACATGAATGACTTTAATTGCACGTTGGTTGATCAGTATTGCGAGGGAATAATCTCTAGAAATCCGGAGTTTTTCCAAAGATACAAACAAGAACGACAGCAGGCCTTAGCTTTTGTCGTATTGGCAATAAAAACATATCTTAGGATAGATGAAGACGAGGCAACCGACTATGTGACAGACGGTACGCAAGATTATGGGATAGATGGCATTTTTGTCGGAACTGAGGACAAAGGTGAACTTCCAGTAACTTTATTTCAGTGCAAATACAGGATGGATTTGAGCGGTAATTCAAATTTCCCAGCAAACGCTGTAGAGAAAGTGATTAATACAGTAAAGTTGGTGTTTGATCCTGAGGCAAAAGTAACATTTAACGAAAAATTGTCGCCGGTAATAGAAGACATTCGTTCGCAAGTTAGGGATGGACTGATACCGGTTGTAAATGTAGTATTGTGCAACAACGGTGCAATTTGGGGAAAAGATGCAGAGGAAATAATAACAGCAGCAAACTTGCCCCCAGATCAGGTGCGTATTTCGCACTTTAACCATAATAGTATAGTTGAAAGCTTGCGAAAGAATGAACCTATAACAGATGATATACATCTATCGGGATTGGCAACAATTGAAAGTTTTAATTTCAAGCGTGTATTGATAGGAAAAGTAGAATTATCAGAATTAGAGACTTTGTTCACGAAGTACGATATACGGTTATTAGAGCGCAATATTCGTAATTATTTAGGGCTTAGGACTAATCGCGTAAACTCCGCAATAGCGGATACAATACTTTCAGACAAGTTGCGTGACGACTTTTACTTTTTCAATAACGGCGTGACTATCACTTGTGACAAATTTAGCCACAATGCCCTACAATCCGGAGATTACACCGTACGTGTTCAAGGAATGCAGATCATCAACGGGGGGCAAACTTGCAAGACTATAGCACAGGTGGTAAAAGAGAACCCAGGAATTCAGTCAAGATTACATAAGTCCTATGTTATGGTACGTATTTATGAGGTACCCGAAGAGGGTGATGACTTCATATCCGCGATAACATATGCCACCAATAATCAAAATCCCGTAGATTTACGTGATTTACACGCAAACGACTCAATACAACAAAAGCTTGGGTTGGGGTTCAAGGAGCTAGGATATGAATATCGAAGAAGAAGGGGGGGGCGTACAATAAAAAATGTCATTACCAGCAAAGTCGCAGCCGAGGCGGTTTTAGCCATATGGAAACGCAAGCCTCAACAAGCAAAGTTTATGCGTTCAGAGCATTTTGGGACGCTGTACGATACAATTTTTTCCAATATAGATGCCGCACAAGCGCTTCTTGCAGTAAAAATATTCCGATATGTAGAGTCAAAGCGCAAGATATCCAGTGGGGATCAATACAGCTTTATTCCCTATGCATCCCATTATATCGCTATGCGGATAGGAAAGGAATTCCTATCGCAGAAAAAATTGGACTCTATCTCTGATGTGTCTCATAAAAATATACAAGAATTATTGGCTGCTCTTGAAAACATGCTTCCTTCACTATATGATTCAGCATTGAATAAAATAGCTGAAGTTCTGCGTGATTTTTATAAAGATCCTGATTTATCTTTGCAGCAATTATCAGCGACATTTCGAAGGGGGGATATAATAGATAAAGTTCTGTCCGATGCGAGCTAATTTTTTAGTAAATAGCTTCCTATACTTTTAGTCATGAGTATATTTATAACGGCTATATATACTGGGCATGAGTCTGGCTTAGTACCCTTTAATGTGTTGACATTTAAACGATTTCAAGAAGAGTAATCTAGGAGTGCATTTTTGACGAATAATAAGTATATTAGAAACTAGCAACTTTATTCTTGACAACTTTCTACAATGTTTTTTGTCTGAACGACAGAAAATTTTAATTCGTGCCTCAGATGACGTTCATATCGATATATAGTTTATGAGCAAATTCTGAGGCCATTTATTTTATGAATAACGTAAAGCCTGACACAGAAGAACATTATTATAGGACGACAGGATCCGTTGCAATTTTAGTAGATGGAGGCTTTTTTTAAAAAGGCTGAAATATCTGACAAAGAAAAACGTGGAAATTACACCAGATTACGCTACAAAAATGGTCAAAATACTTGCAATTGAACATGCTAAACGATTACAGCAGTATCTATATCGAATATTCTTTTACGATTGCCCTCCATTTGAAAATGGACTTCATAATCCATTAACAAAAAAATTTATAAAGATGAAAGATTCCGAACTTTATAAATTCAAAATGGAATTCTTTTCCAAGTTAAAAGCAATGCGTAAAGTTGCATTACGACTTGGAAGGTTAGATATAAATAGTGATTCAACGTGGGAACTTTTGCCAAAAATACAAAAGGAGTTATTGTCAAATAAAAAGGAGATTAAAGATTTAGATCCCGAAAAGGATATTCATCCTAACTTAACGCAAAAACAGGTAGATATGAAAATTGGGATAGATATTGCAAGCATGACTCTAAAGCGACAAATTAATACAATCGTGTTAGTTGCAGGAGACGGGGATTTTGTACCTGCTAGTAAATTTGCTAGGCGCGAGGGAATTGATTTTATTTTGGATCCTATGTGGGCAAAAATAAATCCCGATTTAAACGAGCATATTGATGGTTTAATGTCAGTCTTATTTCAAAAGAAAAAACTATGCAAAGCTAGTGATAATTAATTAAGACTATCATGAAAAAGAAAGCTATGGGGGTGAAAATCCGCTCAAGGATACCCTTTCCGCCGTCAAGGGTATTCAAAGACAGGAAGAAAGAAAGCCGGAAACGGGCCTGCAGAGGGAAACTGAAAAGTTTCCCTCTTTCTTTTAGCTGCTAAATCATAATGGCGCGATCTTAAAATAGCCTATTTGATGAAATATAAATAGGTCAACGTGCTGACATATAGCAACCTGATTTTAGCAAAAAGCAATATATCCGCACCTATGGAAATTGACTTGGCGATAGGAAACTGCTTGCAAATTTATTGTCTGCTTGATTTCTATGCAAAAATTTCTATAAAAAAGGGAATTAAATCCTAAATTATATACATATTTATGGAATATATTGAAAGAACTATCGAATTGGACATCAAAGAAAAGCTTTTCAAAGGTAAAGCTGTAATCATATATGGTCCTCGCCAATGCGGTAAGACTACCATGATTAACCATATCTGCAAAAGTTTCGGAGATGATGTAATGTGGCTAAATGCCGATGTTATCAACGTTCGAGACTCTCTCTCGGATATGTCGCAAAAAAAATGGCTATCGATAATCGGTAATAAAAAAATTATCGTTATAGACGAGGCGCAGCGTATTCAGAATATCGGTCTTTCTATGAAAATTTTTGTGGATGCAATTAAAGACCGTCAGTTGATAGTGTCTGGTTCGTCCTCCTTTGACTTGGCGAATAAAACCGAAGAACCTCTCACGGGAAGAAAATACGAATATACGCTTTTGCCGCTCTCTTTTTGCGAATTAACAAACAAGCATGGTTTAATAGAGGAAAAAGGCGCAAGAGAACAGCGCTTACTTTTCGGAAGCTATCCCGATGTGATCAATAATCCACATGATACGCAACGAATTTTAGGTGAACTGGCAGGCTCTTATCTCTACCGTGATCTTCTATCTATAGAGGGGATAAAACCGACCTGCGCTTTTAGATAAAATCGTTCGGGCACTCGCATTGCAAATTGGTTCGGAAGTAAAATTTCAGGAAATTTCAAAGCTCGCCAGTTGTGATGTAAAGACCGTGGAAAAATATATCAACCTTCTCGAAAAATCGTTTGTTGTCTTCTCCCTACCGGCATTCAGCCGCAACCTGCGCAACGAAATAAAGAAAGGTAGAAAAATCTACTTTTATGATATTGGTATTCGCAACGCAATACTCGGCAATTTCGTTCCGTTGAATTCGCGCACCGATTCCGGAGCAATATGGAAAAACTACCTTGTTGCAGAACGCCTGAAACGGCTGATAAATACACCGTTCCCCCCGCGACGCTTTTTCTGGCGCACAACAGATCAACGCGAGGTCGATTACATAGAAGAAACCTCTCAGTCCTTGTCCGCATGGGAATTTAAATCAAATACCAAACTCGACGCGAAACTCCCTATGTCCTTTCTAAACGCCTATCCCGCCGCCAAGACCGCCAGCATTACTCCCAAGAATTACGAGATATTTGTAGGATGAATTAGAATAACTACGGTAAAAATCCGCATTACGTTGAGGTATTTTGAATACCAACCTTTAAGATAAAAATTATGTTTGATCAAACTTTCTCACCAGAAAATCTAAAATACATTTTCGATATAGAAAATCGAAAAGGAAAAGATTTATTCAAGGAATTAGATGATCCAGAATTGAATCTTTTATTGACAGAGAAGCGAGATCTCCGAGATAAGAAGAAGTCAATAAAAAGGTCTTTTTATGATAAAATCATTAAATTAGATGAATTTAAGAAAAGGTTAGGAGAAATCAGGAGAAAATTAAACGCAAAAGATAAGTCTATTGATGAACGTTTACTTAAAATTCTAACTCTTAAGGACAGTGTCATTGATCTTGTTAAATATCCAAATACGATTTTCGATGTAAGAACAGACCAAAACGGGAAACGAATATATTTCATAAAAAAAGATAACACTCTACTCCGTTTAGTTCTAAAAAAAATTCAGTATGATTTAAAGAAATTATTCATAATAACTTTTGGGAATAGAAATGACATAATTTCGCAAATAAAAACCATATTAAAATTTAATCTTCCAAAGTGCGTATACAGATATGATGTGAGTAGTTTTTACGAATCCATTAATCAAGAGATTTTGTTTGATAAAATCATAAAAAACCGTCGAATTA
>ULSO01076125.1_pt1 | contig 33443 bp, 35 predicted proteins | sample 1956701 | NCBI WGS metagenome assembly ULSO01 (sample SAMEA4835708, study PRJEB28245) | human gut metagenome | biome: gut microbiome; material: fecal sample | place: Denmark | collected 2008 | reverse complement strand
ATACGACTAAAGTTGTCAAAGAAATCGGCCGCCCCTTTATGTCTTTTGAAGATACGCTGCGGGAACTTAAGAAAAATGATGTTGACCGCAAGAAAGAATCATCGATTGAAACAGGTAAAAGTAATAATTTTATAAAAATAACATAATTTCCAAAATAGGGGAAAGATATAATATCCTACATGCGGCTAGCGTGTAGGATAATCATGAAAAAAACTGTAGAAAACCTCACTAAAGCTTTCGTCGGCGAAAGCATAGCTAGGAACAGATACAGTATGTATGCTTCCATTGCCAAAAAAGAAGGATACGAACAAATCGCAGAGATTTTTAGATTGACTTCTGATCAAGAGAAAGAGCATGCATCCCAATTATACAAAATGCTTGTTTCATTACAGTCTGAGAACAATTTCGACGGCGTAAAGATTGAAACTGACGTGCCGATTCTGAGATCTACCACCATTGAAAACCTCAAATCCGCAATTTCTGGTGAAAACTACGAACACAGCGAAATGTATCCAGAATTTGCCAAAGTGGCTGATGAAGAAGGATTGCCTCAGGTCGCCAACAGGCTCAGAGCCATTGCCGTTGCTGAGGTCCACCACGAAGAGCGGTATAAGAAAATCTTAGCTGCTTTGGAAGCAGGAGAGATCTTCAAAAAGAAAGAAGCCGTATGGTGGGTTTGCAGAGAATGCGGATATATGCACTTTGGAACTGAAGCTCCGGAAATCTGTCCATCTTGCGATCACGCCCGTTCATATTATCAATTAAAGTGTGAGGAGTTTTGAGATGACAGCAATTAAAGAGCTATATTATTGTCCAGCTTGTGGAAACATCGTAGAAGTCGTCAACAACGGCTTAGGCAGTCTCCACTGCTGCGGCAAACCAATGGTTAAAATGAGCGCCAACAGCGTCGATGCAGCAGTAGAAAAACATGTACCAGTTGTTGAAGCTACTGAAAATGGCATTCTCGTCAAAGTAGGATCTGTTGAACACCCCATGGAAGAAGACCACTACATCCAATGGATTGAAGTTTCTTCTGACGCCCGGGTGATGAGAGCCTACCTTAAGCCAGGCATGAAACCACAAGCAGAGTTCAACTGCCCCTGCAAATGCACTCACATCAACTCAGTGAGAGCGTACTGCAATAAGCATGGACTCTGGAAAAAGGATTAAACTCCTTCCTTTCCCTTTTTTTAACAATTTTCGGTGCAAACATTATACTCTTAAGTTTGATTATTGGTAGATGGTGAAGCTATGGATTCTACGTCTCCAAGAATAGGTGTTTTCATTTGCACAGGTGATGAATTACTTAGTGAAAGATTAAAGATTAACAAATTGGTGGAGTATGCGGGATCCCTTAAGAATGTCGAGTATGCTGGATCGGAACCATATTGTTCTGAAGACCGCGTAAAAAGCATCTCGGAAATCATCGCTAAAAACAACCTTGACCGCATTGTTATTGCCCCAGTTATGGAAGGTGGCGTTATTGAGCAAGCCGCCGAAAAAGCTGGCATCAGTCCCCACATGATTGAATATGCCAATATCAAAGAACAAGCCGCATGGATTCACAGTGATGCTGAAGTAGCTACTTCGAAGGCAAGACTGCTCCTCGCGATGGCGGTAGCTAAAATCCGTCATTCAAGAATCATCGGGGAAGAGGGTGCTAAAGTTAACACGCAGACCTGCTCAGGCTGCGGCATCTGCGCCATTACTTGTAAATATGGAGCGATCGAGCTCAAAGAAGAAGGTACACACCGACTAGCATATGTCAATCATGATCTGTGTGAAAAATGCGGTGCTTGTGTAGCGGCATGCCCCTCAGGATCCATGAATATGAGCGGCTTTTCCAACGAAGCGCTGATTTCTGAGATCGAAGAGTGTACCGCTGATCTGCTTGATGCCAAAGAGCCGTTTCCCCGAGTAGTAGTCTTTGCCTGCAACTGGTGTTCGTATCCAGCGGCTAATGCTGCCGGCGAAAAACATCTGGAGCTGGACCCTTCCTGTTGTCTGATTAAAACACCTTGTTCAGCAAGAGTCGATCCCGAATGGGTAATGAAAGCGCTTTCCCGCGGAGCAGATGGTGTGCTCGTACTAGGTGGAAAAGAAGGTCACTGCCACTACCGTGGTGGAAATGTCAGAACCAATAATCGTATCAGTCTCCTTACCAAAGTACTCGAAAGTCTAGGTTACGATAAACGCCGTATCGGCGTAGACTGGGTTAATCCTGACGAGCCGGAACGATTTGCTGAAATTCTCAAGAACTTTGTCGGCCACATTAGAGAAGTAGGACCTAATCCCGAGCGGGGCATACTCCCTGAAGAGCAGCTTACTTCCGCGCTGCATCACAATTGAGTTTAGCTTCAGCATCAATGGTGGCAATTAAAGCCGCCAGTCTTTTTCCTTTTATTTTGAGTTCTTGTAAGGTGATCGTTTCCGCCTGCGGGCAGAGACCATCAAGGACGTACTTTCCGTCTTCATCGAGATTAACGGGATATAAGGCGCAGCCGAGCGGTCTGGCCTGATATTCTTTACAGCGTTTTCGTTCGGGATCATAAAAATAACACCAGATTCCGACATTCTTGAGTCGGGGAATGCCATCTACACCAACATAACTAAACTCATCGCGGTGATAGCCTTTCTTCTCAAGACGAGCGATGTCGGCTTGCGAAAGCTCCATCATCGTATCTCGACAGCATTCTTGGCAGTGTGTACAACGCATCGGAGGAGCATTGGGTTTAAAAGAATAAACTTTTGTCAAGCGAAAGTAAATTGAATAACTTCAACAAAAAGAAGCATACCATGATTGACACGGAAGATTTAGCCTTTCAAAGAATAGAAATGATCCAAACGGAAAATCCTGGTGCCATCACTAAGCACGATACCGAAGAATATGAAGATACGGAATGGGTAGTTATCACCATTGCTGATGAGAATGGAAGCGCCTCTTCGATTGAAATTATTGAATCGGATACAAGTTGGAAACGTGACGATGCGATTACACATTATAATGAACTGGCAGAGGATCTGGATCTGGCAGTAATCCTGCCTGATGAAGCATTTGAAGAGGTTGCTGCCCAGCTAGCAAGAGACGGTCTGCCCAATATTGCCCTGCTGTCTTACAGTGATCTGGGACTAATTCCCCGCAGCTAAAATAAGGATATGCGGTACGCCGCATATCACTCTCTCAATTTTACCTGCCAAGCAGGCCCCTTTGTTTAAGAAATAGTGTCATTTTCAACAGCTAAAGGAAGATGCTCAAATATCAGTTCACTGATAGGCATTTGGTTGAAAAAATGGTCTATGAGAAGGCGATAGAGGATGCCAAAGAACATTTTGGCAAAATTCTCGAGAAACAACTCAAGAGAATTGAGTTAATGAAAGCTAACCAAGAATGGACTGATTACTCATCTCTCAAACCACTCATAGTGGGAATTTGTGGAGGAGATGGCATTGGACCTTACATTTCTGAGCATGCTAAAACCGTCTTAGAAAATATGCTGAAAGACGAGATTGCAGCTGGTAAAGTTGAGATCAGAGTCATTGAGGGACTTACCATTGAAAACCGGGTAAAGGCAATGAAAGCCATTCCTGATGATGTTCTGGAAGAGGTTAAAAAGTGCCATGTAATCCTTAAAGGTCCTACCACAACTCCTAAAAAAGGAGATCCTTGGCCGAACATTGAAAGTGCCAATGTGGCTATGAGAAAAGAACTTGATCTTTTTGCCAATGTACGGCCGGTTAAAGTTCCCGAATTAGGCATTGACTGGATGTTTTATCGTGAAAACACCGAAGGTTCCTATGCCTTAGGCAGTGACGGCATTGATGTGACTGAAGACCTCGGTATTGATTTCTGCGTAACAACTTCACAAGGTTCAGACCGGATTATCCGTCTGGCATTTGACTATGCCCACAAGAACGGCATCAACAAAGTCAGTGTAGTTACTAAAGCCAATGTAGTGAAAACAACTGACGGAAAATTCCTGAACATAGCGGCGGAAGTAGCTAAAGATTATCCAGAAGTCGAATGGGATGACTGGTTTATTGATATCATGACCGCTAAGCTTATTGATCCTTACCGCCGCAGCGGTTTCCGTGTCATTGTTTTACCCAATCTCTATGGTGACATTATCACCGATGAAGCGGCCCAGATCCAAGGTGGTGTGGGTACTGCTGGCAGTGCCAATATTGGTAAAAAATATGCCATGTTTGAAGCCATTCACGGCTCAGCACCAAGGATGGTCGATGAAGGCCGTGCGCAATATGCCGATCCTTGCTCAATGATCAAGGCAGTAGCGATGTTGATGAATCACGTCGGCTACATCGAAGAAGCTAAGAAACTGGAGATGGCGCTTGATGTATGTGTTCAATTTGAGCGCAAACTGAAGATGACGGGACGCTCAGACGGTGCTACCGGAGCACAGTTTGCCGATTACATCTTAGAAACAGTAAATGATCCCAATCTGGAATCAAAATGGATGAGCTACCAATAAATGCGGTGTTGTGATGGATACAATAGGCATAGCATTGGGTGCAGAGTGTATAATTGCGGGATTATTGGCAATATTCGTTCTTGCCAAACCACTAGTTGCTGGTAATTCAAAACCAGACACTCTGATGTATATCAAATTAAAAGGTCATATCAAATCGAAGGAAGCGATTGAGATCCTTACTAATTTGAACCGCAAAGGTGGCAGAGGACTCAGGGCCTGGGGTTGTATTCTCATTGCGCTGGGAATCTTTGTCGCTTTAAGCAATATGAGTGAGTATTACCAGATGATCTACATCGTTGCCTTTGCTCCTCTGCTTTTGGTCATCCCGGTTTTGCAGACTTGGATGTATGCAAGCCGTAAATTGAGGTGAATTTAACGTGGAGCTCAGCTCCCTCTTTTTATTCCTTTTTTTAGACGAACAGTAGCTTATTATCTGATATCGACTATTGGATGATTATGCCTCTTGGAGATCCCATGAACGATGGTCCCTACTACATTGAGGGTGGGGAAATTGAGCATGTTGAAGTGACAGTGCGCGTAAAAAACGTCAGCGAATCGACAGAATTTTACAAAGAATCACTGTTTTTAGAAGAGAAAGAGGCGGGACTGTTTGCCATTCCTCACACTAAGTGCTATCTCCGCTTGATTGCCGATGAATCACCGGGAGGAGAAACAGGCATTACCTTCCTTACTGACTCTGTTTTCACATTTCATCGCAAGCTGATGGATGAGAATGTCCAGATTATCGATAAACCTACTAAAAATAAAGAAGGAAATGTCGAAGCCACCTTTGTAGACCCCGACGGTAATAAATTCAGGGTTTTAGAGATCAATCAGCAAGTTGATTGAGCTCTTCCGCCGGTGGAGCAGCGGTAGATACGGATGGGCATATTTCCTTGGTCAGATTCATTGTCTGCCCATTTTTCCAGGTAATGCTTATCTCAATAATCCCACTAGAAATATCAACAGAAAAACATTTTAGAGTCGTGGTGTACATGGAAGCTTTACCCCGTGTGGATGTTCTCACCTTGCCGATTTCCGCGAGAAGGCCGAGTGAAGACATCTTTTCTACAATTTTATAACATGTAGCGAGTGGAATTGCAGTGAGCGCTGAAATTTCACGTACAGTCAATTCTCGACGCGCGGTGGCTGCAACTATTGTGAGGACTGGCGCATCGATTATGGAAGACGCAAGTTCCTCGCGGTAGATATTAGCGGTCCTTATCGCTTCAAGAATGCACATTTCCTCTTGATCAGAAATTCTCATAGCCGGGCTCTCCCTAATAATTCTTCCCAAATAGAATTGAGCATATGAAAGTATCGATGAGAAACTCCTAGGAGATCACAATAGTAGTCTCCTCGGTGACGGGATCACGGAGCGTCATAATTCTCTCTCAGATCAATAATCGCCTTGCTTTTTGGCACAAAATCGATACTGCCAGCTTCGATGAAGGAGATCTCCGGAGGCTCAATCAGATCGTTTTCTAAGGCATCTTTGATCTCATCCAGGCTCATTAGGGCACTTTCTACCTGTTTACGTCCTTCTTCCTCATCCCCGGCGTATTCCAGCAGGAAACTCAGCTTGTCTTTGTAGGCTTCACGGGTGAGTGTAAGTTTGTAACTTAAAACTCCTGGAACGGCCAGCAGAACCTCGTCAAAGAGAGCCGGGAAGATCTTCTGCCCATAACCGATTTTGGTCTGTGTATCTAAACGGCCTTGAATTTTAGCCACTCGGCGGATGGTACTGAAACAACCGCATTTGCAAGGTGGCGGCAGGATCATCGAAACATCCCGGCTGCGATAACGGATTAAAGGCGTACCTTCCATGACCAAGGAAGTCCAGATTAACTCCCCGCTTTCACCATAGGGCTTAGATTCACCGGTGACGGGATCGACGGCTTCCACAAAGAAATAGGCACCGCTAGTATGCATGCCATCATAGGCAGCGCATTCAATAGCTGTTGCCAGTCCCATTTCAGTCATACCGTATTGTGCGAGTACGGGACAACCCCAGGCTTCAATCATCTGTTTACGCATGATTTCCGGCAGAGGTTCAGCCGAACAGATGATTGTCTTAATGCCGATTGATTTGAGATCATACTTGGACTTAGCAAGCATGGTAATCCGATAAATGAAAGAGGTCAGACCAATGAGATAGGTGGTGTTGTTATCGCGCATTGTTTTGATCTGTTCATCAATATCAGCACTGCTGGCCACAACCGAGTTCAAGCCTGCAAGTTTACAAGCGGAGTCCATCATCAAACCTGGATCCCATGCAGAGACGGCCGGGAACATGACCTGCAGAGTATCGGTTTCCGTCATACCCACTGATTTAACTGCGGCCGCAATGGAGTCGACAATGTTGAGAACATCATTTTGTGTGAAAAAGACCCTTTTCCGGTTACCCGTAGTGCCCGAAGTAGTAAAGGCGCGCATGACTTTGCTTTGTGAGACAGCGCAGAAGGCTAGAGAATTGGCGGCGAGGTCATCAGGATCAGTAAAGGGGACTTTACTAATGTCATCGAGAGTATGAATGTCGTCCGGCGAGATGCCAGCTGCTTCATATTTCTTTTTATAATAATGACTGTTTTCCATGGCATAACGCATAGATTCTTTGAATTTGTATAGCTGATAAGTATTGATATCCTCAGCAGTAATTTCTGCAAGGGAGTCTTTACCGACCATCGCCCGTAGCTCTGGTGATTTTTTAAAATCGGCTTCGAAACGGGAATGAATTAATTTTTCTAAAGAGTCGGTACCGACAATATTCATCGAGTTGAGCTTTCTGCGTGCGATTTTTACCTTTAATTTCGTTAAGACGCCCATGGTTTCACCTAAGTGATGATCATTTAAGTTGAAGAGATTAAGCGCTGAGGAGTTTATTCAACAAAGAAGATAACTCTCCAGCAGAAAATGGTTTAGCGAGTGCGGCAGCAAAGCCGAAGGCCGTGGGTTCGGCGCTAATTGGATCTCCAGCTAGAACGTCCGTAGCGATTATCTTAAGGCCGGGACTAACTGCTGACATTTTTGCAGCTTGATCAATACAATCTGGAATGTTGATGTCGACTATGGCGGCCAGGAACGGACGATTGTCTGCAGCAGCCTCAGTACATAGTTCTAAGCCTTCCGTACCATCGGCAGCATATTCTGGATCGTAACCGAGATGAGTGAGCAGGTCGGAAATCGATTCGGAAACGGCATCGTTGTCGTCAATAATCAGAATTCTACCAGCACCGTGGACCAATGGTGCAGAAAGATCGGGAAGTTTATCATAACCAATGGCACGAACTGCCGCTTCTGATGCTTCCTGCACTCTGATTAGCTTATCATACATTCTCCCTTCAGGGATAACGTAATCTTTTACCAGAGCAATGTTGGAAAGTACAGAAGTCAGTGCATCGTTGAGTGATTCCATAAAGTCATTGGGATCCTTCTGCGGCGCTGGTTTTTGCATCTGTGGGACTGATTTTTTGAGTTCGGTGACGTCAACCAGAATGCCCATCATACCTTTCGGAACACCATCATGTGAAATTAGTGGTATGGAGGAAGCGATGACCCAGAGATCAGAACCGTCTTTACGGACAAATTTAATGACACGTTCTTCAAGGAATTTTCGATCCTCTGCTTTGAGCCATTCCGCATTCATGAAATCAGTAGGTTTTTTGTCATGCAATTCTTCTTTAGAGTAGCCGAAGATTTCGGAGATTCTTCTATTGGTAAAGGTAGTCACACCATTGTTGTCGATTACCCAGATGGCTTCTGCAGAAGAGTCTAACACCTCATAGTAATTTTCAATACTCAGAGTGACAGAAGTTTTCAGTTCGTTACGCATTGCGGAAAGTTCTGCCTCCAGATCAGTATGCAGGGTGGCGATCTTTTCACGCAGCTCATTGAGCTCAACTTCTTTGGAAGAAATGACATTAAGCATGTTTGTGATTTCTTCATTTTTGTCATCTAACATTTTATTAAACGAATCAAGCTGAGTTGTTTTGAGGGACAGTGCTTCACGTACTGAAACCAATTCATCGTCTTTGGCTTTCAGCTCATTTTCTGTTTGGACGATTTTCTCGGTAAGCGATGAAAGTTCCAGATCAGTAGAGTTTTTAGATGATTTTAACTCTTCAACCATCTTCGTGGTTGTCTGCAGTTGTGTTTGCAATTCAGCATTACGATTGGTGAGAGAATTAATTTCCAGATCGGATGATTCCGTTTGAGCGCGATGGTTTTTCAGCTCAGTCTGCAGGGAACCCACCTGCGATTCTAAGCTTTGTTTTTCTTCTGCCAGTAATGCTGCCGCTGCCGTCAGCGTCAATACTTCTGAATTTTTACTCGCGACAGAAGACCGCAGATCGGATAATTCTGATTCCGAAGCAGTCAGCTTATCAGATAAGGACGATACTTCTGTTTTATACTTTGATTTTAGATCTTCCAATTCTGCCGTTAAAGAAGTTAACTCGGCAGTACTGCGGCTGAGATCTTCACGAAGGGAATCTAACTGCGATGCCAGTGCTTGTTTTTCATCAGCTAAAGTGGCCGCAGCGGAAGTGAGTGTAGAAATTTCTGAATTCTTATTGGCAAGGAGGAGTTTGGTATCCTCCAATTCAGTTTGCACCGTCAATAATTCGCCTTTCAAAGAAGAGCGCTCGTTATCAGATTCCACTTTGTATGCTTCGAAGTCTGACTGCGCCTTGCTTACATTATTTTGCTCGGCGATTAGTTTGCCGGTTAGCCGTTCGGTCTCTTCTTTAAAGGCTGCAATTGAACTGGAAAGAATAGAAAGCTCCATCGTTTTTGAAGCTAGCTTTTCTTGAATTTCCGATGCTCCGTCTTTTTCGATCCGCAGCTCATCATTTAACCTGGTGATTTCCAGATCTTTGGCTGATAGGGCATTTTGCACAGAAGAGAGATTTTCAGTTAATGACTGAACCTCGGCGGCTTTTGATTCGATGCTGCTCTTTAATTCTTCAATAGTTTTTGCAGTCTCTGCTGAAGAAGCAGCATAACCAGCAATTTCCTCATTAAGAGATTTAATTTTTATATCAGAATTAATTTCATTTGTAATATCACGCGTGATACCGCGATAGCCTAAGAAAGTACCATTGCGATGGAATAAAGGAACGGCTGAAATCCGTAGATGAACAATCTCTCCGTTTTTAGAAGCACGCAGATCAAGAGGACCAAATGATGCAATGCGATATTTGGCCTCCTCTAAAGCTTTAGTAAGTATTTCTTGGTCTTCATCGATGAGGATTGAGGTTAAACCTTTACCGAGAATTTCTTCCCTCTGGACACCCAGGAGATAATTGACAGCAGTAGATGTATAGTTGAAGTTTCCCTCAGCATCTGATTCCCAGATCCAATCGGAGATTCCTTCGGCATATTGATCAAATTTTAGTTTAAGTTCGTTCAGAGTGATGGATAATTCATTCTTTTCATGATTGCAGGACTTAATCGTGTTTCCCAGCTGCTCAATGTTATTTTCACTGAAAGCAAGTGCACTTTGGAGATCGTAGATGTTACGGATAATTCTTAAAGCATATTCCAGCTCCAGATCCGAGAAGTCTTCATGCATCAACCGCTCTGCCGGAGTAGAGAAAGGATTGGCATATTTGACGCCGTTAGCGTAAATGGTAGGGTGTGTCCTTAAAGCATCCATGACTGCATCTGATGAAAATTTCCGCAGATCATACATGCAAACCATGTTTAACTTAATGGGTACTGCAAGAGTGTTTAGCTTGAGCTCATATTCTGCTCTGTTTAACACCTTGGGAAGTGTCCAAGACATGTCGGTGAAGATATTCAATTGTTTGAATCCGTGAAGTTTTGAGGCATTGGCAATACTGCTGAAAATAGCAAAGGTGTGTTCAAGATTGAATACGCCTTTGGTAAAGAAAATCTCACTCTTGATTAGATGATTCAGACGTTCAGACTCTTGAGCAGCGGCGATGTCAATGCCTTGCTCAGCAAGTCGATTAGTTAACTCCATGTACATTGTGTCATCAAGAATACATAGGCACATCTGATTTTCATCAGAAACACTTTCAATAAGCAGTGGAATCATTGATGAGATCATATCGTCATCAGATCCGTAAAGCACTGCGGCGTGTCCAATCGGACTGGTATTTTCTAATGAGTTGTTATCGTAATTATCTACAGGGTTTTGCAAATGCGCAGCCTCCAACTTCCAGCATATCCATTAAGTTGGAGTCATTAATGCGTTTCTGAATGTTAAACTATTGCTTCTCGATGCGGCAGCCAAGATCCCTATAATTTAGCATATTTATTTTATATTAAAAATATATTATGGTTTATATGTGTATAAGAAAGTTTCATGATTGACTTCACCTGTGGAAAGATTCACAGGAAATGATTCGTGGGCTTCGAGGGTGAAGCCAGCTTTATTATAATATTCATAGTTGCATTGAGTATCAGTCACCAGACAGAGCTCATGGATGTCCTGTGAAGAGCATTTATCAAAATAATGCGTGATTAATGATTTGCCAACTCCTTGGCCACGCATGCTGCTTGCCACCATGAAAAAGATCAGTTCGCTGGCGCAGGGGCGGTTAGCTAACAGTTTCTTAAAGGAATTATTGACCTTTTCGTATTCCTGAAGATTACGATTATTGCGAGAAATTTTCAAACATAATGAATGATAAAACTCTTTTAACTTCCACAGCGGATGGAACTCTTTATCGTTACCAATACGTGCCAATAAGATGCCCACGACACGATGGTCACAGAGCGCAATTTCCGAATAATTGTGGTTAATGAGATCGGCGTACAATATTGAAGAGATAATGTGGTTTGCTAGAATCTGATTACCGGCAGTAAAACGCTCTATTTCCCAGATATCAGTCAGCATTGATTTCAGGTAGGGAAGATCCGATTTGTTCAGTTTTCTAAAGACGATCTTAACCATATGCACATTGATGAAAATGGTCAAACTATTTGAATTAATCAATCAGAAAATGATGCAATAATTTTTACAAAACATGGGCAGAATTGATAGGTACTGGCAAACCCTTATCTATCATCTGGACAATATAGGAAAAGAGGAAGAAAAATGCCGTTAACGCCTGAAATGGAGAGGGTGGGTATTACACCTGCATTGATGAAAACTACCAAGAAAATGACTTGCCCTCGCTGTGGTTTAGAATTTTCACTTTTTCAATCTCGTGCTATTGCATGCAAAGGATGCGCCAAAGGCGCCTATGGCTGCAATCTTGCTCGCTGTTTACGCTGCGATTATGAATTTCCAATAAACGGAGTTCTCGTAAAATCAAAAGAAAGAGAGAAACAACTTGCAACTTACATGAACGGAATTTTAGACAATTATAATAAAAGTGTAGGTAAGAGTGGCAGGCGTTAAGCCTGCTTCTCTTTTATTGAGAATATTTTTCCAAGATTTCATGGCGGTATAGTGTTTTGCCATGAACGCTGTTGATGTTGAATAAACAGAAGGGAATCAATCTTCCATCAGGTGTCACGGTATGAATGCAACATCCACGAAGACGCTCTGTTTCAACATTCCAGACATCCTGGAAAGGCATTGAAGAAATAGTAAGATAATTGCTTTTAGCCCGCTGAATAAATTCGTCCCAGCTGCCGGGTTCCGCTTCTTTGCCTGATTCCATACTTTCGTCGACAAAGCGCCAGAGATCGCTGATTTCCTGACGGGTTTTGGAAGCTACGCAGCAGGTATCTTTAGGCGGACCCATTGACCGGTGTGTTAACGGGAATAAAGAACCATCTTCAAGAATTACCGACATGGACTTTACATCGCAGTGGACATTGGTGCAAGAAGTCGGGATGAAATTGTCTACCCTTAACTGCCCCTTGGTTTGTTTTTCAATTTCCACTAAGAGATCAGGCAGAACTGTACGGTTGTCATCCTGCGGAATGATTGGATAACGTCCAAAATAGCTTAACGGCTGGAAATGAATGCCTTTGATAGTAGGAACATTTTGTTTAGCAAAATCAATAAGCTGGCCGATTTGATTTATGTTAATATCTGGCGAAACGACAGTAACTAATGTTACGCCCATCTCTACTTTCTTACAATTTTCAATGGCTTTCAACTTAGTTTCCAGCAGATCTTTACCGCAAGTTTTCATGAAGACATCGCTGGTAAGTCCATCAAAAGAGAAGTAGAGTGAATCAACACCGGCATCTTTGCATTGCTGTAAAAAGTCAAGATCTTCAGCAAATCTTACACCATTGGTATTCACTTCGATGTAACTAATGCCCATCTCTTTTCCCATTCTGACAATTTCTGGCAGATCATCACGGATCGTCGGTTCACCGCCGCTAATCTGAATACAGACGTTTTCTCCTACACTGTCTAAAGCAGTCTGGTACATCTTACGAATTGTTTCAATATCAGGATGATACTTGTAACCAGAACTGGCAGAAGCAAAACAAATCGGACATTTGAGGTTACAGCCGTTAGTGACTTCCAGAATTACTAAACAAGTATGTTGAGTGTGTTCTTTACATAAGCCACAATCCAATGGACAAACGATTTCCTCTTTGTCAACCGCGCAGACATCTGGTTTTGACGGCACGCAGGCATATTTTTTCAAAGAAAGATAGTCGTCAACGCCCCTCCAAATCAAAACTTTATACTTGCCATGTTCAGGGCAGGTTTTTTCCAGATAGACATTATCATTCTCTGCAATTTTTACGGCAGGAATGACCTTTAAACATTCTGGACATAAACTTTCTGTTTCGCCAATGATCTCACTCATGTATAAACACCATAATCGCAAATGCTATAAAAGTTCAAAAAAAGATTGAAAGGCCGGAAGGCCCTTAAACAGTTTTATGCTTTCTTCTTTTCGAAGAGGCCTTCTGCTGCTGCAATGGTCTTGGTAGCCAGGTATTCTTCTACCCAAGCGTCACCGCACTTTTCGCAAACAACAGCTGGTCCAGACCTGGTGACACCCATATAGGTCATCAGAACTGTTCCAATAACAGCCTTTTCATTACAGGAGACACAAACCCAGTCGGTTGGATCTGGTTCATCTGTTGTCTTCTGCAGGTCTCCAAGTACCATACGGTGGGAGTAAGCACTCTCTACGTTGCCGTTGTTGTCGTACAAAGCATAGATTGTGACTTCTCCAATACGCTTTTTGGCAAGGTTCTGGGAGCCGTTGTTTATCTTTTTACCGCTTGCTTCAGCAGTGTTGATGACATCGATAACATCATCAATCTTTAGACCTCTCTCTCCAATGAGTTCTTTTACGCTGTCAGAGAATTTTGCATCCATTTTCTCACCTCACCATTTTCCATAGGTACCATAGTCTTTAGCTGCGCGAGTCATGGCAAGGATGTTGCCAGGTAAAGCATATGGTGGGCATTCACAAGAAGCACCAAGGATATATCCGCGTGGAGCGTCTCTTCCAGCAACGATCTGTTTAGCAGAGGCATCGTAAACAACCTTTGGATTGGGGTTGATTAAGAGCTTGGTATCGACAGATCCCATGCAAGTGGCTTTGTTTCCGTATTCCTGTACAAGGAGATCAGAGGGGAAAGCCTCTTGGCCCTTGTATCCAACATGGAATACAGTGAACGGAGACCAGATAAGGTTCTGGAATTCCTTGTAGCTTGTTTCGTGGTTTCCACAGCAGTGATAGAAGATCTGTGGTCCAGCGCCGCCACGGAAGGACTTGTCAACGTATTCTCTCATGTATTTAACAGAGTACTCTCTGATTGCTTCGTCAGAGAAGATATCGTTGTTGGCTAAAACTGAAGCGATAACCAGCATTGCGGAGCCATAGTCTTTAGCAGTACACAGAGCACCGTTTACTGCGGTCTCGGTGAACTTGGCAAGCAACTTGTGGGCAGCTTCCTGTTCGACAAAGGTCCACATGATGAAGTTTTCTACACCGCAGAGAGCTGCTGCTTCTCCTACTGGATCAAATCCGTAGGCGATTGGCACAAAGGTCTGAGGTATGTTCTTCTGGACATAGGAATAGAGACTCTTGTATTGAGAGTAAGTCCATCCATTGTACAGTTCTTCAGTGCTTGGTACGTGGAGGTTGTCTACATCGCCGGGTTCATGAAGAATTTCGGACTCTGGAATTGGAGGGAGGGTGTCCTTGTAAATCATGTTGCAGCCTAAGTCGGCTAACCATGGTGATGCATAGAACCAGTGTGTCACAGGCAATAAATCATAAAGCTGATAGATGTGTGCGAGACAATGGATTCCAAGTTCTGGCTTCTCGTAGAAATCCCTGATTGTATATCCGCATGCTACTGCAGCATGTGAGAGCATAATTGGATCTACATCAACTCTGTCGAATTTGTTATCGACAAAGGGATTTGCAAAACGCCTAGTGGAATGGGCGTGCCATTCCATATCATACGGTGGAAATAACTCTTCGTATCCCATATAATCCCCGATACTGATAGAATCGCGTAAATATATAAGACTTGTGACAAAAAATGGTGTAAAAACGCAAAATTGTTACAAAATATACGAGTTGAGAATGCTAAACGCAAACAATTCTTATCAAAAAGAAGGTACATGAAAAAATGTTTCTTTATTTGAGTCCAATCTTTAATATTACATGAGTTAGAAAAATGAGGAATTATTGAAGTTAACAAGAGCCAGATCATACTGAGTTGTAAAACAATATTATTAAGAGATATAAAATGAGAAAAATGAAAAAAGGTCCGTTGCCGGACTTCGGTTACCAAGTGCCGTAGGTACCATAATCTTTGGCGGCTTGCGTCATGGCTAAAATGTTGCCGGGTAAGGCGTACGGTGGACATTCGCAAGAAGCACCAAGGACATAGCCCCGCGGTGAGTCTCTGCCAGCCACGATCTGCTTAACTGAAGCATCATAGACTGCCTTAGGATTGGGACTGATTAGCAATTTGGTATCAACCGAGCCCATGCAGGTAGCTTTGGCCCCGAATTCTTTTATCAAAAGGTCAGAAGGAAATGCTTCCTGCCCCTTATAGCCGATATGCATTTCAGTAAGCGGCGACCACACCAGACTATGGAACTGCTTATAGCTCGTTTCATGATTGCCACAGCAGTGATAGAAGACCTGCGGGCCAGCACCGCCCCGGAAAGACTTGTTCACGTAATCTTTCATGTATTTAACCGAGAATTCTTTGATGGCTTCGTCGGAAAAGATGTCATTATTTGCTAAGATGGAAGCCACGATCAACATGGAGTAACCGTGATCTTTGGCGGTGCAAAGTGCGCCGTTTACCGAAGTCTCGGTGAACTTGGCAAGCAGCTTGTGGGCAGCTTCCTGTTCGACAAAGGTCCACATGATGAAGTTTTCTACACCGCAGAGAGCTGCTGCCTCACCGGTAATGTCAAAGGCATATGACATTGGTAAAAAGGTATGCGGAATATGTTCCTGGACGTAAGCATAGATGCGTTTATACTGGCTGTAGGTCCAACCATCGTACACTTCTTCAATGCTCGGCACCTGTAAATTGTCAACATCACCTGGTTCAGCGATTATCGGTTTTTCGGGAATCGGAGGAATGCTGTCCATATAGACCATGTTGCAGCCTAAGTCGGCTAACCATGGTGATGCATAGAACCAGTGTGTCACAGGCAATAAATCATAAAGCTGATAGATGTGAGCTACGCAATGAATGCCTAATTCCGGTTTCTCGTAGAAATCCCTGATTGTATATCCGCAGGCCACTGCCGCATGAGAGAGCATATGTAAGTCTACATCCACCCTGTCGAATTTGCTATCAACAAAAGCATTAGCAAATCTCTTTTTCGAACGCGCATGCCATTCCATATCACACGGCGGAAACAACTCTTCATAACCCATATGATCGCCATGAGAAGGGATCCTTCGTATAAAAACAACGCATATAATCCTAAATGAAATTAATTTGCATCGCCCTGCTTTTTGACCGCGGCAACTAACGCTTCCAGATTCTCATTGGGTGTCGACAAAGGCAGCCCACAGCCGGGGGCAATAATATCAAAACCTGCTTCTAGACAGTTTTGCGCGGCGAGCGTTACACTTACCGGCGTGCCAAGCATTAGCGGCCCTACTGTGCCGATGTTACCGATTAAAACCGTCCGTTTACCGACCATCTCAACAGCGACATGGGGATCGACGGCATTTTCCAATGAAATACCATCCACACCGGTGTCAGCCATCATTTCTAAAATTAACCGGGCATCACCACAGGTATGTAATACCGAATAGGCGCCTTTAACACTAGTAAGGCAGTCGAGATGCTGCCCGATCAACTGCGGAAATAAACTTGGTTCAATCATATTGGAAGAACCTAAACCTTCAGCCATAGTGATGATATCTGCACCGGCGTCGGCAAGGCTTTGGATATAAGCTTTAAACGAGGGCGTAATCAACTTAACTAACTCTTCAAGGCGCTGGGGACAGAGCACACTTGCCATCATTAATTGTTCAATACCAATCATCTGCCCCAAAGTGGTGAAAGGGCCCGAGACCCCGGCGATAACGGGATATTGTTCACCATGAGTCTTAGCAAGTAGTTCCACCGATCTAAGTACTGTAGGAACGCGGCCAGAAACGAGGAACGTATCCGGATCAAGATTTAAGCGCTCTTCGCCTACTAGTTCTCCTGAAAAAGGATCGAATTGATAAGGAACTTCACGGATCAAGGGGGAGTTATCCGCACTTAATTCCACTTTACAGCCAAAATTTTCAGCTTCGACGGATACACAAAAGGGAGTGCGGACTGATTCAAAGCCGAAAAGATCGGCCTGCGCCGAAGCCAGTTTGGCCATCTTTTCCGCATTAGTGTGTGCTTCAGGGTAAAAGATGCCTAATGTCTCCATCTGCGTGATGGTTGAAGATTGTGTAAAAATGGAAACCGGAGGTCTGTCTAACGTTTCTTTCTCCATTGCTGCGAAGACTCTCTCTTTGGGTGAAAGTTTAGACATAGATCTCACTTAATTAATTATTGTGAGTATAACTCATTGAATCTATAAATAGTAGCTGCCTGTCAAGATTATGATGTATCTTACAATTCAACAATAAATTATGTTTGAACTCCTGTGTTTCTGGATAGTTAACGAATAGCCAGCATCGATTCAACTAAATCATATCAAAGGGTACGGTCCATCTTCCAGAATGGTATCGGGAGTTTTACCTAATTCATTGAGTTTAGCCATCATCAACTCTTTTCCTTTGATACTGGCTCCATAAATCGGAACTTTTGTGCCGGCCTGCAGAGTTGCTTTAGTCTTGGCCAGTTCTCGGATATGCAGGGAAGCGCAGGCAGTTACTACATCAGCATACTCAAAAAACAGCTGAGCTTCTTCGGCAGTAACACCAGTAGTGTGTACGGCAAAAATCATTAATTTCTCACCGTATTTTTCTTTGAGTTCTTGGGCACAAGTAGCAAAGGGTGTGGTGACGCCAATGCGCTCATAACCCATCTGCAAAGCTTTTTCAACGCCGGCAATCTGATCGATCTTGGCGGTCTGCGGATCGAGTACCTTTTCTGCACCAATGCCTTCAATCACAGATTTTATTGGTTCCGTTTCAACAATCCCAGAAATCCTGCCACCCATGCCTTGAATAATTTCGGGATCATCTAAAACAACCGTTCCGCAGCCGTCGGAAGCAATTACGGCCGCATCCAATAACTTTTCCTTAAGTGCCAAACTAAGGAGTTCAGAAATGCCAAAGTTAAGGAAATAATCTAAACGAATTTTCCTCTTTTCTGTGCACATTCCAAAATCATCAATCCGGAACTGCATGTTTGTTTTGATTGTTTCGCAATTTAATTCTTCAATGTTTCTGTGCTTTTTGAATAAAGGACAGTATGTTACAAGAGGATCAGATACGTCGATAACTTTGCCATCTTCAATAACCACTCGCGACTTACCTAGCGCTTCCATGACGTGTCTGCTCATATTGGCAAATAACAGCGATTAAAGATTAAAAGTTTTAGAGATCTTAGAAAAAGTAAGAGGAAGCTTAAGCTTCCTCGGTTTCCGGTGTTTTGTGTGAACTGTTCGGTCCGTCACGGACAATTAACATGAGGACAAAAGCGATTACTGCGAACAGTGCGCAGACGATGAAGACTACGTGGAAACCTTCGATCACCCGCTCTACCAGTTCAGGCCGGGTAAGGATCGCGTTGATTGTCCACACCGCAATAAACACCGCCTGCATAATCGCTAAACCGACACTGCTGCCCATCTGACGGAAAGTATTGATGAAAGAAGAGGCGGCTCCTTCTTCACCAGTTACAGTGTGTGTAAAGATGATGTTGCCGATAGGCACAAGAGTTAAACCCATACCAAAGCCCATTAACAGCAAAGTTGCTATCACCTGGATGATGCTGGTATTGAGATCGTAAGACAGCATCGTGATGAAACCTACCGCGGTCACTAAGCAACCAGCAAGAGCGTATTTTCTGCATTCCCCGGATTTATCCATCAACTTTCCTACAAGAATGCCGGCAACCATTACGCCAATTGAGTTGGCAACAAGGATTAACCCAGCAGACATAGTTGTTTGTCTCAACACCCCTTCCAGATAGTAGGGAAGGAAGAAGTAGCAGCCGGCCATTGCACCAAACATTAACAGATTAGCAATGCATGAGAAAAGTATGTTCTTTTCCGTAAGCATTCTGGCGTTGATGATTGGATCTTTTGCTCTCTTTTCCTGGAAATAGATGAGGACTAAGAAAACAATGGTAGCGATTGCCAGGGCAATTACTGTTGGGGATGTCCAGTTGCCTTTGCCGACATCCATCAAATAGATGAATGAGAATAGAGCGAAGAAAAGCAGGATCGCACCCAGAATATCAATTGATTTTTTATCTTGCGAACTGCTGTTGGTAGCAATTGAAGACATTGATTTTATTGACATTAAAATGCAGGCTAAACCGATCGGCACGTTTATGAAAAAGATCAGTGACCAGTGTACCGAAGTGAGTACCCCGCCTAACGCCGGACCCAAGGCTGTACCTAACGACGCCATCAGCGTGATAATACCCATGGCGGAGCCCCTGACTGCTGGCGAGATGTAAGAAGTAACCATCGCCAGATTCATCGACATGATCATACCTGCACCAAGTCCTTGGACAGCTCTCATGATGATGATCGTCATGATTCCCAGACTTTCAATAAAACCAGCTAAACCCAAAACAAGAGAGCTGGCTGTGAAAATACCCACACCGATTAAAAATATTTTTTTATAACTTGAAATGGCACCCAGCTTACCCCATAAGAGCATGAAACAAGCCAACATGAGAGTGTATGCCAAAAGGATCCAGGAAGAAGTGCCCGCTGTGGCACCAAATTCTTCAGAAATGGTAGGGATGGCAATGTTGACAATCGTCGCGTCCAAAGCGGTCATCAATGTTCCAATAGAGATGGAGATGAGAATGAGCTTCTCGCGCGAAGACATTGCGTGTTTTGAATGTTCAGGAGCAGTTACTGCAGAATTTTGCGCAACAGCACTTTCGGTCACAGGAATCGGCACGCTATGGCGGCTATTTGATAAATAGATTTAGCTCAGGTTATTAGTTTTGAGCAGCTTATATTCCAAGCTATCAAGCAGAGCCGTCAGTGAGGCTTCGATGATGTTTGGCGAAACGCCGATGGTTGTCCAGAGTTCTTCACCATCAGTACTGCGCATCAAGACTCTGACTTTAGCTTCGGTAGCATCTTTACCATCGATGACCCTTACTTTATAATCGACCAGTCTTACGTCTTTCAGCTGGGGATAGAAACGTTCCAGAGCTTTGCGTACCGCACGGTCGAGAGCATTAACTGGACCATTACCGTTGGCTGCTGTATGCTCCATCATTCCTGAAACATCAAACACTTTGATACTCGCCTCAGAAGAAACATTGGCCTCGGTGACGTCAACAAAAATTCGAAAGCCTTCCACACGGAAGGGCGGACGCAGGCCATCTTGGATGCGGCGGACCAATAGTTCAAATGAGGCTTCTGCCCCTTCAAACTGATAGCCTTGCGATTCAAGATCTTTCAGTTTCTGCAGAATTGCTTTTCCACAGTCATTGTCTAAATCGATGTCTAACTCATTCAGTTTAGCCCTCAGGGAAGCATTTCCTGAAAGTTCCGAAATAAGAATTCTTCTTTCGTTACCAACTTTTACAGGGTCAACGTGCTCATAGGTCTTACTGTTCTTCAGCACTGCGCTGACGTGAATGCCGCCTTTGTGAGCAAAAGCACTGGTTCCCACATAAGGAAGCTTTCTTTCGAGGGACATGTTAGCCGTTTCACTGACAAACCGTGAAAGCTGCGTGAGCTGGGAAATATCAGCAATACTTGTTTCCAGACCCATCTTTAGTTCAAGGTTGGGAATGATTGAACAGAGGTTGGCATTGCCACAGCGTTCACCGATGCCATTGATTGTGCCCTGCACCATCAAAGCTCCTGCCGAAACCGCCGCTAACGAGTTGGCAACTGCCAGTTCAGCGTCGTTGTGGGTATGGATGCCTACCGGACTGCTGAACTTGTTAACTACTAAGCCTGTGACTTTCTCGACCATTGAAGGCAGGGAACCGCCATTGGTATCACAGAGTACCAGCCAGTCGGCGCCAGCCTTTTCAGCGGCCTCCAGCACAGATAAAGCATAGTCGGGCGAGTTAGCATAACCATCAAAAAAGTGTTCAGCACAGAACAGCACTTCTAAGCCACGCTTTTTCAGAAAAGCAATGCTGTCCGCCACAATCTCCAGATTTTCTTTGAGTGAGACCCGCAGTGCTTCGGTCACGTGTAAATCCCAGGCTTTGCCAAAAATAGAAGCACAAGGTGCTCCCGATTCCGCAATGGAAGTGATGCTGGAATCACTAGCACAATCTAACCCTGCTCTTCTGGTACTGCCGAAAGCAGACAGTTTTGCATGACGGAAGGAAGCTTTGGCGGCTAATTCAAAGAAGGAAGTATCCTTCGGATTGGATGCCGGCCATCCGCCTTCGATATAATCAATACCAAAAATATCGAGTTTGGAGGCGATCTCTAACTTATCCTCCGTGGAGAAAGAAATTCCTTCAGCCTGAGCGCCATCTCTCAGAGTAGTATCATAGATGCGGATTTTGTCCATAAGCACACCAGCAAGTGATCATCTAGTTTCCTGGATGACCGAGATCAGATCACTGAGCATCGCACTAGCCGTCTCTTTTCTCCCGGCCCCGCGGCCAGCGATTGTTACTTCTCCAGCTAGATCGGTGATAATATTGGCTACGTTCTGCGTGCCACCAATTGATAATGGATGACCGACAGGTACCAAACGGGGAGCCACTTCCAGCTTGCCGTTGCCGATTTCCCCAATAAGTCTGATCACACTGTTTTCTTCGGCAGCGAGGGCGATGGCATCTTCCGTAATGTTGCGGATACCACTCCGTACGACGTCATAATAGTTAACATTCATACCGAAAATAGCATTGGCGAGAATAGCAACCTTGGCTGCCGAATCGATACCATCAATATCATATGTGGGGTCAGCTTCGGCATAGCCCAGATCTTGCGCTTCGCGTAAAGCCTGGTAGAAAGGCAGACCTTCCTCCTTCATACGATTTAAGATGAAGTTGCAGGTACCGTTAAGAATTCCTCGCAAAGACTCAATATTTTCACCAGCCAGCAACTGTTTGCAGAGGTTGATGATCGGCATCGCGCCACCCACTGATGCCTCGTACTTGAGCTGCACATGGTTATCAGCGGCCGCTTTGGCGAGGGTATTGAATTTAAGCGCTAAGGGACCCTTGTTAGAGGTGATGACGTGCTTGCCGGCATTTAAGGCAGTTAAGATGTAAGTTAAACCTGGCTCTGCATCTTCAATGTTGGTCGGTGTGGTATCCAGCAGGATATCAAAATCAGTTTCAGCAATAAATTGAGTGATGTTGTCATCAATATTTTTGTCACCGACTTTACCGGTAGCTTTTTTCTTCTCAACTAGACGATAAGGATCCAGATTGTTTCCAGAAATTATCGAAGAGGAATCGAAAGCACCTACAATGTTGATCTTCTGACCTAGTGTTTCAAAGAGTGCCTGTCGGCTGCCGATGACTTCCGAAACGCCTTGGCCAACTGTGCCGAATCCTGCGATTACAACCTTCATCATTCCAGCCCCCTGACTAAAAGATAGTTTTTCTTGTGGGCGCGATCGTAAAAGAAATCATCCAAGGTTTTCAGAGCGCCTTTGGAAGAGACAGTGCCGGTGATCAGGGCCGTGTGGGAAACAGAAGTGGCTGAACCAGTGTAACGGACATCGATTGAGACCACATTTTCCACCGATTCCAGACTGCGGGTGACGCTCTCCATTTCTGCGGAAGAGATGTCCCCGACTAAAAGATAACGAATAGGATATGTTTCGATAAAGGAGTTTATTTTGGCTACTTCCACATCGCGTTTTGCCCATTCGTCTAAAATTTTGTGAAATACCGCATCAGAAGAAGCTTCGAAAGTAACATTGACTGCAATCCTTCCTCCGTCTTTAACATCATGATGGTGAACGACGCCGCGGATATTGCCTCCGCACGAGGAAATAGGGTCGAGAGCAATTACCAATTGCCCAGGAACGTCTTTTAGTCTTAGATCAACGTTTACTTTCATCTTTACTCCTGCCTACGATTGTGAATATATGTAGCAACGACAAAACATTACTTGATATTAATTGTCACGCATATGAAAGACAAATATAATAAAAGCGCCGAGGGTGAGATTTGAACTCACGAGTCCTTGCGGACACAAGCTTTCCAGGCTTGCGCCTTACCGGGCTGGGCCACCTCGGCATAAAGATGATTGCCCAAGTTTCCGGGCTCCATTCTTGACCAAGTACATCAATATTTCGCTCAAAGGCTGAAGAAATCCCGCACGGTCGGCCTCATGCGGCGGGCATTTGCAAGTTTGCTTTTACTTAATGAAGCTGAGGCAACTTCCGAATTAAAATAGGCATTTTTTACAAGTGCGGTGCCAGAGGGGTCCCGAACTTCACTGCCACCAAAAAAGAGCTGGTTGGACTGTGAACCAACTTGGTTAGCATAGACGACATAGAGCGCGTTTTCCACAGCGCGTGCCGGAAGAACCGTTTCAAAGGAAGACCGTGAGGTTATCGGTGATGCTGAAAGACAGATCAGACCGTCCACACCCTGCAGAGCATAGCTGCGGGATAATTCTGAAAAGAAGAGATCATAGCAGATCAGCAGGCCAAAGCGATAGCCGTTTACTTCGATGATTTTTAAATCTTCCCCGGGCGCAAAGTATAGTCCTTCCTCAAAGGGGCCAAAATTTGCCGGGTGGATCTTATCATACTTATCAATGCTGCCGTCAGCATAGGCGATCAGCGCACTGTTTTTGATGAGGCCCGCCGTTTCTTCCAGTACTGGTGCACCAAAAAGGATGTTAGCCTGATGCTGCTTAGCAAGGGCGGTTATCGCTTGAAAACTAGGCCCGTCCAGAGTTTCAGAGAGACGGAAGATCTCATCCCGGAGCAGATAGCCTGTAAGAAAAAGCTCGGGAAAGATATAGAGATCGGCTACCTGATTTTCTAAAACATGTTTCATCTTACCAATATTCTCTGCTTTGTTGCCGAGTGTGCATGGCAGTTGAGCTACGGCGAGATTAATGTTTTCTGAGCGTTGGTAAGCATCCATTTCACGAGCCTCAGCGGTGGGGATTGAGCTACTGCTAATTAGAGTTTGAGATTGCAAGGAAAAAGATATATTAGCATCCACTGCCGTGTGAAAAAGCTCATGATCAGACAAGCCAAAGAAAGGGACACCAGCGTTATTCACAGCCTTGTCTGTGAAAGCATCCAGCAAAGCTATTCACCATACTATTCTCAAGAAATTCTCGACTTTTTCTTTGAGCATCATAATCTTGCGAATATTCGCGAGGATATTCTCCAAGGCAACACTTATGTCTTAGAGGCAAACGGCTCATGTGTGGGAACCGGCACTTATTCGGATAATTGCATCCGTCGTGTGTTTATTCACCCCGCTTTTCAAAATAAAGGTTACGGCAGCATACTCATGGATCATTTGGAAGCACAGATTCTACAGAAATATCCCAAGGTGACCCTTTCCTCATCAATTACTGGCCACCCATTTTACATTAATCGTGGCTACTATGATGTAGAGAATGCCCAAATTCCCTTGAAAGATAATTTATCACTGGAATACACAGTAATGGAGAAATAATTATTAATTAATTACAAATGTGCTAACCTAAGCGCTAAAGTTTCACAGAGTAGCGTTTTTACTGAGGGACAAAAACACCAAAAGACCATAACAAGAGATATAAAGGAGAGCAAGGTTCAAATCAGTAGAATAGCTTAGCAGTGGTGATTAGAATGGATGACGATTACTTGGCATTGCTCGACAGAGCTAAAACCAGCCTCCCTGAAACAATTAAGAATCACGAAAGATTTAAAGTTCCAGAACCAGACATATTACAAGAAGGAAAAATCACCGTTATTAGGAATTTCGGTGCCATCATCGATGCGCTGAGACGTGATCCCGATCATCTTTTACATTATTTATTAAGAGAACTGGGTGCGCCAGGTAACATTGAAGGACAGCGACTGGTGCTTAAGGCCAAGATCACGGGTGCACAGATAAATGATCGTATTCAGGGATACATCGACACCTTTGTCATCTGTTCTGAATGTGGACGTCCAGATACTAGAATTGTTAAAGACGGCCGTACCCTCGTCCTTGAATGCGATGCCTGCGGTGCCCACCGTCCAGTAAACGTAAGAAGATCCTCCCGCGATGCTTTTGCAATCAGAGAAGGCAGCGTTTACGAAATCATGATTGAAGACGTGGGCCGCAAAGGTGATGGTATTGCTAAACTCGACAAGTATGTCGTCTATGTTCCCGGTACCGCTAAAGGTGCTAAACTGCGGGTAAAGATCCAGAAAATCTCCGGCAATGTGGCCTTTGCCGTACCTACTCAGGATCCTGTATCACCACAGTGATTACTAAACCACTTTCAATTTTCAGAGTATGGCCTAAGCCATATTTCTGATAATTATTGTTTTAGAACTTTGATTCTTAATTTTCAAAAAGCTGATAGCATATTTAAATGACTTTGCCACCGATAAGCTAGCAGAGGTGTTCCATGCAAGAAATATATGACTATCTGAAAAAGTGCCAGACGTATTATCTAGCAACGATGGAAGGCAACCAGCCACGGGTTCGTCCCTTTGGTACAGTCAGCCTCTTTGAGGGCAAACTCTACATTCAGACCGGCAAATCCAAGCCCGTATCTCAGCAGATGCAGGCCAACCCTAAAATTGAGATTTGTGCCTGTGATGGTGAGACCTGGCTGAGAATTGAAGCGACAGTGGTTAGAGATGAACGGGTTGAAGCTAAAAAGCACATGCTTGATGATCACCCTCAGCTGCGCTCGATGTATTCAGAAACAGATGACAATACAGAAGTTCTCTATCTGAAGGATGCGACAGCCACATTCTCATCGTTCACCGCGGCACCCAGAACTATAAAATTCTAAGCTAACTGCCAAAAGTCACCGATCTCCGATGACTATTATTTTTTATTCTAAAAGCCTGCTCCGCCAATGATTGTTATTACAAATACCAGAGATTATTTTACTGTCAAATGGCATTCAATGTTGAAATTAAAGATTGGGTGATTGTATGAAATTTCTCGTATTGACTGATATTCACGGCAATGATAATGTGGCCGGCTGGGCAAATGAAATTATTGCTGAACGGGGTGTCGAATTTGTAGTCATTCTCGGTGACATAACCCAATTTGGTCCTCAAAGCTGGGCAGAAGAGTTTCTCGCACGGTTTTCCGTGCCTGTTTATTCAGTAGCAGGAAACTGTGATCCGCCCCAAGAGATCATGGCGGCTATCGAAAAGAAAGCGATTTTAATGCACAAGAAAAAAATCAAAATCGGCGGCATCTCCTTCATTGGTCTGGGTGGCTCGAACCCCACCATCTTTGATACACCTTTCGAATTAAGCGAAGATGAAATCACTGCTTCCTTGGAGCCGTTGATGGAAGAAGGAGCAGTTCTAGTTTTACATGCCCCGCCGCTGGGCATCAATGATATGATACCTACCGGAGCTCATGTAGGCAGTACCGCCATCAAAAACATTGTAGAAAAATATCATCCTTTGCTGGTTCTTTCCGGCCATATTCATGAAGCTCGCGGAAACGTAGAAGAAAATGGTACAATCTTCATCAATCCCGGACCGGCTATGAGAGGGTGCTATGCACTGATCGAGATGGATAACGGTCATGTCAAAGCTGCCTTATTGGAAAGGGAATGAGAAGGTTAGCGTAACCAGCTTATAGCTGTATGTTGTCACACATCACAGTTCAATCATGGAATGAAAAAAACCCGCGATTGGAGATACGAAATGTCACAAACTAACGATACTGAGCCTGCTGAAGACAACCAGATGGTTGAAAATCAAGTAAAGGATGCTGAGAACACAACGAATGAGAGTGAAAACCAGACTGGTGAAACTCCCGTAGTCTGTCCTTCGGAACCCGAGGTGCCTTCTACCACAGCAACAGAAATTTCTCCAGAAGCTCCTGTCGAGAATGCTGCTACGCCTGAAACCTCTGAACAAAAGAGCGTTTCCAGCGAATTTGAGGAATTGCTGAAATTAGCTGAGGAAGGAGATGTTTCAGCCCAGCTGAAAGTGGGTCGCAAGTATTGGAAAGGCAATGAAGTTGAAAGAGATGTAGAAAAGGCGATCAAATTCTATTCACTCTCTGCTGATCAAGACAACAGTGATGCCCAGTATGAATTGGGTATGATCTACCTCAAAGGTACTGATGTCGAGCAGAGTTATGAGAAAGCTAAAGATCTGTTCCTAAAATCTGCTGATCACAATCACATCATGGCCCAGTATAACCTTGGCATCTTGTATCAAAAAGGAAGGGGCGTAGAACAGAACAGTGAAGAAGCAGTAAAGTGGTACACACTTGCTTCCAAACGGGGCCATTCTTTAGCAATGAACAACCTCGGACAGCTGTATATGCTGGGACGCGGAACGGCACCTAATCCAACCTATGCCGTAAGATTATTCCGTAAAGCGGCTGACAAAGGCTGCCCGGGCGCATACTGTAATCTCGGTTGGGCCTACCTTACGGGTACCGGTGTCGATGCAAATCAGGAACTGGCTGTTCATTGGTTCACCAAAGGCGCTGAGAAAGGAAATCTCGAGTGCAAAAACGCCTTGATCATTTTAGGCACTGATGAAGCCGCTAAAAAGGAAGTGGCAGAATGGTACATCAATGCTTCCCGGAAATGGGGTGTGGAAGCCCAGTATCGTTTAGCTTGGATGTACATGAACGGCAAAGGTGTACCCCGCAACCCGCGAGAAGCAACCAAGCTCTACCGCTGGGCAGCTGAAAGAGGCCATGCCTGCTCACAATATGCGCTGGGCATGATTGCGCTGGAAGATGTTGGCGTAGCTCAGAAAGATTCCCGCGTGCTTGAGTGGATGATGTTAGCCGCTGGTCAAGGTCTTCCCGAAGCCCAGTACCGTCTGGGTTGGATGTACCAGAACCGGAAAGGAGTCAACAGGGATCTGAAAAAGGCTGCCGAGTGGTACATGAAAGCTGCCGAAAAAGACTATCCCAAAGCAGAAAATGCCATTGCACGCGCCTACATGAGCGGCTGGGGTGTCCCGCAAAGCGATGAGGAAGCAATAAGATGGTACCGCAAATCTGCAGACCGCGGCGATGCTGAAGCACAGTATCGTATTGGTACCATGTACCTCAAAGGCCGCAGCGTTGAACGTGATTTGAAAAAAGCTGCTGAGTGGTACATGAAAGCTGCTGAGCAGGGTCATGAAAAAGCAATCGCCGCCATTGAAGGTGCAGAAGAGCTGTTAAAAGAAGCTGATAAGCCTCAAGACGAGTGAAAAGAACATTTACAAAGGCTTTGAGTCTGACTCCTCCCAAAGATCCTCAAAGCTTTTTACTATCTTTTTAGAGTTTTAGCATTTAGATTTTTCAATTAAAGAGTTTTTTCAGCTTGGCGATCGCCCGTTCAATATTGTCGACATTGCCAACCCGGCATTCATGGGTGAAGCCTAGTTCTTCAGCAAATTTTTCGGAAAGATCGACGTAATAATCGTTGTTGCCAACACCCGTATCGATATACAGACAACGAGAGTAAGCGTCGAAGATTATATCGAGAAACATTTCCGGAGGAAAGCCTTCATCCATCATCGCATCAAGATGCATTTCTTTGATGAGGCCAGCCTTACCATTTTCCGCCCAACCGGGAGTACTGAACCAAGTACCAGGACAGACTTTCTTTTCCCGCTCATATTCGTCAAATCCCAGCACCACTTCAATGCAGTCCGCTCCCTCAAGCATCACGGTAGGGACGTCCAGCTCATCAGTAAAATTCTCCAAAGCCTGACAGACCGCGAAGCCCAGAAGAATTCCATCTACATCGCCTTTTACCTTATCGATAGCCTCCAAGATCTTAGCCTTCATCTCTTCCGGGAAAACATGGATGCTATACTCCAAGTATTCCTTCCGGACAAAGTCTGGATCATCAGCGACTAGGGATTCAATTTCATGCTTCAAAATGTCGCATGCGACTATACCTAGTTTCATGAAGAAGGAAATTATCAAGAGGGGTAATATAGCTAGCCGTCGATTGTAATTCAAGAAGGAATCTACAGAAAAGCTGACTTATCCGATCTTTTTAAAATAGTACACGAGATTGCAAATTAAAAGTCACGATGAATAATCGCCTCCGGCATACATAAAGTTTTAATACAGGCGATATTTTAGCACCAGAGGATTAGTATGGCACTTTGGCAGGGAAAATCAAATCGTAAGCCAACAGGCGGTCGTCTGGTAAGAAGCAGAAAGAAGCGCAGATTCGAAGTCGGTAGAGAACCTCTTCTGACAAATCTGGGTGATGAGAACTTAAAGAAATACCGTACCCTTGGTGGCGGATCAAAAGTAAAGATGCTCAGTGCAGCCTTTGCAAATGTCGTTGACCCTGCAACTAAGAAAGTAGTCAGAACCAAAATCATAACTGTAAAAACCAACGCAGCCAACCCCAACTATGTTCAGCGTAACATTTTGAACAGGGGAGCGATTATCCAGACTGATGTTGGACTCGCAAGAGTTACTTCCAGACCTGGACAGGATGGAACAGTTAACGCCGTACTGATCTCAGAATAAACAAGAATCGGGCCTGCCAAAGGCCCTATCCTTGAGATCAGAAAAAGGCATCTTTTTATACAACAATTACAGTCAAGCGCATATGGCTTTTGATGCGGACAAGGCATGGGTCCTATGGCCAGAATATTTTGATAGTTCTAGATCTAGATCTCAAGGCCGCAGAGTTCCTAAAGAACTAGGTGTACCAGAACCCCAAATGGAAAATATCATTAAAGCAGTTGATCAGCTCCAGTTGGGACATAAAACGGAAGAAGGAAAGAGTTACCCCGGTGCCTGGTGGAACAAACAAGGTCTTCTTTTAGTAGAGAACAACATGCCTAAAACAGAGCTGTTAATTAAAGTGGCACAAAAGTTAAAGAAGATCCAGAAAAGTTAATTTTTAAAAAAAATGAAGGGGGAACAAGCCCCAATAATTTTTACATTAATGATTCAATCCAGAAACAGATGATGAAGGCTCCAATCCCTGCAACAGCCATTCTTGCACCTTGGATCCAAGGATTGCGTTGACCGGATTTACCCATCATTGCCCCTACGGCAAAGAGAATAGAAATGGCGATCACTAAGCTGATGTAGGCTGCATTTTTGATGTTCTCAGGACCAAGAATCAAGAAGGGCGACAAAGTCGCTAATCCCGACAGAATTGGTGCCGAAAGATTTACCAAAGCCAACAAGTAGATGGTTGATTTAGAAATTTTATGGAGCTTAGTATCATTTAAAGAAGTAAGCATCGCACGTTCCATCTCTTTCATTTTGATGGCTTGCTCCATGCTCTCTGCTTCGTAGACACTTACACCGGTAGAAATTCCTAAAGCTACACTGCTGGTTACAATCGTCGCCACGACGATGTGATAATTGGGTTGGCTTGAAAAGGCGGAGGCTATTAAGATACCCAGAATGACAAACGTGCTGTCAAAAATGGTATTGACAAACAGCCTTCGCAGAGTTGGACCGGTTTCTGGTTCGTGCAGAGCAAGTTTCATGCCCTGCAAAAATCCACCATTAGACAAACAAAGACCTCGACAATTGTTGTTTAGTCTTGCGTTTCTAATTCATCAACTAATTCTTTGCCCGCTGATACGTTATCCACCGAGTGAATGACCGCGCCGGCTTCCCTAATTGTTTCTTCGACCAGTTCATAGTCGATAGAATCGCCTTTGATGGTTATTTTTACAGTTTCTGTTTCCTGATCAACCTCTTTAATCGAGATGTTGACACCGGAAACCCCATCAAGGATGCTCAGCTGTTGGGCCACGTCGATGATTGACGGATTATGCGGCTTGAGTACATCAAGTACTAACCTTTTTAAGTCGCTCAATTACGGCTCACTTATCCAAATAATTGATTATTGAACCAGTATTTAATGATAATTTTATCTTGAGATAGTTATTATTTAATTCTGATTAAATAGTTCCGACAGAGCCACTTATTTGGAATGATTTTAGAAAAATAACAAGCTCTAAGACGATCGGTATGCACCACTTGTAACAAACAATCCTTTGATCGAGATTGATGGAAATGCTGCAGATCTAAAGTCCAGACAGCATGAATTAAAAGAAGATGTAGTAAAATTGACGAAAGCTTAATCATACGAAGCCTATACTCCTTTATGCTCCCGTTCAGAGAAGTTAGAGTCCTTGATATAAATTCAGAACACTTAGGCGTACCCATTGATTCGTTAATGGAAAATGCTGGTGAAGCCGTCGCAGAAACTATTGTCGAAGAGTTTGGAACGGGTAAGAAAATTGCAATAGTCTGTGGAGTAGGAAATAATGCCGGAGACGGTTTCGTAGCGGCAAGGAATCTCTTGCGCTATTGCGATGTAACGGTGCTTTTGGCTAGTCCCCCGGCAGAAATTAAAACGGAGAATGCCAAACGTGCTTATGAAAGAATCAAGCATATTGCCTTCTCATCAGTAGGAGCTAATTTTTCAAATTTTGATATTGTCATTGATGCTTTGCTAGGTACTGGAAACCTCACGGAAGTACGGGAACCTTACCGGACATTGATTGAAAGGATTAATGCGGCTAACACGACGATCGTTGCAGTAGATGTGCCTTCGGGATTGGCAACAGATGTAGCCATCAAACCGCAGATGACGATTACATTCAGCGATGTTAAAGAAGGCATGACGGCTGAGAATTCAGGAAAAATCATTGTCAAAGATATTGGCATTCCCCTCGACGCCTATCATGTCATCGGTCCCGGAGAGTTTGTTTATTACCCCAAGAACCGCCCAGACTCACATAAGGGCGAGAATGGTAAAGTACTGATTGTTGGCGGCGGCCCTTATACCGGAGCACCGGCCCTAGCAGGAATGGCAGCCCTACGGATGGGCGCTGATTTGGTTCATATAGCTACACCAGCCGCTTCATACATTACAATCTCTACTTATTCTCCAGATTTAATTGTGCACAAACTGTCACAAGATGTTTTGTGTCCCGAAGATGTGGAAAAAATTATGGGCATTGCTGAAACAGTCGATGCCGTTTTAATCGGACCAGGATTGGGCCGTGATGAAAGGACTCAAGAAGCAGTAAGGATGATTGTTAAGCAGTGTTCTAAACCAATGGTCATCGATGCGGATGCGATTGTCGCAGTTGCTGCTGACCTTTCCTTAATTGTCGGTAAGGAGTGTATAATTACTCCCCACTCACGCGAATTTAAGATTCTGACCGGGGAAGACGTCTCGGTAGCCATGGCCGAAGAAGCAGCTGCTCAGCTGGGCGCGGTTATGATTGTAAAGGGTAAAGAAGACATTGTTACTAATGGTAAGTGGACCAAGATAAACCGTACGGGCAATTCACGCATGAGCGTTGGTGGTACAGGCGATGTACTAGCCGGTGAAGCAGTAGCGATGCTTTCTAAAGAGATCTCTATTTTCAATGCAGCCAGAATCGCGGCCTTTACCAATGGCGCTGCCGGCGACTTGGCATTTGAGGCTCAAGAATATGGTTTCATTGCTACCGATGTGATTAGTAAGATCCCCGAAGTGCTGCGCAAGTATCTTCGCAAGATTTGATCTTCTAACCCCAATCTTTTTTTCTTATTACCTGTCTGAGAGGAATAGATGACCGCTGTGGTTCCGATAATCGACCATCTGGTTTTAGAGATCCCCGAGTTCAAAACAATCTGTGTAGGGGATCTACACATCGGTCTGGAATCAGAATATAATTCAAAAGGCGTTCATGTACCTTCGCAGACTAATAAAATGGAGCTGGAATTAGCTCATCTCAGTCAAGGTAAAGAACGCTTGATTATTCTTGGTGATGTAAAGAACAAAGTTCCTGGTTCAACCAAACAAGAATACCGCGAATTGCCGACATTTTTTAGAAAAATGCTTCACCATTATGGGACAGTGGACTTAGTACGAGGAAACCATGATACCAATATTGAAGAATTTTTACCAGAAGGAATAAATGTTCATCCTGCAAGTGGTTTTACTCTCGGCGATGTTGGCTTTGCACATGGTCACACCTGGCCGTCACCTACAGTGATGTCCCGGAAAACATTAGTTATCGCCCACAATCATCCTTCTATCGCTTTGATTGATTCGTTGGGCAATGTCAGTAAAGAACCATGCTGGGTTAAGTTCAAATTAAAAGATGATGCGTACCAACGATACGTCGAAATTCCTGAAGAGATCGTTATGATGCCTGCTTTCAACCGTTCCTTAGGCGGCAGTCCCGTAAACTTTGAAAAAGGAAGATTGTTGGGACCGCTGTTTTCAGAAGGCATGGCCGATGTTGATCAAGCGGAGGTCTACCTGCCTGATGGCATCTATTTAGGAACGATCGGTTCTCT
>ULSO01013456.1_pt1 | contig 34363 bp, 27 predicted proteins | sample 1956701 | NCBI WGS metagenome assembly ULSO01 (sample SAMEA4835708, study PRJEB28245) | human gut metagenome | biome: gut microbiome; material: fecal sample | place: Denmark | collected 2008 | reverse complement strand
AGAAAAATAATTTAGTAAAAAGTATTTTCTACATATTTTTTGCTGTATGCTTTCTAAGTTTTGGCATAATGATTTCAAATAAGGACAACCTAAACAACTATGTTGTTGCAGAGGACGTTTCAGAGGAAGAGATTAACAATCAAAATATCCCTTCTTATTTCTCTGCAAAAGAATATATAACAGATGGGTCAGAAACAACTGAAAATGCAAACAGCCTTATCTCTTCTGACACTTTCATGTTTTTCAAAGATGGAAACAATTCAAACTTTTTGTCTCTTTCTCTTTTGACAAATGGTTCCGAACTTAAACCACAAAATGAGATTTACAACTATGTTTATTATCCAGATTTGACAAACACATCAGTTTTCTATTATTACAGCATCAATTCCATAAGCCTTTACATCAATGGTGCTTACAAAGAAATCGATATGGGCAACTATATCAAATCAAGTGGATTTTCTTTTGCAAACAATGCGTCTGCACAACTTGAAGAATTTGAAATGATTTTCAAGGCACTTCCTGATGGTGGTGAAGAAGCAATGGAAAGCAACGAAATTGCAATCACTGATGACGCCGGAAATGTCATTGAAGGAATTTACAATCTTTCTTTGACCATAACCCTCTACACTTGCACGGATGGAGGAATAAATGCGGACGAAGCAATGTTTACAGACCAAAATGTGACTATTGACTACAGTTTCTATGTTGTTGACCAAGAGTCTTATTTCATCAACAACAGGCCAAATGTCACATACAACTCTTTTGACCACACAGTTAATGTTTCAAGTTTGACAAATCCAAACTATGCATACTATCTTTACAGCAACTATTCATCAGAAACAACAGCAAACAAAATTCCTTACATTGAATATGACTACACTAAATTTGAACTTGCAATAAACAAAACATTGTCAAACACCACATACACATCAAGCCTTCTTTATGACAAAGATGAAACATCAGAACTTCCAGTTTTTGTCGAAGGTGACAACATTGTCAATGTGAAAGTGAACACCGACACCAAAATTTGCAGAGTCTATTTCAAAGATGTCGGAAACTATGAACTTACTTTGAGTGCAATTCAAATTGTTAATTACACAACCGGCACGGGAACCACCGAGATCAAGAAATATGCTCTTGATGGCGTGAGTGGACAAACCAAGAAAATCATGGTTTATATGTATGGTTATCAAACAAACTACACAGACCTTGACCAACCTACAGATGAAAACAACATAAGACCAGTGAGCGAACTTAAGGAATACGATTTCGAAAATGGACTCTTCAAAAACAGTGCCGACATCACAAGTTCATTCCTAGCATCAAATGGCGATTACTCACAATCAACAGGAAACACAACATTCAACATCACAAATGTTTTGAATTACATCAACACAAATGGCATCACCCCTGTCAAAACCAACCAAACGCCTATCAAACTTTCTGTCAATGCAAAACTTGCAACTTCTATCAACAGTTACATCTATTCAACGACAAAAGTTTCAAATGCATATGATGACACAAGAGATTATGGTTCAATCACAACAGGTTCAACTCCAGAGGAACTTTATAGATCAACATTCTCAGGAAGAACAGACAGCACAGCAGGAAAATATATCTACATAATTGGTTACACTTTTGACAATTATTATCTCACAGAAACCACACTTTCTGCAAACACGGTTTTCTATCAAGTTTTCTATTTTGAAATTGTTAAAGACCTTCCAACAATCGAAATTGTGACAACGGAAGGGAATGTCAATGTCCCATCAGACACTTATGTAAATCAAAATGTCAACGTCATTGACAGCACAAAAAATGACCCATACAACAAAGATGTGACCGTTCAAATCTATGCTTATGACTACAGCAACAACTCATATTTGACTGGATTTGGTGGAGAACAAGGAATTTCATTCAACGCCCTTCTCCCAAGTGACTCAAATGAAAACTTTATCACTTTGGAAAAAAGTGCACACTACACAGTAAGATTGTATTACACAAATGAAATAACCTCATCAAATATTCTTTACTCATCAAAGTCTGGTTTCTTCAGAGAACAAACATTCACCATTGACAAAAATCCACTTGAAAACATTCAAGCAAGAAATGTTACAGAAATCACAAACTCAACAAACTATAAAATCGTTTCCACTCTTTCTGATTTCGCAACAAACCAAAGCATTGTGTTCTCTTGGAATGAAAAGGCAAGCGGCGCGAAAACCTATGCTTATTACAGATATTTCCCAATCATCGAAGAACAATACTACAGCAATCGAGAAGCAACACTTTCAACCACTCTTGACAGAATGTTGAATTATTCAAGAGATGCATCATACCTTCCAGTTAACAATCTGTTGAATATGAGCACAACAAACAACAATTGGCTTCCTTACCAAGGAAACACTGTTGATTTCACAACAAATGTTTCAACAGAATACGTCTTGTCAGATGCTGGACTCTATTTGATTGATGTCTATGACGAAGCTGGAAATCACACAGTTGATGTATTCATGATTGACAACACAACACCATACTTTGCAATTTATGATGGTGAATCATACAAACTGACAAGTTCTTCTGTTTATGTAACCACCCCATCAACATTGTATTGGTCAAAAAACAAAGCAATCTTCATTGTAAACTTCAGAACTTTGAGTTATAATTCCACAATCAATCCGGGAAATATTACAACAGAAGATTTGAAATATGATGGCAAAAACTATTATGAATTCTATTTGACATACGACGGAAAGACACCATGCACAGACATCTTTAAAGTGATGTACAACAAACTGTTTGCAAAGGACTATATGCAAGTTTTGAATTGCACAGTTTCAATTTCTTCCGCAACCGACGGAACATCAAGTTACATCACTGGCTACTCTGGAATGTATATCACAATCCCTATCAATTCAGTTTCTTACTTCCTTGACAATGAACACCCAGAATATACACAGCAAACTGATGTCTACTCCCAAGCAATAACAGTCAACGAAGAAAACACCTACAGAGTTTTGATTAGGGACTTGTCCAACACGAAGAAAGATTTAGCGTACTCTGACACATATGTAACTCAATACACAAATTATTACTCAGCAAGACAAACAATCATCATAAGTTTTGACTCTTCTGAATTCTTTATAGAGTTTACAAACAGTGATGGAGAAGTGGAAGTTTTGACTTCAAACAATGTCGTTGAAGGAACAATCTCAAATGAAGATAACACAGAACAACGAAAGACCAAGACAACATACCTGAGCCCAACAAGCATGAGAAAAGCATTCACTTTGTCATTCCTTCCAACAATCACAAGCGAAGATATGTTGATTCAAGTTGACAATGTTGTCATCAAATATTATCCATATGTTGAAAGCACAATAACTGTTGGAGATATCACATATCATTACTACACTCTGTCAAACAATGCCACAGAAATCAAAGTCTATGATTTTGAAGAAAATGGAACAATGACAGATGTTAAACAAGATGAAATCAGACTGAACTCTGAAAACATCACAACTGCTGGAAAATATGAAATTGTAAGAACCTATTACACCGAAGATGGTTATTCATACAATGAAAACGATTTCTATCAAAGAACATATGTTTTCTATGTTGACAGAAACGAAGTCGTTTCAAATGCAGAACTTGTAAATGATGAAAATGGATCTCATCTTGAAAGTTTGGTTGGTGGAGATGTGTTTGTTTCAATGTATGACAATGGAACAAATGCCAGTCTGGTTGTAACCTTCCCAGACAGCGAAAAAGGAAATTCAAATGGTTCATCAATTTACAACAATGGAACAGTTCGCTCAGTTTTGACAACAAACTTACTCCCAGTTTACGTTTATGTTCCACAATATAAATACACAACCTACACAAACAAATACACGACATTATCAACAGCAACAACACTTTACACAAACGAAGATTTGTCCGTATCAGCCGACATTAATCTTGCTCCTGGAACAACCATTGCAATTATGTCAATAAGTGATAAAAGTGCAAAAATTGTTTATAACAACAATCTCTATTACATTTCAAATTCAGCAATTACAAACTACGAATTTGGAGTGAATTACAGTTCATATTACATTTTGACTTCTGATGCACTTCTCTACACAGATGAAACACTAAGGTCTGCAACCACAACAACATTGCCTTCAGGAACAGTCATAACAGTGGATCAAATCACAAGTGTAAGCACAAAGATAACATATAATGGCAACACCTATTACATCAACAATTCAACTTATGAAAAAGTTGACAATGACAATTATTATTATGGGACAAATCAAATCAAAGAATATGCTCTCTATGCTGAAATCTATAAAGACGGAACTGATGTATCAAATTTGATTGCAATCACTTCCACAAACAGCAGCAACCCAACAATTGACACAGTTGTTGCAGATGATTCTGGATTCTTGAATTTCTATAACTACAGTGACGGATCTCGTCTGCAATACCTTTCAGAGGAAGGAACATATTATGTCACAATCTATCAAGGTCGTTTCGGAACAGAAGTTGGAGATAACAACTATCAACAATCTTTGACATTCAGTTTTGAAATTAAAGAATCAAATCCTGACTTTATTGCTCAATCAATCACAGGTTCTTCCTTGAACTCAGTTGTCACATCTCCTGCCCCTTCAGATGAAACAAAACCAAGCGTAACTTATTACACAAATCAATCAACAGTAAGTTTGCTTTGGGATGCTGGAAGCACATACATGGCAGAAATTGACATTGATGAAATTGTGTTCAGAACAAGCAAAGGTCAATCGTTCAAGGCCACAGATGACGTGTTCACACAAGAGCCTACCCTTTCAAACAACCAATACATTGCTCAGATTGATTTAAAGAAATTGAATGTATATGAAAATGATGGATATGTTGACATCACAATGCAATACAAAAACCATGATTCAAGATTCTATTCAAAGGTAACAAAACGAATTTATGTCGATTTGTCTGCGCCAAACACAAACATTCAAAACTTGGTTAACAATTCAACCAGCGGAAATCTGATTGCAGGTCTCACAAACTCCGCTCTCAGAACATATTACACCGCCGAAATGGAGCAGACAAACAGTTTGACAAACACAAGCTACAACACAAGCAACAACACAGGAACATTCGCTTATTATTCCTACAGCGTTACAAATTCATATTTGCAAACATTGAAGAATTCTCTATCTTCAGAAGTTTACAAAACTTATGTGAGAGAATTTACGGACGCACAAGGCAACAACACAAAATACACAACAGAAGCAGAACAAGAAACATCACCAACAGATTTCTTGGCATCAAATTTCACTGATTTAACCACACTCACAGAATTCAAACCAAACACTTATTATGAAATCATTGAAACCGATCTTGCCGGGAATATGACAATCTACACAATCTTCATCACAAGTTACACATCAATTGGTGATGAAAACAATGACTACAACAACCTTATCACATACAAAGATGCAGATGGTGTTGAACATTACTACACGATTGAAGATTATTTGCTCACTCAGTCATACACCAACGCAACTCACAACATCTATGCAAAAACAGGATTTGCACTCGATAACATCAACTTCTTCGGTGATGCTTGGGCACAAATCAAACTTGACACAGTGAATGCAAGTGGCAACACCACAACGAAATACTTGATGCTTACTCCTTGGGATAGAGATTATGCTTATGCATTTGTTGGACAAACATACACAAAAATTGCGATTTCTGATTTGATTGACGGAAGCACAAGTTCAAGATACAAGAACTGCTTGAGCGTATACAACAGAGAAAATCGTTCAACAACAAACTTCTACATAAACATCAGAAACACAAGTTTGACAGCAAATTTGACGGACAATCAAAACAGAGAATACATAAGATTCTCAAAACCAACCGATCAATCAATTCAAAACACAATCTACAGTTCGACATATGTGACATCACTTTCAATAAAGGCTAACAATGAATTGATCTTCTCTCAAACAAACAAACTTGGATTTGCAAGCCTTTGGTTGTCAAATTCAAATGTAACTGTAATCAGTGATGACACGCTGGGAACAATAACTTTTGAAATAAATGCAAGTTTAGGTTTTGTTTCAAACACAAGAATTGAATATGAATACACTGACAACTATGGCACAACCTACAAAGAAATCCATCTCTATAAAGAGACTTTGATTTCTCAAGAAGTAACCTCACAGCAAGACTTGTATTCATATTATGACACAAATGGTGGAAGATTGTATTACATCACAAAAGACGGATTGCAATACAACTACAACCCAAGCAAATACACCGTGTCGGTTTACGATTTGATTGACGGAACAGTTTCTGACGCTTTGACGAAAGCAACATCAACCGTATCACAAAACAGTCAAGGAATTTCCACAGTCACAATCAAAACAAATGACGAAACTGGAAACTATAATGACAGTTTTGCAATCGTTGTAAGAGATTTCAACAACAATGATCCTGAAACAAATCTTGTTAAAACAATCTACTTCACACTCTATAATGAACTTCCACAAGCAAATGAAACAACAGCAAACAATCAGCCTGGACAATTCAAGATTTTAGATGCAAATGGAAACAACATAACCAAAAACATTATTGAAAACATTGTAGATGATGAAACTGGATATTTCTCAGAAATAAGAATCATCTATTCACAAAAAGAAACATTCATTCCAATCAAATATTCAATCAGCACAGACAAAGTGACTTGGACAGAAATAACTTCTGGAACAAGACTTAAATGTGAAACTGAGGAAATGCAAACATACTATCTCAAGATTTGGTATGATGAAACATATTTGAGAAATGAAATGGGAACGCCAGAATATGTATTTGGATATGTTCCAGACGGTGGAGAAGACAGTCAAATCTTTGAATTTAATTTGTCATCATTGACATCAACTTATTGGGTTGAAAAAACTATTGATGGCGTAACAACAGTTGTCGACAAGAGTGACACAATCTACACAGCACCAAATGGTGAACAATATGCAAATCACTACATCGTCAACTTGAGTTATTCAGACAAAGATTATGTCACAATCAAAACAAACAAAGAACAAGAAATAACTGCAACACTTGTTGACACATACACACAGAACTCACCTGTCATTTCAGAATTTTGGATAATTTCAAACACAGGAAGTGGTGATCTTGGAAACATTCCTCCATTCAATATAAAAATCATCATCACCTACATTCCAAATTCCGATAATTTTGTGGAAGAATTCTACACATACAACATGAACGGAATCATCGACACAACAGAAAATCTGGTGAACGTGACATCAAAAAGTATTGTAATTTCAGAAGACTATGCTTCAATAAATCGAATTGAACTTCAGTGGTCAAAATATTATGGAATTCCTGAAAATGAAATCAATATCAGACTTATCAAAGACGGAATTGAATTAACCCCTGTTGTTTACACCAGAAAGACAAATGGTAAAGAATATAATTATGTTTACTTGACACATTCTGGAAAATACTCCATTGCTCTCTATGACAATGCCGGAAATGTTCAGAAATTCAACAGAGGAAACGCCGGACAAACAGAAGCCCTTTCATTCATTTTCCTTAAAGATGTTCCATTCACAATAACCTACACAAACCCAGTAACAAACGAAGAAGAAACATCACTTCCAATCAAGCAAGCAATCTATAATGGAAATGTCACAGTAAATATCGATAAAAACACACGTTCAGAATTCTATTCACTTGATGGATATCCAGTCATCAGCGTAAAGAAAGACGGAGCTGAATATACTGAATATTTCCAAGATGACACATCATATTTGTTCTCAGAGCCTGGCTACTACGAAATATCATTCACAGCAACAAGCAACCTTCCAGATGTGGGACAAATTAGACAAGAAAGTTACCAATTCACAATTCTCAACCCAAATGAATACCGTTATTCTTACGTTTATAACAGATATTCAAATTACTACGTTGAAAAGGTAATCAAAGATGGCGTTGATGTGACAGAAGACTTGTTAAAGACCTTGGATGTTTCAACAATAACCGTAAATCAAAAGACATATATGACAGAACTTCCATTGTCATATTTGGACGAAAAAACAGGTGCAGGAACATACTTGATCACAATCAACTCAAACGATAAAATGTTCAAAGATTCTTCTGCAATTACAAGTTGGACATACAAAGTTAACATTCAAGTCGGCACCGCTCCAATCAGAATTTCAGTGGCAGAAGGAACTGAAACAACAAGCAACATAAGCGTGACATTCAATCAGGCAAACATCTTCAATGAAATGGGAGAAAGCACAATCAGAATTCTCAGAGTTGTTGATGATAGAGAATCTACCTACTACACATTAGACATTAACAGCGAAAGCACTGGAGAAGTCACAACAAACATCGACACTGCAGGAACCTATTACATTCAAATTGTATCTCCAAGTGGAAACTTGTTATACAGCTATAAAGTAGTTAAAAATGACCCATTGAATGCCGCAGCAATAATTGCAATTGTTATCTCAGTTATTGTTGTAATTGCAGTAATCTTCATAATTATCAAATTAAGAAAGAGAATTGCAGTTAAATAGAAAACTTAAAAAAGAGCATCTTTAATGCTCTTTTTTATTTGCCAATTATTCCTTTTTTAGTTACTTCCTATAATAATATAACATTGATAAAATGTCTTTAATATTACATCTCCCGGCATCAACCTAGCATAAGTATCTAAAGTTTTCAAAGCTGTTTAAATTCCCTCAGCAATATTCAAAACTTCTAAGTAACTACACGATTTCTCAACACCTAGAAGATAATAAAAAAGACTGAATTAACTCAGTCTTTTTTTATTTCCTATTTCTTAAGTTCTTTGTCAAGTTTAACTTTTGAAACGATGAAGTATACGATTACACCAACAAGAACAAGAACAGAAATTACAATCAAAATTGTTCCAATAATCTTGTAAACAGTTGTTGTATCTGTTGCTCTAGCTGTAACTTCAATGCTGAATGTTTCAGTTGCAGTGTTTCCAACAGCATCTTCAACTTTAACTGTCAATGTGTATGTTCCGATTTCGTCCAAATCAAACACGTACATTCCACCAACAAGTCTATATTCAACTTCTTCATCTGTTGATGTGTTCAAGAGTGTGATTTCAGGTTCTGTTCCCTCTGGGAATTCTCTATTGTCTGTGAAAGTAATCTTGCTTGGATCAATTGTAAGAGTTGAACCGATTTCATAGCTATCTTCAACAAATTCATCATCAAATGTCAATGTTGGTGCAACATTATCTCCAACTGCAATTGTGTATTCTTTTGTTGTGTAATTGTTGTTGTTGTCATAAACAGTGTAAGTGATTGTATATGTTCCATCCAAAACATTTCCACTGCCTGACTTGATTGTGTAAGAAGTGTCTTCCATTTGTTTTTCAAATGTTTGAGAACCTGTATCTCCGTTAGCCAATTTCCAAGACAAAACGATCTTAGATTTGTCTGCATTGATACCACTTCTGTCAGTTGCTTCAATTCCATAGATGTTCAATTTGTATCCATCTTGAGCTGAAATATCATCAGTTGAAATTGTGTCAACATAATCATATTCTGCAATTGTAGGACCAACTGAATCTTGAACAACGATTGTATAAACATCGCTTGTCAAAGTGTAATTTACCAAGTCATCAAACCATTCAGAAACATCAACGCCTTCAAATACTGTACCTGGTGTGCTTGAGAATTCCAAATCACCTTGATAAATCTTTGCAACGCCACTTTCGTCTTTCTTAACAGTGTAAGATCCACCTTCAACGGCAGTTACTTCAAAAATTCCATCTTTGTTTAAAACAACTTGAGCTGTTTTTCCATTAGAGTTTGAATATGTGAAATATCCACCTTCATAAGCACCGTTTCCGTCATTTGCTTCTGGATTCCATGCCATTTCTTTGTATGTGAATGTCTTTGGATTATAAACTGTAAGATTTACTGTATAAACAATAGGATATTCACCAACTGCTTCTGGTTTGAATGAACCTTGTTGTCCGTAAGTTGTGCTCCAGTTTGTTGCCTTTCCGTTTTCGTTTACACCCATAACAACTGAATCAACGTTTTCATATGATCCTTCATTTCCAGCATAAACATCATAAGTTACACTGTTTGGAATTTGATAACTTACAGATGGAGTTGGAATTTCAATTCCTACTGTTGGATCATAACTGCTGTCACCATCAAGTTCAACAGTCTTGCTTTCAAGAGAAGTGCTGATAACTGGTGGTTGAATGATTGTTCTTGATTTAACTGTATAGTTTACGAATGAAACGATTGTTTTGTTGTTGCTGTCTTTAACTGCAATGCTTGCTCTGTATTCGCCTGCAAATGAAGCAACAAATTTTCCTGCGTTAACAGTGTATCTACCAACACCGCTTTGTGACAAGATTTCTCTTTCTGAAGAGTAATCATATGTTGCAACCTTAGTTTGTGTTTCTCCGTTGATATAATATACATTAACTTCAAAACTCATAAATGAAACTGCATCATCCAAAACTGTCAATGTTGGAAGTTCAATTTCTTGTCCTTGTTCATATTCTGAAACGAAAGCACCGCCATCAACATCAATTTTTTCGAATTGTGGAGGAGTGTTGTCAACTGTGTTTGAAATGTTGATTGTTTCTCCATAGATGTTTGCATTGCCCTTGTCATCATAAGTATAAACAACAATTTGAAGAGTTACAGCTTCTGCACCAGCTTCTGACAAATCAATTGAATATGATGTTGCGCTAGTATCTGTCAAATCAACATATCCGTCATTAGCTTCTGCTGTTGAATTGTGATATTTTGCATAAGTTTCAGTCAACAATTTTCCGTCAACTTTAACACCTGCAATATCTCCCCAAAGTTCATCTAAATCATTGTTTGAAATTGGAGTATTATCTTTGTCATTAACTTGGATAACATTTCCTTCGTTGTCAAGATAACGATACATTGTCTTAACAAGCATATTTGTATCATAGTTATCTGAAGCTGTTGGAACATCAAATGTCACTGTTGCACTTGGCAAATATGAATCAGCAAGTGTTGTTCCAAATTTGATTTCTGGAATGTCATTGTCTTCATAAGAACCAATATACATTGACTTTGTTATATCTGTTTCATTTCCAGCAGCATCTTTTGCAATATAGTGAATGTAATATTGTCCTGAACCCATACCATTGTCAGCAGTTGTGGCACCGAATGTTTCGTCAACATCAATGTAACCAAAACCTGCTTTCACAGCTTCTGCACTCTTAAACCATTCAAGAGCTTTTGTTGCAGAATCAATTGCTTCACCGTTAATTGTTTTGTCTGCAAAATAACCTTCTTCATTGAAGATGTTATAAATTGTTGTATAGTTTGCATTGTCAACAACAATCAAATAGTTGTTTTTTTGAAGCCAAGCAAGCATATCTTTATCTGTATTGATTGAGCCTGCTTGTTTTCTGATGAGATAGTTGTTTGTCAACAAGTTTGAATATGCTTCATTTGAACTTGTATTTCTGTAGTTAAATACCAAATTGTATTTGTCATAGTCAGAAATTGTAAGTTTGGAAACTGTATCATCTGTCATGATCTTACGTGTAAGTTCAACACCTTCATCGTCTGCTTTTGAAACATTGTCGTCAATTCCAATTGCATAAAGCACAACGCTGTTTGGAACTGCACGAGATTGAAGTTTGTGTGATGCATCTTCAAATTTTGCATCTTCATCTTTCACAGAAGCATCATAAACAATTGGAGTTGGGCTCTTTTCGTCTTTGATGTCTGCAAATTCATAAACACCTCTTGTTGAAGAAACTGTGTTTCCATAGAAGTCAGTAATTGTATATTCAAATGTGTACCAACCATCTTTCAAAGGTTTGAAGGCTGTTGGGTTAACTAAAGTTCCGTCTTCATTTACAACCTTTTCATCTTCATCAACAGTGCTGTTTCCATCAAGGTCTTGGTTGTATTCTGCCGCAGAGATAAGTTTGTAACTCTTTGAAGAATTTGATGATTTGTAATAAACTTTAACTGTGTAATAAACATCAACTGCTTCACTTGCTGGTTTTGAATCTTTTGATGTCACACCAGTTGCAGCTGGCAATGTGCTTTCAACACCTGTTTGACCATTATCTGACCAATCAGATGCAAGTTCAAGTTGAAGTTTGTAGTCTGTGTAATATTTGTTGTTTTCTGAATAAACTTGAGTAGATTTTGTTGTTGATGTAACAAATTGTCCATCAAGGTAATATGCATATCTAATTGTATATTTGCCAGCACCGAAATTAGAATCAGCAAACACACTTCCTGCGATGTAGTAGTTGTCTTCTTCCCCTGAAATTTCAACAGTTTTAGAATTTACACCACCTGTTGCAGAAATAAGAACATAATGACCTTTTTCTCCAATGGCATCTCTGCTTGTTACATAGTTTACATCTTCAACTTCTTCGCCATCTTCATCAGTAATTTCTGGCAATGGAAGATTCAAGTTTTTGTAACTATCGTTTTCTTTTGCAAGAGTAAGATCAATAATGCTTGGAATGAAATTCTTTTCGTTGCTATCAAAGTTGATTGTTGCACTTGAGATTTCGCTTTCAACCTTAAGTTCATAAGTGTTAGTGAAATCTCCGGCAGTTGAATGATAAGTGTAAGAATAAGTGATTGTGTATGTTCCAACTTTGTTTGCAACAAAATAACCATAGTTGTCTTCACCTGTTGTGACAACAACTTTGTTTGTTATATCTGTTTCATCTGGAGTAACTTCGCCACTGTCAATTTCGTCAAGAGTCAAAGAACTATATTTTACAGTAACTTTTGAAGAAGACAATGTAACATCACTTCCTTGAAGGTTTCCACTTTGTGCTTTACCAACAACAAAGTTTTTATCTCCTCCAATGTAAGCATTTGGAATTTGATATGTCTCTCCCTTAACAACAGTTGTTGAAACTTCTTCGTCAACTTTTCCTATTGTCATATAAGAATAGTCAGTGTATTGTGTCATTTGTGCCAATGCAACAAGACCATTGAATGGCATGCAAAGAACTGCAAGTGCAAAAGCAACAACAAGCACTAAACCTCTGAATCCTAATGAGCGATTTTGTCTTTTAACTTTCATAAAGTAAAATCTCCTATTTAATAGTCTATATATAATTTAACTACGGACTATTTTATCGTAATTTCGCCAACAAGTCAAATGATTTGATGTAATATTGCAGACAAAGACAATATAATTTAACAACATCAAACCGATTTGAGCCTATGCAAAATTTATCAATATTTTGCGGACGACTTTCATTCCTATGCAAGAATAAAAACACTTTTATTGTCGAAAAAGATTTTTATCTGTTTTTCGCACAAATTCAACATCTTTTTCTTTTCCGCTTTTTATGTAAAATGACATAAAGCAGGCTTTAACCTGCTTTAATCAAACTTAAATTGTATAAGTTACTTTAACACCAGGTCCCATGCTACTTGCCAATGTAACACCCTTGATATATTGTCCTTTGGCAGCGGCAGGTTTAGCCTTAACGATTGCGTCCATAATTGCAGTAAAGTTTTCAATCAATTTTTCTTTTCCAAAACTCTTCTTTCCAATGATAACGTGAACATTGTTTGTTTTGTCCAATCTATATTCAACCTTACCTGCTTTAACATCTTTAATTGCCTTAGCAACATCTGTTGTAACAGTTCCACTCTTTGGGTTTGGCATCAAACCTTTAGGTCCAAGGATTCTTGCGATTCTTCCAACCACACCCATCATATCTGGAGTTGTGATTGCAACATCAAAATCAAGCCAACCACCGTTGATTTTTGCAACGATTTCTTCTGCTCCAACATAGTCTGCTCCTGCTTTTGTTGCTTCGTCAGCCTTGTCGCCTCTTGCAATAACAAGAACTCTAACATTCTTACCTGTTCCGTTTGGAAGAACAACAACGCCACGAACTTGTTGATCAGCATTTCTTCCGTCAACACCAAGTTTAACGTGAAGTTCGATTGTTTCATCAAACTTAGCTGTTGCAGTGTTAAGAACATTGTCCATTGCTGTGCTTACATCATAAGCAGAAGTCTTGTCAAAACTTTCAAGGCTCTTCAAATATCTTTTTCCTCTATTCATAATTCACCTCTCTAGTCCACAACTTCAACGCCCATGCTTCTTGCTGCACCAGCAATCATAGACATAGCGCTTTCAATAGAGTCAGCATTCAAATCAGGCATTTTTGTTTCTGCGATTTTTCTGATCTGCTCTTTTGTGATTTTTCCGACTTTTGTTTTGTTTGGTTTTGCAGAACCTTTGTCAAGGCCGATAGCCTTTTTAATAAGGACTGCTGCTGGTGGAGTTTTCAGTTCAAATGTGAAACTTCTATCTTCATAGATTGTGATCACAACTGGAATGATAAACCCAGCCTGAGATGCGGTTTTCTCATTAAATTCTTTTGTAAAGCCAGCGATGTTGATACCATGAGGTCCAAGAGATGAACCAACTGGTGGTCCCGGTGTGGCTTTTCCCGCTTCGAGTTGCAATTTAACAACTGCTTTAACTTTCTTTGCCATTTTTCCCTCCTTATGTGGTGAATTGAACCAGGCAATAGTTCTCCCACAAAATTTGACAGTTTAATGTCATGACGGACAATATTAAACGGTTACCCGAAAAATATCAAACTTACTGATTGATTTTGTGAACTTGTTCAAATGAAAGTTCAACGTTGTTTTCTCTGCCGAACATCTCAACAGTGACTGTGACAACACCCGCTTCTGGATTGACAGCAACGATGTTTCCAACCATCTTGTCAAGTGGTCCTTCAATAATTTCAACTTTGTCGCCAACTTCAAGGTCTGTTTCAACTTTGATTTTTTCAAGTCTAAGTTTCATAACCTCTTCGTCAGTCAAAGCCAAAGGTCTTCCTTTTGGTCCAACAAAGCCTGTGATTCCACGAGTTCTTGTGATATTATGCCAAAGGTCATCACCATAAATCATCTTAACAAGCAAATAGCAAGGCATACTTTTTCTTGTCACCAATTTTTTCTTGCCATTCTTTTCTTCAATGACATCTTCCTCAGGAATTACAATATCAAAAATTCTATCTTGCAGATTAAACTTTTCCACAACTGTTTCAAGATTTTCTTTCGCAACATTTTCATATCCTGAGAATGTGTGAAGAACATACCATTTAGGTTCTCTTGAATGTTCCATAACAATACTCCTTAATTAAACTGTATTTTCAAGATTTGATTTGTCTAAATTTAGCCCACCAAAAGACTGACAAGCCAACCAAGAAGAGTGTTAACACCATACAAGAAAAGTCCGAAAATCAAAACAAATGCGATAACGATTCCTGTCTTTTTGACAACTTCGCCAAAGCTTGGCCAAGTCACTTTTTTAAGTTCAGAAATTGTTTCCTTTGTCTTCTTTCCAATTCCGCCAGACTTATCTTTTTTCTTCTTATCCTTTTTCTTGTCTTTCTTATTATCTGTCACTTTGTCTTTGGATTTCTTTTCTTGCTTTTTGTCGTCTTTTGCAACCACGCCTTCAGAAATCTGGTCTTGTTTAACAGACTCATCTTCTTGAACTTGTGCTTCGATTCGTTTTTGCTTTTTAGACATGATTTCCTCCAAAATTTGATATAAATTTCATCTTAGCACAAATTACTTAGTTTCTTTATGCTTTGTTCTCTTATTACATCTTGGACAAAACTTGTTGATTTCAATTCTTTCAGCATTAGCAGAAGTATTCTTTTCTGTAGAATAATTTCTTTCTTTACATTCTGTACATTCAAGTGTAATGATTTTACGTTTTGGTGCTGCCATTTCTTTCTCCTAACAAAAAAACTAACACCCTTTCGAAGTGTCAGACATAATATATCACAATGCTCCGTCCAAGTCAAGTGTTTTCACTTAAGTTTGCCAATATTTTTTTTGCAAGTCCGCTCGTCACAACCTTCCACCAAAGGCAACAAAATAAAAAAGACTTCGATTGAAGTCTTAATCTTTTCTATTTTTCATCCGTTTCCACAATTGCATCAACAAACATAACAGTTTCATTCTTTTTGCAATTAGGCAAAATTGATTCTATCTTGCTTGGTTTGTTATAGTCAATCTCATATTTCAAAATATAAGTGAAATATGCTTTAAGCAATCCCTTTGCATACATATATGCCTCTGACAAATTTTTTCCATCGGTATAAATATCAAGATCTGGGAACATAACTTGATAGGTATTATCTTCGTCTTGAATGAAAATTGCTGGATAAAGGAACTGATATTTTTTCATAAAATACTCCAAAGTAATCTACTTATACATTCCTATTTTATCATATAAAATCTCAAACACAAAATAAAATTAAAAAAATACTGCAAAAATTTTGCAGTATTCTCTTTCATTAATATGTGGTAATATTACAGACTTCTTTCTTTGATTTCAGATTTTTCAAATTTAACTCTAATATCTGGCATGCTTTTTACTGCTCTTCCAACTTTCTCTGGAGAAACAAAAACATTAATTTCTTTTTCAATTGAATTGTAGTCTATCATAATTACACCTCCGTGTGTTTTTCGTCTTACTTGTCCATATCATAGCACAAAACTTTTGGTTTGTAAATACTTTTTTTTAATTTTTTTCAATTTATTTTTGTTGACCAAAACTCGACGAATTGAAAGGTTTTTTCATGCGGTTTTAACAGACAGAAAATCACTTTACATTTTTTCAACACTTTCAATTCCAAGAGTCCAAAGAGCCTTTTCCAAACTTTTCTTCACAAGCAAACAAATAGAGAGCATACTGTTTTTCTTTTCAACATCTTCTTCAGTCAAAATTTTGTGATTGTTATAGAAAGTTGAGAACGCACTTGCCAAGTCAAAAGTTGCAAGACATAGCGAATTCATTGAATAAGCATCATAACAAATTTGATAAGAAGAAATAAGTTTCAAAAGTGCCAAAACAATATTTCTCTCATCTTGGTTGGCAATTTCGACTTCGCCTTCAGCAAATTTTGCTTTTGACAAGATTGAATTGATTCTTGCAATGGTGTATTGAATATATGGACCAGTCTTCCCATCAAATGCCAAAAATTTGTCAATATCAAAAACATAATCTTTGTCAACAGTATTTGACAAATCACCAAATTTCATTGCACCGACACCAATTTTTCGTGCAAGTTCACTGTTTCCAACAATTCCATTTGATGCAAGTTTTTGCTCAGCTTTGTCTATCAAAAGACCAACAACTTCCTTAAGTCTGACAACTCCACCAGCACGAGTTTTGAAAGGTTTTCCATCTTTTCCATTCATTGTTCCAAAAGCAACGTGTGTCAGTTTTTGCTTTTCTGGAGAAATCTCTGCAAGTTTGCAACATCTGAAAACTTGTTTAAAATGAGTTGTCTGTCGATTGTCTGTGATATAGACAATTTCATCTGGGGAATAATCCCTGTTTCTCATCAAAATTGTGGCTATGTCTGTTGTCGCATACAAATCTCCACCATTATATTTTTTAATGATTGCAGGTGGCATAGGATTTTTGTATCTCTGTGGTTCATCTTCCCTCTTTTTTGGAATTGGGATATGCTCGCCTTCTTTTGCAACATCAACAACCAACGCCCCTTCACTTTCTCTTGCCAGATGTTTGTCTGTGAAAATTTTGATTGTTTGGTCAATGAAAGGATAGGCATCACTTTCACCATAATAAAAATCAAATGTTGCATTAAGCAAGTCATAGTTCTTTTTTATTTCAGAAACTGACAAGTCTTTAATCTTTTGATAGATTGTGTAATAAGGTTCTTTGTGTTGTTGAATGTAAAGCGTAAAGTCATCTGCCATTTTCTTAAATTCGGCATCTTCATCTTTGCGCTTGCTTGCTTTTGGATATTCATCATTCAAAACATCAAGTGTGACATTTTCAATCTTTAAGTTCAAAAAATCAGCACCCGGTTCAAAAAATTTGTCAAGATAGCCATCGAGTTTCAATTGCAAAATTGTCAGCCCCATCTGAAGACCAAAGTCACCCAAATGGACATCGGACAAAGTTTTGTCCCCCAAAATCATGTGAACCCTTTTCAATGCTTCACCAACAATTGGAGAACGTAAGTGCCCAACGTGCAATTCTTTTGCAACATTTGCTCCTCCATAATCAAAAAACACCAATCTTGGATTTTTAACTTTCTCAATTCCAAGATTTTCATCGTTTAAAACAAAATTTGAAACCTCGCTCAACATTTTGTCTTTGACCTTGACATTGATAAATCCAGGCATAACAGCAGAAAACTCAAAGTCAACATTTTCGCCGACATTCTCAACAATTTTGTTTGCAACATCAATAGGTTTCATTTCCATTTTTTTTGCAATCAACATTGCATAGTTTGTTTGAAAGTCACAAAGCTCTGGACGGTTGGAAAAAGAAACAACAATTTTATCCAAATCGTCATATTTCAATTTTTCTGCGGTCTTTTTAATAATTTTTGTAATATCGTTCTTCAAATTCATAGCAATCTCCAATCAAAATACATCTAAGTATAGCAAACAGACCAAAAAAAAGCAAGAAAACAATTCCTGCTTTAAACAAATTGCTTATTTTCTTGCCTTAAACCCTTTTACAACAAAATTGATGGCGGAGCAAAGAATGACAATTCCAAAAAACTCACCACGAAGCACAACAATTCTGCTCCAATATGCACTGGCACCATTGATTTCTTTAAATGCATTGGTCGTCAACAGAAATGACATCAAAATACTTATGTATGAAAGATGTTTTGCAATGAATGACAGTGGATGATTGTCAAGCTTCTTGCGTCTGTTTTTGATAAGTAGAACAAGCGAGACAATCACTCTCACAAAGACGTAAACCACATAAGCACCATGGACGATAATCATGCTTGTAGGCAAACTTGTGTCGATTTCGTAATAATAAAGAATGTATGTCAAAGTCAAAACGACAAGTGCCAAGAAAAACATAATGATTCCAAGTGGCAAAAACAATTTCTTTTCTTCTTGAATCTTTTCTTGTTGCGGCAATTTCTTGAATTTTTGATATTTATAAAATATGTAACCATATCCGATAATTAAAAATAAATAATAAATCGCCAGTTCTCCATACCAGTTCTTTTGCGAAGGACTGCAAAGAAACATGATTAGATATGTCAGCATAAAACCTAAATCAATAAGCAAAGAATTAAAGACAAAAAACATGGCTCTAACATCGTAATCATGAGTAATTAAATATATGTAATCTTTGACTTTTTTCATATAAGTTATATCTATTCTAACAAATCTCTCAAAGGACACAAAATGATTAACAAAAAAAGTGGCATTGCCACTTACATTTCTTTTCGGTCTGCCAATGCTTTGCTCAATGTCACCTCGTCAGCAAATTCAATGTCACTTCCCATGGAAATTCCCTGTGCAAGCCTTGTGACTTTAACCCCCATAGGTTTGAGAATTTTGGCAACATACATAGCTGTTGCCTCTCCCTCAACATCAGGATTTGTTGCCATGATGACTTCTTTGACATTGTCCTTCCCGATTCTTGCCAGCAATTCTTTGATGCGAATGTCATTTGGACCTTTGTTTTCAAGTGGATTTATGCACCCAAAGAGCACATGATAAACTCCGTCAAACCCTCTCGCCTTTTCCAAAGAAATGATGTCCTTTGGCTCTTGAACAACACAAACAATTTGTCTGTTTCGTTTTTTGCATATTGGACAAATTTCACTTGAGCTGTAATTCCCGCACACGCTGCAAAGTCTAACTTTGTCTTTGACATCAATAATTGCTTTCGCAAAATTTTCCGCTTTTGCTTTGTCATTTTCAATCACATAGAAAGCATAGCGTTGTGCGGTTTTCTTTCCCACACCCGGCAACGCTCTGAAATATTCAATCAATCTTTCAATTGGTTCGTCAAATTCACTCATAAACACCTTCAAAAGTTGTCAAAATGTTACATTCCAAGATTTGGCAACTTGTTCTTCTCATCTTCCGCAATTTTGTTTAAACAATCGTTGACAGCACTTGTGACCAAGTCTTCCAACATTTCAACATCGTCTGGGTCAACAACTTCTTGTTTGATCTTGACGCTTTTGACAGTCTTGTTTCCAAGCATGCAAACTTCAACCATTCCACCACCAACAGATGACTTATATTCTGTGCTGTCAATCTCGTCACGAATTCTCTTCATATCTTCTTGCATTTTTTGTGCCTGACGCATCAAAGCCTGCATATTTCCACCACCGAAACCACCAAAACCGTATCCCATTTCATTCTCCTTTATTTTCAATCATTAATTTCCACTTTGTTTCCAAAGAAATTTTCAAGTTTTTTGATGTCCTTGTTGATTTTTTGTTCATCGCTTTCAAACTTAACCACAACAAAACTAAGGTTTAGCCCTTGCCATCTGATTGCATTTTCAATTTCCTTTCGTCCATTTTCAAGAACATCAATCAAGAAATCATCGCTCGAACGGATAATCAATTTTCCATCTTCAATCTTTGCATTTGTAATGTCTCCACAAGCCACATGCAAAGCAACTTTCTTATGCTCTTTCAAATAAAGCACAACCTTTCCCCAAACATTGTTTGCAGAAAGCTTTGTCACATCTTTTTCAATTTTCAGTTTTTTTTTACATCAAAACCCAGCATCGCAGTAAGACAAGTTGTCTCAAGAAGCAATCTGACAGAAAGAGTGTATCTAAGTTCACTCTCAGCACTTGAGAAAACTTGCATATATCGAATCAAATCTTTCTCTTCAAACTTTTGTGATTGCTCTTTATACATTGCAAACACATCATCTGTCAAATTGAGTATTTCATTTGCATTTTCACAAGATTTGCACACCAACAAATTTCTTGCATGTTTGGACAAATCTTTTGAAAATACAGCCAAATTTTTTCCTTCTTTTTCGATACGATCAATCAAACTCAAAACTTGACCAACATCTTTTTCTTGAATTTTGTCGAAGAAATTGATGATCAAATCATGGTCCGTTGTTCCCAAAACGCTCAAAGTTTTCTCTTTTGTGACATTGCCTTGGCAATAAGAAGCGATGGAGTCTGCAATAGAGAGAGTGTCTCTCACACTGCCTTCTCCTGCACTTGCAATGATCTTCAAACTCTCTTCATCATATTTGATGTTTTCTTTGTCAAAAATTTTTGCCAAATGTTTTGCAAGCATTTCTGCAGAAACCAACCTGAAATCAAATCTCACACATCTTGAAAGAATTGTTTGAGGAAGTTTGTGCACTTCCGTTGTTGCCAAAATGAAAATGACATAAGAAGGTGGTTCTTCCAATGTTTTCAAAAGTGCATTAAACGCACTGTCCGACAACATATGAACTTCGTCAATGATGTAAACCTTATATTTCGCCCCAACAGGCATGAATTTGACTTTGTCTCTTATGTTTCTGATGTCATCAACTTTGTTGTTTGAAGCAGCATCAATTTCAATTATGTTAATGTCATTTTCTTGTTCCAATCTTTTGCAATTTTCACATTGTCCACAAGCAGAACCATGAACTGGACTTAGGCAATTTACAGATTTTGCAAAAATTTTTGCCACACTTGTCTTTCCAGTCCCTCTTGTGCCCGTAAAAAGATAAGCATGGCCAATCTGGTCATTTTCAATCTGATTTTGAAGAGTTTTGGTTATGTGTTCTTGTCCAATGACCTCTTCAAAAGTTTTTGGTCGGTATTTTCTGTAAAGTGCAATATGGTTCATTCTTTCTCCGTATTAATAATTCTCTCTGCAAATGACAGCAAATGCATCAACATCAAGGCAAGCTCCACCAATCAAAACACCATTAATCGCTTCATTTGAAATGATTTTCTTATAGTTGTTGATGTTAACGCTTCCGCCGTAGATGATTGTCACACCTTTGCCAGCCTTTTCTGAATAAAGATATTCAATTTCTTTTCTGATTGTTTCAATCATTTTTGTGATATCTTTGTTTGTTGCTGTCTTGCCAGTGCCGATTGCCCAAATAGGTTCATAAGCAATGATGACACTGTCAAGTTCGTTTTCATAAATTCCTTTCAAATCATCATCAAGTTGTTTTTTGATGAAGGCATACGCCTGTTTGCTTTCCCTTGTTTGCAAACTCTCACCAATGCACAAAATCACCTTAAGTCCATTTGCCAGTGCAGTTTTGATTTTTTTGTTGATAAGTTTGTCTGTTTCTTTAAACTTTGAACGTCTTTCCGAATGTCCAATGATGACATAAGTTGCTCCCAAGTCTTTGATCATGCTTGCACTGATCTCTCCAGTGAAAGCACCTTTTTCTTCTTCTGAGATGTTTTGTGCTCCAAAAGCAACATCACTGCCCGTAAGAAATTCTCTAGCAACAGATAAATGTGTGTAAGGAGGACAAATCACAATTTCATTTTTACAACCCTTGGTCTTTGTCGCAAGTGACATCGCATAAGGTTTAAGTTCACTTGGCTTGGTATTCATTTTGAAATTACCAATGATTATTTTTTTCATTTCTCTCTCCTATTATTAACTTTATCGATTTTGCAAGACAGAAAGGTTTCAGTTTAGCGTATCAATCACTTCAATTGCAGGCAAAACCTTTCCTTCCATAAGTTTCAAACTTGCTCCACCACCTGTTGAAAGATGGTTGATTTTGTCTGCAACTCCGCTTGCCTTGACAGCACTGACACTGTCACCGCCTCCGACGATGGAATATGCCCCACTATGTGCCACAGCTTTGGCAATTTTGATTGTTCCTTTCTTAAATCTTGCATCTTCATATTTTCCTAATGGACCATTCCAAATGATTTGCTTAGCATTCATAATTGCATCAGTAAAAAGTTTGATTGTTTTTGGTCCAATGTCAAGACCAACCATACCTTTTGAAAGTTGAGTGGTCTTAACAGCTCTATCTTTTGAAAGTGCAATATGGTCAACAGGCAACAAAATTTCGATACCCTTTTCTTTTGCTCTTTTCAAAATTTCAACAGCATTGTCAATTTGGTCAAGAGACACAATCGAATCTCCAATGTTATATCCCTGTGCTTGCAAGAAAGTATATGCCATGCCTCCACCAATAATGATTGTGTCGGCTTTATCCATCACATTGTTGATCAAATTCAATTTGTCTGCAACCTTTGCCCCTCCAAAAATGGCGACAAATGGGTGCTCTGTATGTTCGAACGCTTTTTTGAAAACAGTCAATTCTTTTTCAATCAAGAAACCAATTGCATTTGGAAGTTTGAGTGCCACACCATAATTTGAAGCGTGTTTTCTGTGAGTCACACCAAACGCATCGTCAACATAAATATCTGCAAGACGAGCAAGTGCTGCAACAAATTCTGGAGAGTTCTCCTCTTCACCTTTTTGAAAACGCAAATTTTCCAAAACTATAATTTCGCCCGGTTTCATTTTTGCGACAGCATTGTCAACCTCTGGTCCAACAACCTTGTTGCAAAACTTAACTTTGTTTGGAAAGTGTTTCATTAAATAGACTGCAATAGGAAACATTGACAAATACTTGTCATATCCATTAGGTCTGCCAAGATGAGAACACACAATAAGTTTGACATTCTTTTCCACCAAATATTTGATTGTTGGCAATTCCGCAGAGATACGAGTGTCGTCCAAAATATCTCCGTATTTATCAAGAGGAACATTGAAGTCACATCTCAAAAGAACGCGTTTCCCCTCAATGTTTTTTAAATCTCTTATTGTTCTCTTCATCTCTCTCCCCTAAATAAAAATATTTTCTATATTAGTTTACTACATTTGAAAAATAATTCAAAACAATTTGGACAATTAATCAAATGCATTTTTCAGAATTTCCAGGCATTCGTCAATATTCTCGCAAGTTGCAAGCTTCAAGCGCAACGAAGCAGACATTGGCAAATTTGACACATACCAAAGAAGATGTTTTCTTATGTAAAGTTTAAGCCAATTTTCGTCAAAATGTTCTCGCAAAATTTGAACGTGCCTTTGCACAACTTTAAATCTGTCAATTTCAACATTATTTCCTTTTAACTCCGCAAAAATCCATGGTTTCCCCATTGCTCCACGACCAATCATGACTCCATCAACACCGGTTGCTTTCATCTCTTCAAAACTTTTTTTGTCCACAACATCACCGTTTCCAATCACTGGAATTTTGAGCTTTGCCTTGACGCTCGCAATTGCATCATAATCTGCATGTCCACTGTAACCTTGTGCTGCGGTCCTTGCATGAAAAGTCACATAATCTGCCCCACATTCTTCACACATTCTTGCAAAGTCAAGGAAGTTTTCAGACTTGTTGCCTTTCCTAAATTTCACCGAAAGTGGTTTGTCTGTTGAATTTTTGCAAGTTGAGATGATTTTGCTTGCAAGTGGAAGATTGTCCATCAAAGCCACACCTTCCCCATTTTTGACAATCTTTGGAGCAGGACACCCCATGTTTATGTCAATCACTTGAAATTTCTCAAGCAAAGGAGAAGAAATTGCCCTTTGCATGAAATCTTCTTCATGTCCAAAAATTTGAGCAATCAAAATCTTTTCTTCCTCTGTTGTAAGCGTCATAAATTCTGTCTTTTTTGGATTGTGAGCCATTGCTCTTGCCGACAACATTTCTGTCACTGTTGCATCTGCGCCAAAAGAAGAAGCCAGTGCCCTAAACCCAACATCACTGACTCCAGCCATAGGTGCAAGAATAAGCGGATTATCCGAAAAATCAATGCCTTTGACTATCATTTCAATATCATACCACAAAAAGAAGCAACAATGCAAACCATTAACTATGTATAAAAGACACGGATTTTTCCGTGTCTTAACTTCAATCAACCATTGACTGCATATTTAAAATTTTTGTATCCCTTGAAACTTATCATCTTCTTTGGTTGACAGATGTAATATCGTTTCGTTTGTGGATTCAAAAATTTCCTTGCTTTTTTCTCTTGCATAGAGAACTTTCCAAAATTTCTTAAATTGATTTCTTCCCCTTTTGAACAAACTTCCAAAATCATGGACTTGAACTCATTTAAGAACAATTCACATTTTGTCTTTGGCATTTTGGTCTTTTTTGACATAAGACTCACAAACTCTGTTTTATTCATAACAAACCTCCAGAAAAATGATGAACAAAAAAGAGAATAATTAAACATCTTTTTATGCTCTCACCTTACTTTTGTTTGTCTTTAGTCTCAAAATGAAAGGTATCGTCAAAACCAAATACACCAACATTCCGAGTGCAACTGCAAAAAGAATGTTTAATATGATGTGAAAATAGTTGCAATTTATAAATGTGTAAACTGTCAAAAACATTGCAAATGTGGCAAATATCAACATGAACAACTCGCTGAATGATAAGGAAAAATTGACAAATCGTTTCAATTTCCACAACGCAAGCAAACACACAATCGATGATAATGCAATGTTGCCAAGCACAAGCGCAAAAATGTTTATTGATGGAACTGCTGACAAGAAAAATGATAAATTTGCTTTTGCAACCCCGCCCAAAGCTGTGATTGCTAATATAAATTTAAACTCTCCATTCGCCTGAAGCAACATCGTGAGATATTGCATAATAGCTGTGAAAATGATGGAGAATGCTCCATACAACATCAAATCAAATGCCATATCTAAAATTGCTCCTGTCATGTCTTTGTAAACCAACATAAACGCCTGCTTTGAAATTGCAACGACACCAAAAGTTGTTGGCAAAATCAAAAACAACAGCAACTTTAATCCTTTTTCAATGGTTTTCTTCCCTCCGCTTCCCCTTGAAATCAAATAGGAAATGTTTGGAAGCAAGGTTGTTGTGACAGCCATTGAAATAATCAATGGAAAGTTCAAAATCGCACCAACAATTCCGGCCTGCAATCCAAAAAGCTTGGTCGCCAAACCATTCGTGAAACCCGCTTTAATGAGCCTTGGAACAATAACCAAACCATCAAAAGCATTGACAAGAGGCAAAATTGATGCCGAAAACATAAGCGGAAAATTTGCTTTGTCAAATTCTTTTCTTGCAAACTTAATTTCCTGCAAATTTTGAAGTGTCTGCGTGTTTTTGTTTTTATATATTTGAAGAATGAAAAGATACGACAATGAAACAACTTCACTCAATGTAATGCCCAGAAATGCGCCAAAGACACCTTCGGTCACACCAAATTTCCCAAAATAGAAAGAAAAGAGCAAACCAAAAACAAACTTAAAAACTTGCTCTATGACTTGACTGACAGCGGTTGGCACCATGTTTTCATAGCCTTGAAAATAACCTCTCAACGCACTGAGTCCTGCACCTAATGGCAGCAACAAAATAAAGAGATAATAACTTTTGTTGTTTGCAATTCCTTGAAATGTGGAGATGTATTTTCCAAAGATAAGAAAGACAAGCCCCAACAACAAGCCAATTCCAACACCAACAAACAATGCCCTTTTCAAATAAGTGGCAATCTTGGCGTTTTCTCCTCTTGCTCTTGCCCCGCTAATTAACTTAGATAAAGAATTTGTTATTCCGCCACTTGTAAGGACCAATGCAAAAGCATAGAGCGACATAATGAGTTGGAAGATTCCAATCCCTTCAATGCCTATAAGGTTTGTAAGTGGCAATCTAAACAATGCTCCAAGAGATTTGCAAACAAATCCACTGATAAGCAGAATCAAAGCACTCACACCCAAACGGTTTTGACTTTTCACTTTTCTCATAACACCCAACCTCAAACAAAAATTTAGATTTATGGTGCTAAATAGAAAAGGAATTATTCAAAAAAAATTAAAAAAGGGTATTTACAAATCAAAATTAACATGATATAATTGCTTTGAATAAAAAATATAAGGAGAAAGATATGGGATACCTTATTGAAAAATCTAATGCTCGTCATCCAGGAATATGTAAAATGCAAGATGGAAAATCTGCAAAAGAAATTATGCCAATCGTAGAATTTATTGATAATTGCAACCAATCTGGTGATTTGCTTGATACTGCGTTGCCATTTTTGTCGTTTATTGCCAATGCTTTCCCAACAAAAGAAGCATTTAACAAATATTTGATAACTGTATCAAAACTTAATGTTCAATTCGGTGATTTCTTCTTGCAAATGAAGCAAAGAGGACTCCCTGTAACAATTCCTGATGCTGAATATTGGAACAAAGAATTTGACAAAATAACAAAAGAAATTGATGCAGGCAAAAAGGATAGAATTCAAGGAAGCAGAGAACTTGCAAATGAATTTGGAAAAACAATGTTAAATTGTATCGATGAAAATACCAAAACTGCAAAACCTTATGGAATCATTCCTCCTGTATCTACTTTGGAAGAAAAAATTAAAAATAGTTAACACAAACAAAAAGGAAGTTGAATACAACTTCCTTTTGTTTCATTTATACAATCTATTCAAGCCCCTTATTCAAAGGACTCGTTTCAAGAGTTCTATCTTTTGGTTTTTCATCATGCAAAATTTCTATATTATTAGAATCCCTGATATTCGCTGTAATTGCACTAGATTTGTCTCTTTTTTCCATTCTTTTTTTAAACTCTTGAATAATTTCTTCCTCTGTCTTTGACATCGTTGGAGAAGCAGGTTTTGGTGGCATGATTATCTCTGGTGTTTCCGGCGTTGGTGTTGATATTTTTGGTGGAGCCACAGTTGGAGGAGCCTTTGAAATTGGTTTTCCATAATCATAAATTTTGGCGCTTCCCAAGTTTTCCGCTTTAAATTTTTTGAAATCATAAACAAATGGTTTAAGTTTCTTACCTCCGCCGCCTTTTGCTTTGCTCTTTTTCTTTGCAGGAGAGCTTTTCTTTTCAACTTTCTTTTCTTCTTTTTTTGGAAGTCCAGTTGTTTCTGTGACACGTGGTGGAGCTGTCTTATCTCGCACTCTTTGAATTGGTGTGCTGTAGCCTGCAAAAACAGTTTTTGCCTCTTGAATTTTCAAAAGGTCTGGCATTGCATTATTTTTTGCAATGACATAATCTAAAATGTTTTTAAGTCTTGTATGGTCCTGCATGATGCTTGCATCTTTTTCCAGAAACTTCTCTACCAGCATTTTATATTCCAGTTTTATTTTCTCGCCCAGTTCACCACAGCCATCTAAGAGTTTCAACATCCTTACCATATACAATTGAGAAAGAATCTCTGTCAACTCTTTATTAAATAAAAATTCTTCTCTTTGTTTTCTTAAGTAGTTTTTCAAATAATCATCTTTTTCATAAACTTCTTCGTCAAAATAAACTTTCCAACGAGAATACACTTCTTCTTTGAATTTTGGAGAATACACATCAACAAAACTGTCCAAATTTGTTACGTGCTTAATATCTTTTTCTATTCCTTGCTCAATCTCAATGATTGAAAGGTTGGCATTGCAATATGTTTCAGCCATATTTAATTCTATCTTAAAATTCAAAACAACATCATCAATCTTTGTTGCTGCATAAACAATGTTGTTATTTTTGTCATCAAACTTTTTTGGAACAGAAATGAGCGAACTTAAAATTTTTTCATCTGAAATTTTGTATGTTCCATCAGGCAAAAATTCGCCCAACAAATTGTTGCGTTGCTTTGTTTGATACAACAACACACTTTGGTATTCCTTTTTAACTTTTTCAGCATCAAGATCATTGACATTTGTACCTTGACCTTCTACGACACCGAAAGTTGCTTCTTTTGTCTTCTTTCTCATGTTCTTATTATACTATACAAATTTTTCATTTGCAAGACATTTTCAAAATTCTTCTTGCAAGGGAAATTCACTATTTTCTTAAAAATGTCACACACAAAGGCTTATTCTCAATGTCATTAAGAGTTATGCCATTTGCCACACATTTTCCGTTGTCGTTAAACAAGCAATGTGCATTGCACCCAATCCCTATCGTTGCAGAATCTCTTTGTGGTGCATAGACTGGTGGTTTGTCAGAAAAAAGCCATTTTGTTTTGTCAACTGCAGGCTTGTTTCCTTTTTCATATTTTGCACACTCCACATTTTTCTTAATCAAAATTTCCTTAGCTTTGCATGTGTATTTGTCGTTATACTTGCAACTTGTTTTTCTGCATCTAATATCCATAATTCCTCCAACTGTTAGTATTTCCATTTGTTGACAAAACAAACCACAATATAGTAAACTTAATCCAAAGAGGTGAAATATGAAAGTTGTATTACTTAAAGATGTCAGAGGCACAGGCAAAAAAGGTGAAATCAAAGAAGTTGCTGATGGATATGCAAAAAACTTTTTGTTTAAGAACAATCTTGCAAAACTTGCAGATAGAAGTGCATTGAATGAAAATCAAAATCAAAATGAGGCAGCAAAATTTCATAAAGCTCAAGAAATTGCTGCAGCAAAAGAACTTGCCAAAAAGATCGAAGGGAAAACCATTAATCTCAAAATCAAATGTGGAAGCAATGGAAAAACCTTTGGCTCGATCACAAGCAAAGAAATTTCTGATGAGCTTGCAAAACTTTCAATCCAAATTGATAAAAAGAAGATTGATTTGAAAGAACCAATCAAAATGACTGGAAATTACAGCGTTGTTGCAAAAGTTTATCCTGAAATTTCCGCAAAATTTACTGTCAATGTTGAATCAGAGCAATAAAAAACAACCAACTGGAAACAGTTGGTTATTTTTTTCTTTTCAACACACCATATTTGCTGTTAATGAGCGTAGTCAATGAGCAAGACACCTGATTTACCAAGTTTCTCAAATCTTCCAATTCTTCAAGTTCAAGTCCACGAGCAAGTTCCATCGCAATTGATGTCGCAAGCAAAATAAGCTCTTCTTCTTTACGCGCCATATAATTTTATATTAATTGAGACAAATATTTGTGAGTCTGTTAGAGTTGCTGACAATTTTTGAAAAGGTCAACAAATTCGTTCAGTGAAAATTGCTCTGGCCTTTTTCTTAAAACTTCTTCAGAAAATTTTTCTTTAAGTTTGTTTTTGTCATAAACAGACGAAAGATTGTTTAAGATTGTCTTTCTTCGCATTGAAAAACACGCCTTAATAAATTTCAAAAACTCTTTTTTGTCAATATCTTTAAACTTTTCTCTGTCAATTTCAATGTGCAAAAGAGCGGAATCTACATTTGGCTCTGGATAAAACATTTGTCGCCCTATTATTCTTGTGATTTTTGGTGTTCCGTAAAGCCATGTCATAACCGTCAAAATTCCATAGTCCTTTCCACCAAAATCAGCGCAAATTCTTTCTGCAACTTCTTTTTGAACCATGATTGTCAAAGAAGAAACTTTTTCTCCTTCCTCAAGCAATTTGAAAATTATCGGTGTGGTGATGTAATAAGGCAGATTTGCAACGACTTTGTAATTCCCCGCAAACTTTTTCTCAACATCTTCCATACTGACTTTCATGAAATCTTCAAAGACAAAGTTAACATTTTTTAGATTCAACCCCAAGAGATGTTCTCGCAAATCTTTGTCTATTTCATATGCCACAACCTTTTTTGCTTTTTCTGACAAAACCTGCGTCAAACTTCCCGCCCCTGGACCTATTTCCAAAACATCGTCTTCCGCAGAGATATTCGCATCCGATGCAATCGCATTCAACAAGTTTTTATCACTTATAAAGTTCTGTCCAAACTTCTTTTTGAAAACAAAATCTTTCATATTCCAAACACCCTTCTTGCATTTTCTGTAGTGATTCCTGCCACCTCTTCAATGCTTATCCCATTAATTCTTGCAATTTCGTCGGCAACATAAACGACATTTTTAGGTTCATTTCTTTGCCCCCTGAAAGGAACTGGGGTCATGTATGGGCAATCTGTCTCAAGCAAAATTCTGTCCATTGGCAAATTTTTCACAACTTCAACAACGTTTTTTGCGTTTTTGAAAGTCACAACTCCACCAAAAGAGAAGGAAAATCCAAGATTCATCAAAATTTTTGCACTTTCAAAACTTCCACTGTAACAATGCATCAAACTTTCTTTTCTAACCTTTGTTTTTTTCAAAATCTCAATGGTGTCCCCCATCGCGTCACGACTGTGCACAACAATAGGCAACCCCACTTCGTTTGCCAATTCAATTTGTTTTTCAAAGATCATCTTTTGAAGATTTTTATTCTCAACAGTGAAGTGATAGTCAAGTCCAATTTCGCCAATCCCAACAACTTTTTTCTCGTGTGCAAGATCAATTAAATGTTGTTTTGCTCGTTCAAAATCAACGCCATCAACATTTTCTGGATGGACGCCAACTGTTGCATACACATTTGCAAATCTATGTGCAAGGCCAATCGCATCTTCTGATGACTGCATGTCATAAGCAGAGCAGATGATTTTTCCTACTCCCTTTTCTTTTGCTCTTTTGACAACTTCTTCAACATCTTCTTTAAAACATTCATCCAAGATATGTGCATGTACATCAACAAATTCCATAGAAAAAGTCTATCAAAATCACAAAAATAAGTCAAGTGTGTCCTCGTTTTTCCTTAAATCTTCTGATTAAACCACTGCACTTAATAAAATATACGATTTTTATTCTTTTTTCGAGAAATTTCGCATAAATTTCTTATATGAATATTTTTTGGTATGTCATGATGTTTTTAAGCATTCTAGTGCTTCTCATAACAAACCCAAGTGCAGTGTTGTCAGAAATGATTAACGCTTCGGCTGATGCACTGTCTTTATGCATTGAACTCTGTGCTGTCTATGCAGTCTGGTTGGGACTTTTGGAAATGGTTGAAGCAAGCGGACTTGGAGAAAAACTTGCAAAATTGCTTCGCCCTCTCATCAAAAAGATTTTCAAAGTTGACAATGCAGAAACACAAAAAATCATTGCATTGAATGTTTCCGCAAATATGCTTGGACTTGGAAACGCAGCAACCCCAATGGGCATCAAAGCTATGCAAGCCCTTGACGACAAAAGTGGAAAGGCAAATTTTGCCATGATAATGCTTGTCGTAATCAATGCAACTTCAATTCAACTTCTTCCAACAACCGTGATTGGTTTGCGTACAAGTGCTGGTTCACAAAGTCCATCTGACATCATTCTTCCCACACTGATTGTGACATTTTGCACAACACTTCTTGGAATAATTTTGGTGCATACAATTGACAAATTCAAACGAAGAAAGGCTAGGGCAAAATCATGAGTAACTACATTTTGCCAATCTTGTTTTTGCTTCTTTTCGCATATTGCCTTTATAAGCGTGTAAACACTTATGACACCTTTGTCAAGGGTGCAAAAGGTGCAATCAAATTGGTTGTTGACATCTTTCCGTTCATTGCCTCAATCTTGATTGCGGTCGCTCTTTTGAGAGTGAGTGGAATAACAAATTTCCTGGCACAAATGTTGGCACCAATTTTTAATGCCCTTGGAATTCCGACAGAACTTTGCGAACTCGTGCTGTTGCGCCCATTCACTGGAAGTGGAAGTTACGGAATTTTGGAAAGCATCTTCACAACTTATGGTGCTGACAGTTATATCTCCCGCTGCGCTTGTGTAATCATGGGTTGCAGCGAAACAATCTTCTATGTCGCCACTGTGTATATTTCTCAAACCAAAGTCAAGAAATTGTTATATGCCATACCAGTCGCACTGCTTTGCTCACTGGTCGGGACAATTTTGGCATGTTTAATCTGCAGAGTGATGTAAAAAGGTAATTAGTTTTTAACTTAATTATAACAATTTTATAAAATTTTCATTAATGTACTTGATGCTTGAAGACATGCTTGCATATGTTTCAGCATCTTCTTTTTGATATTTTGAAAGAGACTTAAAATATTTCACTCTCTGAGAGTTTTCTTCCCTAGACCTGAGTGTACAACAAACGGATCTTCCTCGTTCCAAACGCACTGCTTGTAATGAGTTTTCATAGATGTGATTATGTTTTTTTGCAGAAGTATGCTCATACTCAGTTGCTTCAGCATTTGCTTCAATAACTTTATCAATGCCAATCCTTTTTATGAGCATTTCTTCCAAGAGTTCTCTTCCTTTAGATGCAACTTCTGCTCTTGAAAAACCTATACCAATCATACTCTTCTTTAACTCATCTGTGTCACTACACAAAATTTCAATAATCGCATCATTATCTAATGAGCATTTCTCAAAAACTTTTTGTCTTAATTGCTCTTCGCTTAAGCCTTTTGATTGTGCCATAGGTACACCTAATATCACCAGCCTTACCTGAAGTTGTTGTGGAGTATAACTTAACATTTTTTTAAAATCAGCGATTGAAAAGGTTCTTGGTCTCTCTTCAAAGATTTTAGGTCTTGCTTCAAAAGTTTTTGGATTTTCTTCAAAAATTTTAGGTTCTCCATGGCTTTCTGTTGAACTCTCAACAATCCTCTCTCCAACAAATTCAAGTATTGCACCAGGCAAGCCTATTGGATAATCAGCATGGGCAACATCTGCAAATTCTGAAAACGAAGCATTTTCTTTTAATATTTTTCTAAATTTTTCTATGACTTCATTCTTGTTTCCATTGACCAGTCTTGCAACAAAAGATTTGTATTCTTTCAAAAGTTTACCTGATAAATCAACCGAATCTTTGCTAGCCTTATAAAACTCATATGATCTTGCCGTTCTTTTTAATACTGGTGTTGCATAGTTTTCTTTCAAATCTTTTATTTGATCCGCAGTCAATTCTTCATTAAACTTTTCAAGAATAAGGCTTGAAAATGTCATATAAAAAGTTTCAAAAGCAAGAGCATTAAAATTGGCATCTCTCCATGACATCCGACTTCTGCAAACCGAAAAGAAATCTTGATTATGTGCTGTTGGGAAAGGCGAACCAAACTTTTCAACAGTCTCCGGATATTCTCTTTTGAGTTCGTACAAAATCTCAATATGTTCATTTAAATATTTGCTTGGGACTAAAATCATAGTTCCGCCAACCATAGGTTTACCAATGCAAAGTGAGAATGAAAGATCTCTCTCCAAACAATTCTCTGCATATTGATACATAAATTCATAAGTATTTTTACCATTTGGAGTGTTGATTTTGATAAGCGTATCATTGTCTCCAGCTTTACCAAAAATAAGGTTTGGTAAGTCGCTTCCAGTAGACAATGTCAACACTTCATCAATTGAAGCAATTTCGTAAATAATTTTGTGACCACATTTAGATTCATATGCATCGCCAATTTTTCCGGACTTAACTAGAAAAAACAATTTCTCAAAATCTTCTTTGGTTGCATCTTTAAGCAATGTGAAACTGTCTTTCAAACCAGCCATAAAATTTGGATTTTTCTTCATTGCTTCTTCAATTTTCAAAACAACTTTTTCAAAAAGTTTCTTCTTAATATCAAGTTTTTCATCTTCTCCAATGACTGGTTCTCTTTGAGCTGGGTGTTCAATCGTAATTTTGTGTGCAATACCTACAGCAGGTTCTTCCCAATTTTTATTTTCCAAAACAAGATTTATAACTTCCAAAATTCCTGCATCAGACATTACAGGAATGCTTGGATTTTTCAACATTTCTTTTATATAATT
>ULSO01081231.1_pt1 | contig 34399 bp, 24 predicted proteins | sample 1956701 | NCBI WGS metagenome assembly ULSO01 (sample SAMEA4835708, study PRJEB28245) | human gut metagenome | biome: gut microbiome; material: fecal sample | place: Denmark | collected 2008 | reverse complement strand
TCGGAAAAGGAACATCAGGCGTATGCTTATTTCAAAGGCGGCACGGCACTTTATAAAGCGTTGAAATCTATTCGTCGTTTTTCGGAAGATATAGACCTTACCGTGTATATTGAAGATTGTCCTACGGCAAATCAGGCGAAAAAGCGACTTAAAAACGCCACGCTGAAATTCTGTTGCCTTGAAAAAGGGGAAACGCTTGAAAATCATCGCGGAAGCATTACTTGCGAATATCTTTATGAGTCTATGTATGCGCTTGATAAAGAGGACGCGTTACAACGCTTCGGCAGGGTGAAAATAGAAGCCACGAGCTTTACAGTAAGCGAGCCGACCGACAAAATAACGATTGCGCCGCACCTTTATGAGCTTGCAAGCGAAGAACAGCAAAAGATAATGCGTGAAGTGTATAGCGTAGAACCGTTTGAAATTGAAACGATTTCGCTTGAAAGAATTTTTATCGACAAGGTGTTTGCCGCGCAGTTTTGCTTTGAACGGAAAGATTACAGCGACGTTGCAAAGCACGTTTACGATTTGACCGTGCTTCTCGATAACGAGCAAATTAAAGTGTTTTTGAATGATCCCAAGCGCGTGCTTAAAATGATTGGATACAAAAGTAAAGAAGAATTGAATCGCAAGGGCGGTGTTGCCGCAGATATGCAAATAGCAAACTTTGATTATTTCAGAGGACTTGCCGGTAACAAAGAGTTTGAATGCGCGTTCGATGAAATGCAACGTATTTATGTATTCAACGAACAAGATAAATTAAGCAGGGAAACTGTTTCTGCCGCTATTTCCAAGTTGCGAGAGATTATGGATATAGAGTGGGACAGAGAATGACAAACAAATAATTAAGGAATAAGGGACGTTCTTCGGAGCGTTCCTTTTCTGTACCGAAAATGCGCTAAAACTATCTAAATATCAATACTTTTAGAGTAAAATCGGTTTTACGGACAGATTCTGAAAATATTTTATGAAAAGTGGTCAAAACAGCTTGACAAATACAGATTCGGATGCTATCGTATTGATACGATGAAAGGAAATCGGAGGTGAAACTATGAACAAAGCAAAAGTAATGCAAAAAGCGAAATCGGGCGAGGGATTGGCCGTAGCGGAAATCAAGGTTTATCAAAAGACTGTTAAACCCGAAAAGCACGTTTACGGCAAGTACGGAATGCTTGCGAAACAGTATCTCGAAGATAAAGGAATTGATTGGACGATTGCTAATCTTCCCGAATATCTGCACGGCGTAGATAAAGCCGCCGACGAAATGTATGAAACGATGTATGAGAAGTTCTCGAAAGAAGAGCGTTTCAAAAAGTCGGAAGATTTTATGGAAAATCTGAAACGGGAAACGGAAATGCAAAGGCTTATCGAAGAAGAAATCTTAAATGAAATCGTTTATGTAAAATAACGGAGGTATCAAAATGAAAGTGTTAAAAGTAATTGGAACTATCGGCAGATTTGCGTTGGCAGGCGTGCTTATTGCAGGGCATTTCGTAATGAACATCATCGGCGCGCTGATTTGCGCAATCACGTCGCAAGGCTAAAACGGAGAATTACTATGGAAAAGAAAGAAACAACGCCGCGCAGAGTGGCAAGAAGAAGTTACGAGGAACGCAACAAAGATAAGCGCAAGCAGACGAGCGGAAATTTCGGAACGATGATACCGCGGGATTTGTTCGATGAAATCAATGCGTTTTTGTCGAAACATCACATCACGAAGGTGCAGTTGATTTTCAGAGGATACGAATCCTTGAAAGCCGAGTACGAAAAGACCGATAATAAGTAGTCCGGTCTGATACAATTTAATAATTTGAATGCCGTTTGGCATTCCACGAAGAATACAAAATCGGGAAACGATAAAGTATAAAGTGGCAATGCCAAATACATATTCAACTGTTTGTTATCGTTTCCCCTAATTTATAAGGAGAGGAAAAATGAACAAAACAGAATTGAATATGGATGTAATTAACAAAGTTATTGCTTTCAAAATGTTGGAGATTGCACACGAAAATGGGCTGATAGACGATAAAAAGTATATAAATATCGAACGAAAAAGTCTTCAATATGGAGAAAGTATTGCATTACAAAATAAACTTTATACGGAGGTGAATTGATTTGATTGCTAATGATGTTGTAATGCCGACAGACGTGAACTTGGATAGATTGAGAAAGCGAAAAGTTGTATTTTATGGGCGCGTAAGCACCGAAGACGAAGCGCAGTTGGCTGCGTTGGAAAATCAAATGCAATGGTATGACGATCAAGCAAACAGTCATGATAATTGGATAGTGTTAAAAAAGTATATCGACGAAGGTATTACGGGAACGCAAGCAAAAAAACGACCTGCGTTTCTGCAAATGGTGCAAGACGCGAAACAGAAGAAATTTGACCTGATTGTAACGCGCGAAGTATGTCGTTTTGCAAGAAATACGGTTGACACGCTTGTTGTTACAAGAGAATTAAAAAACTATGGCGTCGAAGTTTACTTTGTCGTTGATAACATTTGGACGATGGACGGAGACGGCGAACTGCGGCTTACGATTATGGCAACGCTTGCACAGGAAGAGAGCCGAAGAACTTCGGAACGCGTGCGCGCGGGACAAAAAATTAGTCGAGATAAAGGCGTTTTATACGGGAACGGAAATATTTTAGGGTATGACCGCGATAGAAACACAAGAACTTATGTGATTAACCCCGAACAGGCGGAAACCATAAGAATGATTTACGATTTATACTCGGCGGGGAAAGGTATTTCGCAAATTCGTGACGAAATGATTAGGCGAGGTCGCAAAGATAATTCAGGCTTGGTGCGTTGGGAAAATACAAAAATTTCTCGTATTTTGCATAATGCAACATATAAAGGCTATCAAGGTTATCTAAAATCTCACAGGAATAATTTTCTTGACCAAAAAATTATAAAGAATTACGATGAGGATACTTATCTTTATATTAAAGGAAACTATGAACCAATCATCAGCGATGAACAGTGGGATAGATGTAAAGAAATACGGGAACAAAAGAAGCGGCATTGTCATTATCTGACACAAAACGGAGAAGTGCGTAAAGAAAGTGGTATATATTCAAGTAAAGATATATGGAGTAAAAAGTTAAGGTGCCGTTGTGGTTATCGAATGCGTAGGAATAAATGGCATAAAAACAAAAGTGGCGAAATTATTTATGGTTATAAGTGCTATAATCAATTAAATAACGGTTCAAAGACCGTGCGAGAACAGGCAGGGGTTGATTCAAGCGGCGCGTGTGATTTGCGAGAAGTTTGCGATTGGAAGTTTGAAATGATGGCTCGTCATATTTTTTCAGGACTATGGGGAAGTAGAAAAGATATTTTGGGAGAAGTTTCTTCATTGTATCGTGTTAATGCACGTGAAGGAAAAATGGAAAACGATAAAAGAAAAGGCGAGTTAGATCAGCAAATCGCGACAATAGATGCAAAAATGAGGCGATTAACGCAAATGCGCATAGATGACGAACTGCCGAAGTCGGAGTATTTGGAATTCAAATCCGATTTAGAAAAGAAAAAAGAAGAGTTGGTTGGACAACGCTCTACGCTTGATTCAAAAGCCGAAACCGATCCGGATTGTTTAACGGAGAGAATACAAGACTTTTTGTTGGAAAAGATGGATTTTACCGCGCATTGTATAGATAGGGATGTAATTTCTAAATTTGTGGTTGTAAATAAAAAATAAGGGAAACAGTTTCTTAACTCCTTGCCGATAAAATAGATTTCATCGATTCCGTATTAATTTTATTGCCATTATTAAACAAAAACAGAATAATATAAAATTTATTGACTACAACAATTTAATTTGCTTGACTGTATTGTTTTTCTGTGTTATTATGTATGTGACAATAATAAGAAATATTATATATGTGACAATAATAAGAGATATTTGTTCCATTTGGCGGATGAGAATATAAAAAAAGGAGATGAAATCATATGAAGCACAAAATTTTACTTCTGTTGTCGTTGATATAACTATTGGTGAAGATGGTTCTACTTCTTCCGATGTAGCTTATGGCCATAATGTAATAGTGTATGGTTACAAAAATGGGGTATATAAAATTTACGATGTTAACGGAATGAGCAATAAAGCAGTTAGCAGTTTTTTATTGGGAGATTATCTTACATTTCGTTATATTGGAGAACATAATCATTTATCGGAACTTCGTTTTAAGAATAAAGGATGTGTGGGAAGTTGGTGTCCCTGCGGACAGTATACCGTATGCGAACATAACGTCGTTAACGACGATTGCAGTTGTGCATCCTGCGGAATTTACTTACACGATTTTCATATTAATTTGTTACACTTTACGTCTACCTATCATTACAAAGTCTGCTCAAAATGTAACTATTCCGTAGCAGAAGAACATATAATGAGGCCTAAGCCTTCAGGATTATACTGTGAAATCTGCGGATATGATACTACATCCTCCGGTGAGATCACTTTAGGCACCGGAGAACATACCCATTAAAAGGAGGGGATAACTATGAAAAAAGGCATAGCGAAACATTTATTACTTGTCATAACGATTGTTTTTTGTCTGTCTGTTTTAGTGGCTTGTAATGAGTATGGTGAATTTATAGGTTTGCGTCATTGTTGTGATGATACCTGGCATTACGGAGGCGTACTTGTTGCCCGGGGTGTGTGTATTAACGGTAGCGATGTACAAGGGTTTATTGAACAATACGTTACTCGTCGTCATGCGTATACTGTAGATCTTCCTGAGAGTTATTCCGATTTAGTGAATGTCTCTCACACTTTTCGTGCAGGTAATTATAAACAGATTTTTACTCCGGACGATTTTCTTCTCAGCGAAACAATAATTAGTTTTGAATTTAATGTTGACGGTACAAAGATAGGTGTTTTTTTTAGTATCAGTAGCGGTACTAATGGGAAAATAAAAGAGATTGTGCCAGGATATGGAAAGAGAAAAGAAGAAGGCGACGAACTGAAGGTTATGCAGGATACTCCTTTTGCCAATCCAGACAATTTAGCTCCGCTCGATTATGATTTTGAAGCAAACCATGCGAAAAAGACGTATATGGCATTGATGAGTTTGCAAAAAGAGCTTATGCTGTATCTTGAAGGCTATAAGCCGAGCGGTATTTTCCTTGAGTTGTACAATAACAGGAGGGATGAAAATTACATCACGGAAGTATATTCTGAGGATGGAAAATACGTTGAAAAAGATGCGAGGTTTTTCTTCCACGACCCCCGCGACATCTCCGCCGAAGAGAAGCAGGCTTGGCAGATGCAGGTGATAAAGGACATTCTTGCAAATATGAAATGCTACTATTGGGCGGCGCCCGAAGCGTAGACGACATTCATCACGGGTTGTTTTCCCCACGTATATATATTCTTAAAAAACCCCGATGATTCTCGGGGCTTTTTCGTTGTGTTTTAATAGTTTTTTATAGATTCAAGGTCTTATTCAATCGGCTCGAAGTCTACCGCGCCGTGCTTACAAAGCGGACAGATATAATCCTCCGGAAGCTCGTCGCCTTCGTAAATATAACCGCAGACCTTGCAGACAAAACCTTTCTTTCCCTCGGTCTGAGGCTTGGGCTTGACGTTTTTCTGATAATACGTATACGTCATGGTTTCTCTGTCGGAAATAACCCGGGCTTCGGTGATTTCGCAAATGAACATTCCGTGTGTTCCGAGGTCTATGTAATTTTCTACTTTGAGCGACATGAAAGAATTGATGTATTTAGGAAGAAAAACCAATCCGTTATCGCTTCTCAGGGGCTTGCAGTCGGCAAATTTATCTACACTTCTGCCGCTCTGGAATCCGAATACTTCAAAGACCTTGAAGGGAGCGTCTATGCTCAGACAGTTAACGTTCATAATTCCCGTTTGCCTGATGACATGGTGGGAATAGTTCTGCTTATTGATGACAACGGCAACTCTATTAGGCTCGTTCGTGACCTGTGTGACGGTGTTGACGATAAGACCGTTATCTTTTTTACCGTCGTTGCTCGTAACGACGTAAAGACCGTATCCGAGATTAAAGAGGGCGGAGAGGTCGTTTTTATTGGCGACTTCACCGCGGTGGGCAATATATTCCATCGAAAGCTCGTCGGAAAGCGCCTTAAGCTCTGCCGAGCTTTCCTCGTTCAACGCCGATAAAATTCTGACGGTTGCGTTCGTGTAGGTGATACCCTTGGATTTTTCCAGCATGGTTTTCATCGTTTTTGTTGCAAGAGGAGCCCAAGAACCGTTTTCGATGAAAGCAACGGTACGGTTTTTGTAATTCCTTTCGGTCAGGGCATCGATAAACCTGCGCATAGGCGGGAAAATATCCGCGTTATAGGTTGTCGTTGCGAGAACAAGCTTTCCGTATCTGAAAGCGTCGGCAACGGCGTAGGACTGATCAATTCTCGACAGATCGTAAGTAACAACCTTCGGACAGCCGTTTTTCTTTAATTCCTCCGCGAGAATTTCCACGGCTCTGCGGGTGTGACCGTAAACCGACGTGTATGCGATGACTATGCCGTCCGCTTCCGTCGCGTAGGAAGACCAGATATCGTAAAGCTTCAGGTAGTATCCGAGGTTTTCCTTAAGAACGGGGCCGTGAAGAGGGCATATGGTTTTTATGTCCAATGCGGAAGCCTTTTTAAGGAGAGCCTGAACTTGACCGCCGTATTTGCCTACAATGCCTATATAATATCTTCTTGCTTCGTCTGCCCATTCTTCCTTTGCGTCAAGTGCGCCGAATTTTCCGAAACCGTCTGCGGAAAACAGAATCTTTTCCGTTGATTCGTAGGTTACCATAACTTCCGGCCAATGCACCATAGGCGCCATAACGAAGGTAAGGCTGTGTTTGCCGAGAGAAAGTGTATTTCCTTCGCCTACAACGATTCTGTTTTCGGAAAAGTCCGTGCCGAAGAAGTTTTTCATCATAGCGAAGGCTTTTGCGGTTGCGACCACGGTAGTGCCGGGATAAACCTTAAGGAAGCTGTCTATATTAGCCGAATGGTCAGGCTCCATATGCTGGACTATAAGATAATCCGGTTTTCTTCCGTCGAGAGCGCGGTCGAGATTATCCAGCCATTCGTGCGCGAAGTGTGCGTCGACGGTATCCATTACGGCGATTTTTTCGTCGAGGATAACGTAAGAATTATACGATACTCCGTTGGGTACCGTATACTGACTTTCAAATATGTCTATTTTGCGATCATTAACGCCTATATATCTGATACTGCTTGATATTTCCATTTTTTTAATCAGCCGCCGGCGATACGGTCGGCTGCTCCTTATTAGTTTTTATGAAGGTTGTTTTATTTGCCGAGGAGATAATCGAGAACCTCCTGCGGGTTGGAGTCGGGCTTTACTTTTGGCATAGCCTTTTCTATGAATCCTTTTTCGTCGATAATATACGTGCTTCTGACTACGCCGAAAGACGTTTTACCGTAAAGCTTTTTCTCTTGCCAGACATCGTAGGCCTTGATCGCATCGAGAGCGACGTCTGAAAGCAGAACGAAAGGCAGAGAGTATTTTTCGGCAAATTTTTCGTGAGAAGCGGGCGTATCTTTACTTACTCCCACGACGACGGCATTGATTTCGGAAAAAGAAGCGTGCTTTTCAGCAAATGCGCATGCCTGCCGCGTACAGCCGGGAGTGTTATCCTTGGGATAAAAATAAAGAACGACTTTTTTCCCGAGAAAACCGCTTAGCTTTATAAGCTTTCCGTCTTTATCTGGAAGCGCAAAATCCGGCGCTTTAATTCCTGTTTCGAGCATTTTTTCCTCCGGCGATGACAAATGATTTCAAAATTGTCTTGTTTCAGGCTTTCCAAAGCCCGTGAAGATTGCAGTAAGCGTAAACGGCTTGGACTTCATCGTCCGGACAAACGGAAAAGCATACCTCGGGCTTATCTCCGGGGCGGAGCTCTTTACGCTGATTGCCGAGCCTGGTCTGAAGAGATACCCATTCGATATAGTGTTCTTCGGTCATAGGGTGAGGCACGGAGCCGATTTTAACGTTGACCGTGTTGTTTTCGACGGTGTAAACGGGGACATGTTTTTCCTGCGACGCGTCGACCGAGCCGGGAACGATTTCCTCCATTTTCTGTCCGCAGCACATAACAGGAACGCCCGTATTTTTAATGAAAGCGATGATATTGCCGCAATGTCTGCAAATATAAAATCTCTGTTTCATAATTCTGTCTCCTTAAAAATTCTCCGTCGGTTTATCCTGAAATCAATAGTTTTCCGCGTGAAGCTCGAAATAGGCTTGAGGGTGTGCGCATACGGGGCAGATTTCAGGCGCCTTTATGCCTACGACAATATGACCGCAATTGCGGCATTCCCAGATCTTAACGTCGCTTTTTTTGAAAACCTCATTTCGGTAAAAGAAGTTGCCGAAGCCGCCGAGGTGAACCGCGCGACTTTTTATTCTCATTTTTCCGATTGCTACGACCTTTTGGAGAGCATAGAAAACGACCTTCTCAACGATTTCAGGAATTCTCTTAAGCACGTGAGTTTTTTTGATGTAGCCTTTCTTGTTTCAGCAATATACGATATGATTGAAAGGAACAGCGAAATATGCCGTATTCTTGTTTTCAAGAATACGAATCCGTCGATTATCAAAAAAATGATAGATCTTGCGCGCGAGCAAAGTATGGAGCTATGGCGAAAGGAATTGAAAAAAGCATCCCAAAATGAGCTGGGAATGCTGTATATCCACCTCTCCCACGGTCTTATGCAGGTAGTTGCGGAGGGCTATTATAAATACGATAAAAAAGAGGTTATCAGCTTTGTCAATCGTATAGTTTTAAGCAGCATAGCCTCTTTCCGCTGACGCAAAGCGAGAGCTACGGCAGCGGTAATTTTATTTATTGCCGTAAAAAAGGCGCCTTTTAGATGGCGCCTTTCGGAAAAAGACAAAAAACTAATACGGATACGACAAAAAAATCAAAAACACGATATAGCCATAAAGATTAAAGAAGAAGCTCATTATAATAAACTACCCTTAAACTATAATACTTTATTATTGAAGCGTCAAGTGTTTTTAAGAAGCGCAAACAATCCCGAAAATCCACATGGATACGGAATAGTCAATGGCGACGAAAATTTAGAGAGCTTCTTTAACGTAACGTCGATGGTAACCTCAGCGCTTGCTTCGTCGATTTTCCTTTCTTCGATGTAACGCATCTCGAAGTCCATAGGTTTCAGACGGCAATTTTTCTTCCGATTTATATTCGTTTTTTTATAAAAAAACGAGAGCCGCAAAATTGCGGCTCTTTTTCATTGATTAAAACCGATTACAATATTCCTTGGCCTTTCTCCGTTAAAAAAACAGTTTGGGTTTTCACTCTTTCCTTTCCAAAAAGCAGTCGTGTTCGTGAGAGTAGATAACGCCGACGGCTTGGAGATAGGAGTAAACTATCGTCGTTCCGACAAATTTCATGCCGCGTTTTTTGAGGTCTTTTGAAAGTGCGTCGCTGAGCGCGGAACTTGTTTTCCCTTGCTCAAAGATAACTTTGCCGTTCGTCCGACCCCACAAATATGCCGAAAAACTGCCGAATTCGTGCCTGATTTCGCAAAAAACCCGTGCGTTGGTGACGGCTGCCCGTATTTTCAGACGGTTTCGGATAATCTCCGGATTGTTTCGTAGCTCACTCAGCTTATCCTCGTCGTAGTTACTTATCTTTTCGTAATCGAAACCGTCGAACGCCGTGCGGAAGGCGTTCCTTTTATTGAGAACGCACTCCCACGACAGACCTGCCTGAAAATACTCCAAAAGCAGCAACTCAAATAGCTTTTCGTCGTCATGGACGGGAACGCCCCATTCTTCGTCGTGATAGCGGATATACCGTTCGCTTCCGGTATTTGCCCAACCGCAACGCGTCTTTCCGTCCGGCATAGTAAGTTACATCTTCTTCTTTTTCTTGCAGGCGACTGCGATAAACGCTGCCGCTGCGGGAAGGGTAATCAGCGCGGCTAAGCTTCCGAAACTTCCGCCGCAGCTTGAAATGCTTCCAAATAAGCTTTTGATTACGGTGTTTTCGTTGCGTTTACGTCCGCACACCGAACATCCTTCGTGCTTTATTCCGTTGCTGAATATCGTTGCGGGTTTGTCTATAACCCATTCGAAGGTATGTTCGTTTTGAGCAACGGCGTCGCCTTCCACGCATTCCAGCCAATGGAAGTTCTCGTCCGATTTCCAACCGTCTTTAAGTTCGTGATTTTTGACGGAAGAATCGCTCTGAGCGGAGTTGGCTTTTGCCGAAACGACCATAAGCAGGCTTCCTCTGTAAACGTTGGGTAAGTGCGCGTGCCAATCGTTTCTGCCGTCGCTGAAATAGGAAACGACGGTATGAATTCCGCCCCAAAGCTGATTGCCGTACTTATAACCTTCGTCGTTCTTCTTCCAGGTGAGGTGGCTTGCGTCCTTTCCGCTGAACATCGCGCAGCAAACGTAATAATACCAGAGGCTGCCCGAAGTCTTGGACTGTGTCCAGACGTTGCTGGAAACGAAGTTGCAGCTTTCGTCAAAACGATCCTTGCCTTCCGAATCCGTAAGCCGCGTGAAGTTGCCGTGCTGTTCGCCGAAGAAGATGTCGTAAAGACTTACGTGCGTCGTCGAACCTTTGGGGTTGTAGTCGTCGTAAATGTTCTGATATTCGGAAGCGGTGATACCCACCTTTCCTTTGAGAGCGCCGGAAGCTACGGTGTAAATGGGTTCCCAGTACTTATTTACGGTGGTTTCGCTCGAACTTCTGTAATTCTCGTGTCTGCCGGCTTTCTGGAATTGCTGTCCGAGATTCTGATTGACTACTTCCGTGTACATAACGGCCTCGTGTCCCGGAACCTGATAGTGGCGGAGGTTATCGGGAAGACGTTTAACCGACGTGGATTCGATATATTCGTTTATCTTAGCGAGCTGAGAAGTAAGTTTATTAAGCGTGCTTCTGAGAATGTTAGGATCGTTTTCGGGATTATCGCGAACGTATTCTTCCATTCTTTCAACGAGAGAAGTCTGCATAAGACTTGCCGAGGAAATATAAAGATTTATAAGAGAATTCCAGTATTCTTCACGCATAGTGTAACCTTGATGTTCCCACTTATTTACGCGCAAATCGTATTTATTCATAAGATTCAGGGAAATACATTCGGTTTTGTCAAGAAGATAGTTATTGGAAAGAAGTTTGTTGCCCAGTTCGAGAACGGCGTCGTCGTAGGTGCTTATTCCGTTGGCGTTAAGTTCGGAAGCTTTGGAAGTTCCACCGATAGCCCACAAAAGAACCTGTTTTCTTCCGTTTTCTTCCTTTCCTTCCGCAACGTTTACGAGTGCGTCGAGATAAATGGACGTTCTGTTATAGAGAGAACCTTCGCCGAGATCCATCATTTTTGCGATTGCGTCGAGCGTGGATTTATCTTCGAGCATATTCTTTATTTCGTTGATTTTGTGTAAAGTTTCGTCCTGTTTCTTTTCCACTTCGGCAATAGCGTTCAGAATCTTTTCGGTGTCGCTTTCTTCCGTTCCGAAGATAAGTCCCATAAATTCCTTGCTCGCCCAGTTGGTGATTTTGGTCTGGCTTTTGTTAAGAACGGAATTGAAAGTCTTTTTCAGAAGATTCATAACGACGTCGCTTGCAAGCCCATTGGTTTGCGAACTTAAAAAATCGTTTTCTGCAGCTCTTTCGAGAATTTCCGCGTTGATAATTTCGAGTTCGGGGTCGCTTGATGCGTCCGCAGATTCTTCCGCATAAACGACGGTTTCAGCCAAATTTTCGTCGCTTAAAACCGCCGCGCCCGAAAGCGGAGCCGTAACGAACAGCAAACTTAACGCTACGAGCAAAAATGCCGATAAGTACGCAATCTTATGTTTCATAGTAGTTTCCTCCTTTTTGTTGTGAGTCGAGTATGTTTTTGTTTTAAGTTTTTTTAGTTTGTGCGTGTGTTTGTGTCCGTTACATATGTCGGTAGTTTTTGTGGTTGTTATAAACGTTTGTGTTTATTTGTAATTATTATTTATACTTACATGTCCTGAATTTACCGTCGATCCAGAAGGTTGCTTCGATAGTGTGGAATTTCAGCAGACGGAACTTCGGATCGTCCAGTCCCTTTGGAAAGAAGGGGCGGTGTTCTTCGCTCCATATGCGCTCCTGCTTATTGCGGTCGGTTATAAATTCCACGTTGCCTATAAGCGTTACGCTGTTCCTCTCTGAAAAATAACAAACGCTCGCCTTCGGATTATGCTCGAAATGCGTGGCTTTTCCGCTTAAAGCCGAGCGCTTGGACGTAATGAAATAAATGTCTTTGAATCCGTCGTTCTCTGCCTTACCCATCACGCAGGTGCGCGGATAGCCTTTTTCGTTTATTGACGTCAACGTCGCAACGTTATCTTTCGTAGAAGCCCGTATGATCCGTGAGCAGATAAATGGGGGTAATTCCTTTGGACTTCATATCTTCCATGACCATATCGAGCAGATGACCCGCAATTCCTTTGCAACGATAGTCTTTTTCAGTATAAACTGTGCAAACGTTTGGCGTAAAGTCTTTTCGGTCGTGGAAGTCGTTTTCAATAACGCCCATACCGCCTATAATTTTATCGTTATCCAAGCAAAGATAGCAACCGTATTCTGTTTCTCCTACGAGATAGGCGTTCATACAGTCAAGATACGCCTTAGTCGAAACGCTCCATTTGCTGTGAAAACACTCGGCGGCGGTTTGTTTCGGTTCCGGACGCTCCCTTATTAATATACGTATAGTTTTCCATATTCCTCTCCGCAAATTGCTTAGCCTCGGTTTCTTTGCTCGAGTTCCGAACCCTGACGAACGGTCGCAGCAATTAAAATCAAGCCAAAGCCCGGCGTAATGATACCCGTATCGTCAAATCCGTTTCAATCCGAAAGATTATTTTTTAGCAGATACCGTCTGTAATTGCCGCAGATACGACAGCCGAAACAATTTGCGTAATTCCGAGCCGCTTTATTCCGTCTGCACCTGCGTTTGTAAAAGGTGTTCCTTCTTTTAGTTACGGTAATTGGCTATAAAGAACGTAATGCGATTTATATAGCTTTATGCCTAAATAATATAGCACATGTTCGTGTATCTGTCAAGTAAAACCTGACAGATTAAAGTAATTGGTATATACTTGACTTGTTCCGGATTTTTGCGGACATTTTTTGCTTGCGACAATTCCGCGGACAGAGTAATTACGATAATGTTTTATATGGAGAAAGAAATGCACGATTTACTTTGGACTCCGTTGAAAGAATCGAAAAGACGGAAACGTATGCTTTTATGCAGTATGTAAACGAAAAGAAAGTATATATAAATAACGAACAAAGACGGGTGAGCGAAAATTTCTCGGTCGCCCGTTTTACGAACTCGCTGTTTACTCTGTTTTGATTTAATATTCTTGAAATTACCCAAGAGTATCTAACATTTGTCGCTTTTTTTGACGGAAAGAGTCGTGGCTTTATAATTTACTAAAATTTTCCACGAAAAAACACTTGACAAAGGTTAAAAATAGTTGTAAAATTATAACTGTAATAAAAATACATTTACATAAGATACGGCGGAGTTCGAATAATTCGGCTGTATAAGGAGGTTAATTGGATAAAGAGTTTTATGAAAAATTAGATTGGAATGTTGAATCTATGAGAACGATACTTATCCGAAAGTATCAAAGGGTATTCAACCTGAAGGAACAGTCCGAATGCGTAGAAATCATGTCGTTGACTCCCGCAGAGCGCAAGACTATCGCGTCATTATTTTATGAAGGCAGACAAACCGTTCAGATGCTTTCAAAGCTGACATTTATGGAAAAAGCCAATGCGTCGAAGATTATCTCTTCGCTTGAGAATAAAGGATTTGTTGAGCGCAGTGTAGATAAAAAAGACAGGCGTTATACGCTTGTGACGATCAGCAAGCAAGGGAGAGAGCTTATAGATAAATTTAACGAAGAAGGCTTGAGCAGAATAAAGAAAGTGTTGGAAGCAGATCTTACGGACAACGAAATCGTCGAAATCAACGATTGCGCCGCAAGAATTTACGAAATCTTCAAAAAAATAAAAATCGATTAAAAAATAATATAAATAATTTACTATACCATTCTAAAAATTGGAATGGCTTTGTTTTTGTATGATTTTTCAGTCGATTAAAATGAACAAATATAAGTAGATATAATTTTAAGATACTTTCCTCTGAGAAAAAGAGGAGTATATATAACGATAAAAAGGAGAGAAAAGAAGATGAAAACGAAAGTGAAAGGGATTCGTTGTTTAGTGATTTTGTTGGCTTGTCTTATTCTTGTTCTGTCGCTTGCGGCGTGCGGAAACAGGAATGCAAACCGGACGACACAAAACAATAGGTTAAGCTTCACACAGAACAGATCCGGTTTTTCAATCGAAACCTTCGATGAAGAAAACACGGTCGAACGTAAAGGGTATTCCGACGGTGATATAGTTAACGCCATAGTTTTGGTCAATGAAAAATCGCTTGCGGAATCTTGTTTGGAAAGAAAAAACACTTGCTCGCTGAGCGAATATGCAAAAAGTGCCGAAGGACAGACGCTGGTAGAGGCTATGCTTTCCGAGCAGGATACGGTTATCGATAATCTGTGCAAAAGCGAAACGGAATGCAAGATAAAGCAAAGATACACAACGCTTTTTAACGGATTTTGCGTACAGGTGAGATACGGAAGCACCGAAAGAATTCGCCGCATGGAAGGTGTGTCGGAGGTTTTGATATGCGAAACGTTCGAGATCCCCACAACGTATCAGACCGAAGTTTTTGTGAATGCCGTAACCGGTATGCTTAAAAACAAATCGAGTTATCAGGGGGAAGGAATGGTCGCGGCGGTTATCGATTCCGGTCTTGACTATACCCACAGTGCATTTATGACCATGCCGGAACGCGGTGAAATGCTGAAGAGCGATATATCCGATATATCGGAATATCTGATGGCAAATTATGGCTACGGCAACGATTTTGGCGGCGAAGATTTGTATATGAACCCGAAAATCGTATATGCTTTTGATTACGCCGATAATGATACGGATGTTAAAGTTGCTGTCGAAGATTCTATGGGTTTGATGAAGATGGATAGTTCCAGTTTATATCACGGAACGCACGTTGCAGGAATACTGGTCGGTAACGACGAGGTGATTCGGGCAGCGGCTCCCGAAGCGCAGCTTGCATTTATGAAGGTTGCAAGCGACAAGACCGGAAGCATGGCTACGAACGATATTCTGGCAGCCGTTTCGGACGCGTGTATGTTGGGCGTAGACGTAATAAATATGAGCTTAGGCAGCGATTGCGGACCGGTCGAATACGTCAACCCGGCATATGATATTGTTAACAGGGTATATGCCGTTACAGAAAAACTCGGTATTGCTCTTTGTGTTTCTGCCGGAAACGCGTCCTTTGCGCCCAACAGTTATGGTGCAACAAGACAACACTCTTCGGCGTCCGCTCCCGATAACGGAGTAATAGGTTTTCCGTCAAGCTCTCCCGCTGCGCTGAGCGTAGGGTCCTCGATGCACATTTCCGCGCCGGTGGTTGTTCTTAACGGAGAAAGAGTTCCCGTTTATAACGTGGGCTTCGAAGAGGGCGGCGTACAGTGGCATTCGGATATTTTGTCCAAGCTTGACGGTATGTTCGACTATGAGCTTGTTCCGGAGTACGGAAGTCTGGAATCAGATTACGAAGGTCTTAATCTTCGCGGTAAAATTGCGGTTGTAAATAACGAAAAAAATGTAAATGAAACAGAGATAAACAAAAAAGTAGAGCTTGTGAAAAATGCAGGCGCAGTAGGAGTTATATTCTTTTTCTCCGAAGGTAGTATTAAAAACATCATTCTGGATACCGATTATCCTGCGGCTGTTCTTCCGTCCGAATTCATAGATAGAATAACGGAAAACCCCGTCGGAAAAATCGTTTTCAACAAAAAAGACGCCATTTATAATATGTCGGAATTCTCTTCATGGGGACCTACCTCGGATTTGGATATAGGAATCGACATCTCCGCCCCCGGAAGCGATATCTGGTCGTCTATGCCGACGGCATATGTCGATATAGGAGGACAGCCGTATCCGTATGCGTACCTGTCGGGTACAAGCATGGCCTCCCCCAACGTTTCGTCCGCATATATTGTCGTATCTCAGTACGTTAAAGAAAAATATCCGGAGCTTACGAACAGAGAAAGAGTCGAGCTTGTAAACAGACTTATAATGAGTACTGCGGAAGAAATGGTAAAGCTTGACGGAACGCCGTTTTCTCCCAGGCATCAGGGAGCCGGTGTCGTTAATATTGAAAATGCCGTTAAAACCAAGGCGTATCTTTCCGTAATCGGAAGCAATCGCGTTAAACTCAATCTCGGCAGCGACATCCAAAAAGAAGGAATATACACGCTGAAATTTAATCTTGTGAATACGAGCGACAGCAGCCTGCGTTACAGGATAGACGTAAAAGCTATAACCGAACAGATTTTAGACGGTTGTATGATGAATAATTCATATGCGCTCAGGGGCACGGAGTTCAGGATAACGGTAAAAAACGGAAGTCTTGACGGAGATGTCGTAACGGTTGACGGAAAAGAAACGGCAAAAATCAAGGTCGTTGTTGTTCTTTCGGAAGAAGATAAAGCGTATATGAACGAAAATTTCGCAAACGGTATTTATGTGGAAGGATTCGTTAAGCTTTATGCTTTGGAGGACGGAATAGACCTTTCCATTCCGTACATAGCCTTTTTCGGCGATTGGGACAGAGTTCCTTTGGTAGAGGAAAATGGTATAGAGATTTTTTTGAGGTCGCTTAATCCGAATGGCAATTACGGAAAATTTCCCATCCATCCCCGCAACGTAGAAAACGGCTTCGAAATTCCCGAGGTAGATAATGAGCACATGGCATTGGGAAATGGCTTCCTGGTTTATTCCGATGAACAGAGTGTTAAAAATATAGGCTTTGACTCGATAGTCCTTCGGCTCAGAAGAAATGTGGAATATATGACGCTTTCGCTGGTTGATCCCGAAAATGATACGCTCTTTTTTGCGATGCAGGGGTACGATTTAAGAAAAGCTCCGTATAATCCTTCCGTTAGTTTGGTAGATATATCGGTTTTGGGCGATAATATGCTTATGGCAAACAACCAGACAATGGTGTTCAAAGTAAGGATATATCAAAATCTTAAAAAAGATATTTATACTGAGGAAGAATTCCCGATCTTTATAGATATGGACGCACCCACGCTGATTGATGCGGCTTACCGTGAGGAGAATGGAAGAAAGTATCTCGATTTTGAGCTTTTTGATAATCATTTTCTCTGTTATATGCGTGTGTTTGACGGCAATATGAAAAAACAAAAGGCATTGAGCAAACGTATTCCGATCTATAATGCGCAGAAAAATACAGTTAACAACGTTACTCTCGATATAACCGATTACTATGAAAGCAGAACGAACGACACGCTGACAATCAGATTCTGCGATTACGCGGGAAATCCCATCGAATACGATTTCCGTTTCGGTGAGTCCGAAGAAACGGTGAACAGCAATAATCGGTATCAGGATTCAGTACAGAATATTGCAAAAAACGATCAATATGCGGTGATGACTTCCACGATGAAGTTTTCTGCAGGTAACGTTAAACCGTTATCGGAGGACGAACCCGAATTCGTAGTGGAAGACGGCGTTTTGAAGAAGTATAACGGTAAAGGCGGAGAGGTTGTTATTCCGGACGATGTTTCGGTCATTGCGGAAAACGTGTTCTACGGCAATAAAACGATAACGAAGCTTATCCTTTCGGAATGCGTTACGGAAATCTCGAAAAATGCTTTCGCGTTTTGCAGCGAATTAACGGAGATTGTTTTTAACGGCAATCTGAAAAAAATCGGCGAAGCGTCGTTTGCTATGACGCAAAAACTTGAAAAGGTCAATTTTGAAGCCCTTGAAAAAATCGAATCGATTAAATCGAAAGCATTTTTGGCGGCAGGCTTGAAGGAGCTTACCATTCCCGAAAATTTCGGAAGTATTACACTGGAGTATCTGTCGTTTTCTCTGATGCAGAAGCTTCAGAGGCTTACGATAAACGCGCCCATAAAGCTTCAGGGAACGTTTATTTATCTGCCCGAATTGCTGACAGTAGATTTCAACGAGCAGATTTCAAGCGATTTTTCATGGAGCAATCCGTTTGCTCAGAAGTTGGATTTCATAGCTCTCGATAAACTGATTACGGTCAACGTGAACGTAGACGTCAAAGAGTTCGGATTAAACAATACATCGGACTCCGTCGCTTCGATGTTCGTAAGTTGTCCTGCACTCAGGGAAGTTAATTTTTACGGAGAGGTAGAAAAATTCGGCAGCAAACCGAACTCCTTTTATGTGGAAAGCATTTTTTCGGATTGCGCCGCGCTTGAATCAGTGGTTTTCCATAAAAAGCTCGGAATGGTTCAGCAGAAGATAGCGCCCGCTTCGTTGTCTGCAAAATTCGTAGTTCCCGAAACCAATTCTTTCAATACGGTCGATGAAAGCGGAGTGCTGTACGATAAGGATAAAACATGGATGATAATGCCTCCTGCATGGGATTATGAAGGCACGTTCGTCGTTCCCGAAAGTGTATGTAAGCTTGCCGACGCACAGTTTTCCGACGGATTGTATGCGAAAGCAGAATATACGTGTTCCGTAACCGAAGAGGAGTACTCCGTATCTGTGAAGCTGAATTATGAGCTTCCCGATAGAGAAATACATCTTACGGGAGTAAAGCTCAACGACAATATTACGGTTATACCTAAGTACTGCTTTATGAACTGTACCGGCTTAAAGAGTATGGACAGCATAGATTGGAACGGGGCAAAGATTAATTACTACGGTGAGAACGCTTTCTATAATTCTATTCGCAATTTGGTGTTCCCCGATGACGGAGATGAAATATACGTTGCCGGTTATTTTGACGGCGACGCCAACCTTGAAAGCGTTGTATTCCCGAGAAAAACAAAATTTGCGACCTCGTGGGAGGATGTACGGGAGCCGTCTTTTGCTGAATGCATCAATCTGAAATATGTGGATTATCCGCTTAATTACGACGTAATTGGTCGCGACAACTTCAAAAACTGCTATAACCTCGAAAAGATAAGATTCAACGGTATTATAATCAGTAGCGGAAGCTTTGTTAACTGTTACAACTTAAAGGAGATAGAGGATTGGGGCGATCTTGACAAGAGATATATTTCTCCGACAAGAACGGTGCCCGGCTACGGAATGTTCGATAATCCTTACGTATTGGAGATGGGATCTTTTAGTGATTGCTATGCTCTCGAAAGCTTCAAGCTCCCCGGTACTATAATGAGCAGGTACGGTTATGACAGTATGGAATATCTGGTAAACTGTACGTCTCTCAGAACGATTGAGATCGGACGCGATTTTGAAGGAGTAGGTTACTATTTTAAGGGTAATATCGGTTTAAAGGAGTTTTCAATTGACAGATTATTCCCGGGTTGCCCTATTGAAGACTTTATTATAGAGGATGGCAATGCGTATTACTCGAGTATCGACGGATCTATTTATAATGCGGATGGCAGTGAGCTGCTGTACTATTCGCCGTATAAGAAGGCGGAGGAGCTGATTCTTCCGGAATCGTGCCTGTCAATTGCTTCCGAATCGGAAACTCTTCGCTTGTCATGGGAAAATATAGCAAAGCAGGGCAAAAACTACAGAGGTATATTCGAGGATAATACGAGCCTGAAGAAGGTAACTGCCTTATCGGTAACAAGCATCGGTGCTTATGCTTTCCGTAATTCCGTGATAGAAAAAATCGAAATGCCGTTGCTCGACGTTATAGGAGTAGCTGCTTTCGAGAATTGCACAAGACTCGTAAGCTTCGATTTGATGAATAATCTGTACGAAATCGATGAAAACGCATTTAGAAACAGCGGTTTGCGTGAAGTAAATCTCAATAACGCGGCGTATGTTTTCAGTTACGCTTTCCGTGGCTGCAGTCAGCTTGAAAGGGTTACCTTAGGAAACTGTGAAGGCTTTAATTTTGCGCAGGCATTCTATCAGTGCGACAATATTGAAGAAATCGTTCTTACCGATGAATGCAGAGCGTTTGTTATGACGGACGGAATCCTTTATAATGCCGAGCAGACCATACTTTACAGGAGCATCAGAGATAAGAACGCCGAAAAATACGACCTGATTATTCCCGACGACGTAAAGATCGTAAGTCAGGAAGCTTTCAAAAACGATAATAGTTTAAGAAGCGTTACTTTCGGAAAAGGAGTCGGGGTTATCGGAGAAAAGGCATTCTGGGGATGTGAAAATATAGAAAAACTTGTCTTTACGGCAGAAAAAGCACCTGTGCTTCAAAGCCGTTATGAAAAAGGACGCAGATACAGTTACGACCAGTTTATCAGGAGCATAAGCGATGAACAACTCGATATAGAGATCGTTATTCCCGAGGACGCTTCGTACAGGACGTTTATTTGGCAGCTGTATTTCGGTATAACAAATTGATACCTTTCGCAATCAGCGGCACTGTAAGTTGCATTACGGTCGCATAGTACCTTCCTTGAAAGACTCCGGGAAACCGGAGTCTTTGCTATAAAAAACGCCGGCATTTTATCGTTCGGAACAAGTAATATTCGCCGTTTTATTTTTTTGTTTTCCGCGGACTTGAATAATTCTCAGAAAATATGTATAATTTAATGGCTTTTTAGTGCAGGGTATTTGAATTTATAGGAGAAAAAAGAAATGATCGGAAGGGAAAAAACGTTTACAGACGCAAAAATACATAATATTTCGCCGATTTTTGATAAAAACAGCAGGACTCTTATTCTCGGAAGCTTTCCCTCGGAGGTGTCGAGGGATGCGGTCTTTTATTACGCTCATCCGCAAAACAGATTCTGGAAAGTTCTGGCGGCTGTTTACAATTTGTATCCTCCGCAAACGAATGAGGAAAAAATCAGGCTGATTTTGAATAACAATTTGGCACTGTTCGACGTTATAGGGCAGTGTGAGATCACAGGAAGCTCTGACGCGTCGGTAAAAAACGTTGCGGTAAACGATTTGAGCGTAATAACCGATGTCGCGGATATAAAACGTGTTTTTTTGAACGGAAAGGTCGCGTGGAGATTCTTCAACCGCTTTTATCCGGGCTACGCAATCGAAAGCTCATATCTGCCTTCTACAAGTGCGGCAAATGCCGTTTGGACGCTCGAAAGACTGATCGAAAAATGGCAGATTATTAAATCGGACCGGAATGGAGAGTGACACGGAGAGCCGTCGGAAGATTTTTATATTATAAAAAAACAAACCTCACGAAAAAATAAAAAAGTCAAGAAGGTAGTGACAGGATCGTTGAAATCACGGTAAATACCAAAGACGGGCAGTCCTTCAAATATAACAGCCAAGCCGAGACAATCAGAAAGTTAAAGCTCGCAGCGGGGCTGTCACAAGAGCAAGCCGCCGAAAAGGCGGAAATTAAGGCGCAGGCTGGCAAAAATACGAATGCAGCGAGCGGAGCGCACGCCGAAAGACGATATACTGAAACGCATAGCGGGCGTATTGCAAGTCGATATTAATGTTTTAACGAGTTTTTCGGGTATTTAAGCACCGAATCGGCAAAAAGGCGGAATATCCTCCGTCTTTTTGCTATACCAGAAAAACGACGTATTCACGCCAATTTCCGGCAAGAACCGCAGCCATTGAAAATTCCGTGCGTAAGCTATAAAAGTACAAATAAACGATTGTATGTAAACCTGCTTGCGGTAGCTAATATCCTTTTAGATATAAGGCTAATTAAGCGTAAAATCCGAGTCGGATTCAATGCGGCGGAAGTTTAGCCGTTCACATGATAAAATCTATTTGTAGTAAAAAGAACAGGCTCCTTTTTAGTGGAAAAACTATAATCTATATGCCCGACAAAAGCAACAGCCGTTTACGGCAAGGGAAAGGGCGATTCTGCGCGGAAACGATTTTGCAAAAAAGACGTTTTTTTGTATAGCGGAGCGGAATGCCCGAAGCAAGACGGTTGCGGCTTATTTAAGCTTGGTAAGAATAGTTTTGAGCTTCATCAGGCAGTCGTTGAGAGTATTCAGCTCTTCCCCGGTCAATACGCTTAAGGAATCTGCTACGTATTCGTCCAAGCGGCTGTTATATGAGTCGGATACACGGTCCAGCTTTTCGGTTGTGCACACTTTGATGATGCGACGGTTGTTCTCGTCAAAAATACGACGTAAGTATCCGGCGGTCACAAGCTTGTTGACCGGGCGGGTTAAACGTTGATTCGATACGCCCAGTTGATGGGCAAGCTGCGTCATCGTCAGCTGCTTATGACCTTCAAGCGCCACAAAAATAAGCGTATCCAACGCGGTGAAATTGAAATAAACCTCCGATCTGCTGTCGTTATGTAAGGCAGTAGGACGTACAAGCTTGGTCTGAAGCAAGATCAATACATTATTCGATACGTCGCCTAACCCGGCAATAAACTCTTTATTGATTATCATTATCAGCATCCTCTGTTATTTTAGCATACGATGAACCCGGTTAACTGACAGCCGACAGAGCGTCGAAACATACTACAGAACCCCCTAAAGCTCTGTTTACGGTCTCTCTCGGGGTAAAGATACCCTTAATCGCAGTAAAACAATCATAACAGTAACATATTTTTTTCATTGATGAAATTGATGAATATTATATACTTTCTGTCCGATATTGTCAAGTGAATAAAAGTAATTAGGCTATAATAATTTCAAAAAAATTGATATTAAATTACTTGACATATTAAAACTCTGATGATATTATATAAAATATCACAACTGTTGAATATAAACTTTGTTTAATATTTTGTTGCATTTGGGGCGCAGGTTCTCGGGCGCAGAGAATCGTTTGACATTAACGGTCGGGTGTTGCCGCTATGGCTGACAGCCGGGGCGTCGGATCGTTTGAAAAGACTTTAATCGTAAAGATTTACCGCGGACGCAATCGGGATGCGTTTGCCGGCGGTGGAGCAAACAATATAATTTTTTAGGAGGAAATGAAAATGAATTCGAGAAGCAAGCTAAGCTTTACCGGACTTTTTATGATAATTATATTATTGATTATCGCGATGAATTGCCCGGTAGCCTTTGCGGCGGATTGCGAGGATGAAATCCTTGTGGTCGGTAACGCGTTAACCTCTTCGACAGTGCGCGGAATAACCGAAATCGATGAAGATCAATTGGTTTGGGTTATCGTGAAGGTGGACGAAAGGTCGCTTGTCGACGCAAATCAAACCGGCATACAATGGAGAGATTTTTTGGCTTCGGAGCAGGGGCGTTTGTTCAGATTCGAGCTTGAAAAGTCTCAGGACGATATACTATGCAAAATCCGTGAGTCCGGCTTGGATTATCGGTTGGGTTATAGTTATTATACCTTATTTAACGGTTTTTCTTTGAAAATCAGATACGGGGACCTCGGTGCGATCAGAAACATTAAGGGCGTTTCCGATACTGTGCTTTCCGACTGGTATGCTGCGCCTACAGCCGAGCAAAGCATTATGCACGCAAGATATTTTGCGGAATCGGTTCGGAAGTATACGGGCAAGGGAATGTCCGTAGCGGTGCTCGATACCGGTGTAAACTATGAACACACCGCTTTTGCGAAAGCTCCCGAATACGTTGCGTATACGGAAAGTCAGATTTTGGATCTTATCGATGAATTGGGACTCCGCGGTTCTTACGTAAGTCCCAAGATTCCCTACGCATTCGATTATGCGGACGGAGATTCCGACGTTTATCCTGACAATCAGCACGGTACGCACGTATCCGGTATTTCCGTAGGTTCGGACGACGTTATCTGCGGAGCGGCGCCGGACGCTCAGCTTATCGCCATGAAAGTATTTGCCAACGGTACGGGAAACGCATATCAGACCGATATAGTCAAGGCGGTCGAGGACGCCGTGCTTCTCGGTGTCGATGCTATCAATCTCAGCTTGGGTTCCAACGCGGGCTTTACTGTTGAGCGTGACAGCAGCGCTCAGTTCATCGACGCCGTTTACAATATGGCGGGAAGGAGCGGCGTATTCGTATGCTGCTCGGCAGGTAACGGTTACAGCAGTGCGTTCGGTATAGAAGGCGGCGGAGCTTTTCCTCAAAATCCCGATTACGGAATTCTTGCTTCTCCTTCGACATATACCGGCTCGTTCTCCGTTGCAAGCATAGATACATATGAGATTTTCTCTCTGGAAGCAAGAGGCGAAAAGTTTACTTATACCGAGACCGTTAACGAGGATCGCGTTAAGAATATGCTGATGGACGTGTTCCTGAAGGAGTGCGGATACGGCGATTACGATTACGTAACCGTAGGCGGATACGGCGAGGAAGGCGATTATGAAGGTCTGGACGTAAAAGGAAAGGTTACGTTGGTCAAGCGCGGCGAAATATCCTTTGAAGAAAAAGCAAGAATCGCGTCCGAGAACGGAGCTGTATTCTGTTTGGTCTGGAATAATGAGAACACAGGAATCAACCCTATGGTCACAAATATAACCATACCGGTAGTTATCATCGATAAATACATCGGCGAATATCTTGCCGGAGCGGACGGAGGCGTTCTTTCTTTTTCGGAATCAAACAGAACGATCGGTATGTCCGATTTTTCGTCGTGGGGTACTACGGCAGACCTTGACCTGAAGCCCGATTTAACGGCACCCGGTGGCGGAATTTACAGCGCATACGGCGATTCTTACACTTCGATGAGCGGAACGAGTATGGCTTCTCCTTACGTTGCAGGCGCAGCGGTCAGTGCGAAGCAGTACGTTCGCGAGGTGTTCGGTTACGGCCTGACTCCCAAAGAGGAGCAAGGATTGGTTTACAGCTTACTTATGAGTACCGCGGATATTGTATACGACGCATACGGTAATCCTTATCCGGTCAGAAAACAGGGGGCGGGGCTGATAAATCCCGAAGCGGCATATTCCACGAAGGTTATGCTTGCCGTCCGCGGATCGGAAAGAGCAAAGATACGGCTCGGTGACGATAAGGACAGAGTCGGCGCCTATAACATAGCTTTCGATGCAGTCAATTTCTCCGACGAAGATGTCGAATATACAGTTGACGTTCTGACTTTATACGAAAGGATCCGTTTCGATAACATTTTGTCCGGTTATGCAGGCACATTGTCTCCCGAGATCAGGGTTATCTGTAACAACGACATTACCGACGGCGTCGTACGTATCGGAGCAAACAGCGTTGCTTCGATAATCATTTCCGTAGTTCTTTCCGAGGAAAGCAAGCTGTTTCTTAATGAGAACTATGTCAACGGAGCGTTTATCGAGGGCTTTGCAAGACTCAGCGCCGACGGTGAACCGGCATTAAGTATTCCCTATCTGACTTTTTACGGAGACTTTGCCGCAATACCGGCGTTTGACTCCGACGTATACGATGATGAGAAATGTCAGGTTTATGAAACGCGTTTGCTGGGGCTTCTCGGCAATACTAATGTCGTTCAGATGGGCAGATACTGCTATGAGCTTCCCGAAGGATATGAGATGCCCGAGGACGACCCCGATAAAATCGCTCTTTCTTATTTCAACGGCGCGGTGAACACGTTTTACCAGATTCAGGCGGGATTGTTAAAGAATATATCCAGATTGGAATATACGGTTACCGATAAGTATACCGGTGAAGCCGTTTGGTCCGGAGAAACCTACAACGTAAAGAAGAGCTACTTCAGTGTTGAACAGAATGCGCTTTACGTTGCGCCCGTTAACGCGGATCTGAAGGTTTCGAAGATGAATCTTTCCAACAATCAGGAATTGCTTCTGACGCTCAGAGCATATTCCTGTTACGATGAAAGCGTTTACGATCAGGTTGAATATCCCATTACCGTTGATTTCGAGTATCCCCGTCTTATGGGACACTCTTTCAGGCAGGAGGACGGGAGGATCATTCTTGACCTGCAGGTCTTTGACAACCAGTATCTGCAGGACATTCAGATTTACACCTATAATAGCAACAAGCAGTACGAAATTATTGATTCATACGCTATTCCCGTTTACGGCTTCAGGAAGGGACATACAAACTCTTTCAGCTTGGACGTGACAAGGTATATGGAGCTTGTTCAGAACAACATTCTCGGCATCAAGCTTGAGGACTATGCTTTTAACTACGGCATTTACGGAATAGATATCTCCGGCGTGGTGCCCGATCCGGAGGAACCAAACAAAGATTTTGTTATAGAAAACGGAATTCTTAAGAGCTACAAAGGAACGGAAAAAGTAATCGTGATACCCGAAAGCGTAACGGAAATCGACGAAAGCGTATTCCGCGGAACGGATATCGAAAAGGTAATATTCAACAGGGCTCTTAAGAAGATAGGGGCGTTTGCTTTCTGGAGCTGCAAGTCTCTTAAGGAAATAGTTTTCCCTGAGGACAATGAATTGGTAACCATAGGCTCCAATGCGTTTCAGGCAACGGAATCTCTGAAGCTCGCTAACCTCGAGGCGCTTAGCGTATGGCAGGCTACAGCTGCCGAAAGCTACCAGTTCCACGGAACGGGACTTGAAAAAGTAGTGCTTCCCGCAAGTATGGTAAAGCTCGAATCACAGTTTATATTCGCAAGCTGCGGTTCTCTTATCGAGCTTGTGCTTCCCGAAGGGCTTGAAGAAATCGCAGCGCACGCATTCAGGAACGGAGGAGCTCTCGAGGAGCTGAATATCCCGTCCAGTGTAAAAGTTATAGGATCTTTGAGCTTTTTCAGAAGCGGTATAAAGAGAATTAACTCTCTTGCCGCGGAGCCTCCCGCACTTACCGATGTCAATGTATTCTTCCCCATAGGCGACGTGACTAAAGTGGTCGTACCCGCAGCAAGCATAGATAGCTATAAAAAAGCAAAGGTATGGTCCTCGTTGGCAAGCGTCATCGTAGGAGCGGAGGAACCGGATAAGCTTTACGGCAAAATTTCGGTTTCCGAAATGCCGTCGCCTTCAGACGATTTCATAATTGAGAACGGAGTATTGATTAAATATGTAGGTCCCGGCGGAGACGTGGTGCTTCCTGAAGGAATCACAAGGATTGCGGATAACGCCTTCAGATCCAATCAGACTGTTACGTCAGTCGTTATGCAGAGCGGTATTACCGAGATGGGAATGTGTGTATTTTGGGATTGCCACTACATTAAACGTATCGTATTTTCCGATACCATTAAGGTTATCCCCACATCGACGTGTTACCTGAACTGGGCTCTTGAGGAAGTAATTCTTCCGCGTGACGTTGAGGAGATCCAGTCTACCGCATTTATTAATTGCTATGCGTTAACGTCCCTTGATTTCAGTAAGTACAATATTAGAATTTTCGGTGAACAGTCCTTCATGGGATCGGGTTTGCAGGAAGTTTATTTCTCCAAAAACGTCAAGGTAATAGGCAGACAGGCATTCTTGCAGTGTTACAGACTGAAAAACGTGACGTTTGAAGAAGGAATAGAGCTTGAGTTTCTCGGTGCTTCCGTTTTCTCCGCTTGCATTATGCTGGAGGAAGTAGACCTGAGTATGCTTGATATGAAAGAGCTGCCATCAGAGATATTCAGATTATGCAGTGCTCTGACAAAAGTAAAGCTTCCGTCACAGCTTACCTCTATTCCGTGGGGATTGTTTAACTCCTGTACATCGCTCAGAGAAATCGATTTGTCCGATACGAAGATCACCGTTCTGAACAACTATGTATTCTATAAATGCACTTCACTGGAAAGAGTGATTCTTCCGGAGAGGCTGACCGAGATTATGAAAGGAACTTTTTCGGATACTGCGTCTCTTGAATATATCGTCATTCCCGAAAGCGTTACGAAGATAGGAAACGACGCGTTCAAGGGCTCCGGCCTTAAAGCCATAGTGTTCAATAGCCCGGTTCCGCCCGCCTTAGGCTCCGGCATATTCTTGAAGCATAATGATGAGCTCAGGGTATTCGTTCCTTCGGATAGCGCGGAAGCATACAAAAAAGCTTTGGGCGAGTATTCTGATCTCGTAAACAGCAGCAGCGAATTCGATATTCGCGACGGTGTTCTTTATAAGTATTTTGGTTGCAGTGAGGAAGTTACCGTACCTTACGAGGTAAAAAGCATCGCAGCCGGTGCTTTCAAAGGCAACGCGACGTTGCGGTCCGTATATATCGGCGGGATTACCGCAGGAATAGGCACGGAAGCGTTCGAGGGTTGTTCTTCATTGAGTTACGTTTATCTTTCTCAAAGCGTAAAAACGATTAAAGACCGCGCTTTCGGAGGCTGCGGCTCGCTCGCGAGGGTGGTAATTGATGCGTCCGTTCCTCCCAAGACGGGAAAGGAAGTTTTCCCCTTAAACGACGGTTTGGTTATCGAAGTAATCGACGGCGCCAGGGAGGTATACGCCCGGGAATGGAAGCGGTATGAAAAGCTTATCGTTGAAAACGGCTTTACCGTTGTAGACGGAGTGCTTGTATGTTATAAGGGAATCGCTAAGGACGTAATCGTTCCGGAAGGCGTGACGGAGCTCGGTAAATATGCTTTCCAAGGCTGCGCTTATATGGAAACTCTTACGCTGCCCGAAGGTCTGATAAAGCTCGGCGACGGCGCGATCAACTCCTGCAATAGCCTCAGAAGCATTAAATTTCCCGACAGTCTGTCGGATATAGGGACAGACTCCCTTTCCTTCAACAAATCTCTTGAATGTCTGGATATACCCGTGAACGTCACGAGGATCAGGCAGAATGCAGTCAGATTTAACGATTCTATGACAAGACTTAACGTTTACTGTAATCTTAACCTTACAGGAATTGCGTTCGTATCGCTCAACAATCTCAGCGAGATCCATTTTTACGGAGTAATTGAAAATATTTCCAATCTGAACTTTACCTGTATGCCCTGTCTGAGCAAGGTGGTATTTTATAATACGGTACTTTCCTTGGGCGGCGAAGAAGAGAAAAACTTCGATGCTCCGTTCGCATTCAACGCAAAGCTTACTACCGTCGAATTCAGAGATACGGTCATAGCTCTCGGCGGAAAAGCATTCAGTAACTGTATCAGCCTGTCTGAGGTAACGTTATACGGCAATCTAATGAATCTGGGCAGATCGGCATTTTCCGCCTGCACGAAGCTTAAGGGAATAGTCGCTTCCGTGGATAATCTGTTTTTGTCCAACGACGAATACGGCTTGCTTTACAATAAAGATAAAACCCATCTGTTCCGCGCTATGGAGGGCTGGGATTTCGACGGCGAATACATTATGCCCGACAGCGTGGTGATAATGGACGATTATGCATTCTCCGTCCCGGAGGTATATGTAGTAGAGGTTCAGAACATTATCGATATTATGTTTTCCGGCTTGGGTGAATGGAATATAAACAATTTCAGATTCACCGGGATCAAAATCTCCGATAAGCTTGTTTCGATAGGTGCGGGCGCGTTCTGCGGCTGTAAAAATCTTAAGAACGTAACGTTCGGAAGCGAGGGCAACCTGAAATATATTATGAGTTACGCATTTGCTTCTACCGGAGTCGTTAACATTGAGCTGCCCGAAGGACTTCAGCTGCTTGAGGAACGTGCGTTCTATAAATGCTCCGATCTGACGAGAGTTGTCGTTCCCGTAGGCGTAAGCGCGTTTAACTTCAATATGGTTTTTGAAGGCTGCGATTCTCTTACCGACTTTGTGGTCGACGAGAACACCGACATTTTCAGGATCATTGACGGCGTTATGTTCAACAAGGAAATGACTGTACTGTACTTCTATCCTTCCGATAAGGAGGATAAGGAATATGTCGTTCCCGAAGGAGTCGTTAAAATTGCAGCCAATGCGTTCTATAATAACAGATTCCTGAGCAAGGTGACTCTTCCGGAATCGCTTGCCGTCATCGGTGATAAAGCGTTCTTCGGAACGGAGAATCTTACGATATACGTAATGAAGAGCAAGAAGCCGCCCGTTCTTGAAGGAAGATTCGTCAGCGATAAGACAGATTATTACGCCAATTTTTATTGCTATATCGAAGATATCGGAAGCAGGGATATGACGCTGTACTATCCCGCAAATGCCGAATATAACGACAGAATATGGGAAACCTATTTCAGGAACAGATATAAAATCGGAAGGGAGAGGGAAATCAACGATTCCGGATATATCGTTGCTCCGGGAAGGGTAACGGAAGACAGGTATTCATTGACCTTAGGATTGCTTTCCGCAAATGAAAAGCAGAACGTTATCTCAAGGGAAACGGAGCCTGTATTTCGGAACGAAACCGAAACGGCTCGATACGATACAGCGCGGGATTCCGCGGTTCTGACCAACTGTCCGGCAACAGCCGTTTCGGACAGGTCAACGGCGGAGCTTGTAGCCGGCGTATTGTTGCTTGCCGCTTTATCCTGCGTATTCAAGAAGAGGAGGTAAAAATCATGAAAGCAAAAAAGATAATCATAGCGTTGCTGTTGGTTGCTTTGGTTTTGAGTCTGGCTTCGTGTCTTCTCAGAGAACAGGTTATGGTTAAGATTTACGTTAACGGACAACTCTTTGACGCATTTCTGATTGCCGAGGGCGATTCGCTCGGTCGGATAGTACCGCCCGAGCTTCCCGGATACATATTCTCGCATTGGGAGGTTAACGGTAAGATCTTCGATACGGACACGCCGCTGGAGCACAGTATATCCGTTTACGCTGTTTACGAAATCGATGAACCGGATACGTTTGCGGTTACTTTTATCGACAGAGAAAATAAATATACAGTTATCACCGACAACGGAGCTTGCGTTAAAGCTCCCGATGTCGAATGGCAGTGGCACATATTCAAGGGCTGGTATACGGAGCAGGGAGAGAAATATGATTTTACTCTTTCCGTAAAGGGCGATTTCACTCTCGTTGCCAAATGGAATGAAGACGTTGAAGCGTATGTAAATTACGTTTGTGAGCTGTATTCCGCCGCTTTTAACGTATTCGCTTATACGCAGGAGAATATGGCTGAGGCGATCGAGCTGTTTGAAGGCGGGTTAAAATCCATTAAGGGTGCGCTTTCTCTCGCTCAGGCAGACGAGTTTTATGCTTCGGCTTTATCTGGCTTAAAACAGATACCGTCTCTTCCGGATATGATAGAAGAGGCTATGGAATCCTTGGGAAAGGATAACTATTTCGAGGAGCAGTGGAAGGAAATCCTTACGATTTTTGATCTGGCGAAGGAATACATTCAGAACTATAAGCAGGGAGTACCTACCCCCGAGGCTTATACGCTGAATGCAATTGAAAAAGCCCGCGAGGTCTTAACGAAGGAGCAGGATATAAAGCTGGCTCAAAGCTATAAAAACAGTTATATCCGCCGTATCGAAAACTATGCGGCGTATGTGTGCTCGGATGCGACCGAAGCTCAGACTAAGGCAGTAGAGGAAATTGTTTCGGGCGCTTCCGCGAGAATTGAAAAAGCAGTCGGGACAGCTGAGCTGGCAAGAGCTTTTGCCGGAATTATAGCTGAAATTGATGTCGCGCTCAGGACTGCCTATTAAAGCTTACCCGTAACAAAATCGGTCTTATACCGGTTCCGTTACATAAATGAATAAAAAATGCTTTGCGCCCTCCCTGTGAATGAGCTCGGGGAGGGCTTTTTATTATATCGAAAACCGTTTGATTACTCCGAAACGGTCTCCGCTTAACAGAAAAGCAGCGGCGACGGATGAATTAAGTAAAAAATCGATTAAGGTATGAAATACATGGTGTCTTATAAACGTCGGTTATACACACAAGCTATCGCTTTTGCAATTTATTAAAGTTTTGCGGTGAAAAGTATAGCCAAATCGGCTTTGCTATGGTAAAATAAAAACGAGAAGCAAACAGGTAGGCGTATTGAAATGAAGCAAGCGTTATGGAACAAAGAAAATACGCTCAATACGACATTAGCGACGACCTCAAAGCACAAGTTCTTTCGGAGATTGCCCGTGCAAAAACACTTACAAAAACGAAAGACTATGAAATAGCGCAGGCTCTCGGGAAAACGAAGCAAGGCTATTCGGCTATGGTTATCAATAATCTCACGAAGTTGGGAAGTATTGAAGCGATAGCGAACGCTCTTGGCTACGAAATAGAAATTAAATTTGTGAAAAAGGAAAAATAAGATATGAATATAGCGGAGGTTGTAAAGGTGTTAAAGACAATTAGAATAAAATATAGCCGTAGTAATGAACCCGAATGGTATGCTACTGCAACGGATGAAGAAAAAGCAAAATATGAGATTATGAGAAATGAAAGATATGAAGCTCTTAATTTTGCAGTAAACTTGGTTCGTTCATACAGAACGCTTGAAACCGCAAAAACTCAAATCGAATATACCTTGAGTATGATAGACAAAGGAGAAGAGTAATGAATAAAATCGACGATATTAAAATTATCCACGAACGGACAGGGCGAATGTTCAGTCTACAAGCTTGCAAGGATGCGTATGAAGCGCATGGTTGCAACGTTGAAACGGCTGTCGCTTATCTTTTGTCGTTAGTCGAAAAGCCTTCCGCAGAGATGGACGATAAAAACAAAATCGACGTATCGCAAGAGGCCTGCGATAGAAGAATAAGCGAACGAAAAGAGAAGGAAAAAAGCGGCTTAATCGCATTGCGTATGTCCTTTCAATTCTGTTCTTTCTCTCATTGATATTTCTTATTGCCGCCATTGTTCTTGTTTGTCTTGGTGAGATTTCTCCGGCGATCATAATTTCTTCAATCATGATTACAATTTTGCTGTTTGCTCTGTTTGGAGAAACAAATGCAAAATATGAAAAACTCGGACAAATTACGAACTAAGAATATGTCGAAGAAAACCTGAAAGAAATTTTGAAAGCAAACGCAGACCAAACGGTTTGCCCGTATTGCGGCTCAACTCATGTAACCTTCCACAAGAAAGGTTTTAGCGAAGGCAAGGCTTTGCTCGGAGGTGCTCTTTTCGGCTGGTGGGGCATACTTTGGGGCGTTCCGGGCAAAAATAAAATTAAAGGGACTTGCTTGAAGTGCGGACATTCTTGGACTGTTAAGCGCAAGTAACCCGTTCTGAAACAATCAAATAAACCGAAATCAGTGCATAGACACATTCCATTTATCGGGGTAGATCTATGCGCTTTTTTATTGGAGTGAAAAATGATAAATTGCAAAGAAATCACAGCAGAAGAAAATATCAGACTGAACACATACATAAACGCCCTTGAAGGCTCACCGAAACTTCTTGATTGTGAGAAACTTTTCGAGTATCTTCGTATTTTACAGGCGAAATACGGCAAAGCCGTTACGAAGCGTGCATTATGTCGCAAAGTTCATTCGGACAACAATTACATCGCTGCTTACGGGCGTAATCGTGCTTGACGTTATAAAATATCCGACGTGGGCGACTTTTGCGGCGTGCTGTGTGATACTCAATGGCTTTATGGGGTATCAAATGGGCTACGAAAACATAACTGTCGATACGGTCAACTATATGCAAGACAAGAAAGACCTTATGCAGCAGCTCATAGAATACGCCTCTACGACGCCAGAGCCACAGCCTGAGCAAGTAGCAGAGGACAAGGTTATTGCCGCTCCTGAGGGCACTGTGGCGGTAAAAACAATATAATAATGTAAAAAGAAATAGGGCACAGATATACTCAGTGTCCTGTTCTTATTTGGTAACGGCACCAAACTCCGAAATAGTCCTTACGGACAAATATTCGAGGGTTCGTATTATTCACTTTTGGCGGAGCGTTAGTAACGTAAATCGAATTTTATTTAATATTTTTGATTTTAGTTATATCGCCATCACACAATAATTCAATGTTTGCGAATATTTTTTCGACAGACCAATTCCACCATTGCAGTTGTAATAAAAACTCTATTGTTTCGTCGTCAAAACGTTTACGTATGATTTTTATGGGATTACCCACGACAATGCAGTACGGCGGCACATCTTTTGATACGACGGAATTTGCGCCGATTATTGAACCGTCGCCAATTTTAACACCGGCAAGAACAGTTACATTTTGTCCTATCCAAACATCGTTGCCAACAACCGTATCGCCTTTTAAGGGCAAATCTTCCAATTTAGGCGTAGTTTTTTCCCAGCCACCACCCATTATATTGAAAGGGTACGTCGTAACCGATCTCATACGGTGATTAGCCCCGTTCATAATAAATTCAACACCTTTGGCGATAGCGCAAAATTTCCCGATAATCAATTTATCGCCAATAAAGTCATAGTGATGAGTAACGTGTTCTTCAAATTTGTCTGCACCGTCGATATCGTCGTAGTATGTATAGTCACCGACAATTATATTCGGTCTTGTAATCACATTTTTAATATAACAAAGACTCGGAATTTTTTTATTCGGAAATATTTCATTTGGGTTAGGACCGAACTTTTGCATGCAATTACCACCTTTTTGAAGCATAAAAATATTATACTGATTTTACACCTAAAAAGCAAGCAAAATACCGTATAAATGA
>ULSO01000937.1_pt1 | contig 34689 bp, 22 predicted proteins | sample 1956701 | NCBI WGS metagenome assembly ULSO01 (sample SAMEA4835708, study PRJEB28245) | human gut metagenome | biome: gut microbiome; material: fecal sample | place: Denmark | collected 2008 | reverse complement strand
TATCCATATATTCTTCATAAGACATTTGCTTGTCAATGATTGTGTTTTCGTCAACAATGTCAATGATTCTATTCGCCACTGTTTCAATGATTTCTTGGTCGCCGGTTGCAAAAAGCATGCAACCTTTGAAATTTATCATTCCTTTGTTCAAAGATGTGATGCTTTCAAGGTCAAGATGGTTTGTAGGCTCGTCCAAGATCAAAAAGTTTCCAGATTCAAGCATGATTTTTGCGAGCATACATCTGACTTTCTCTCCTCCAGAAAGAACATTGACTTCTTTCAAGCTTTCTTCTCCAGAAAACAACATTCTTCCAAGCCAACCACGAACATAACTTTCGGTTTTGTCTTTTGAATATTGTCTGAGCCAGTCAACAATACTCAAGTGGCAATTTTCAAAATATTCTCTGTTATCTTGTGGAAGATAAGAATATTTTATTGTTTTTCCCCAACGAATTTCTCCGCTGTCTGCTTGTTCTTTTCCTGTCAAAATGTTGAATAATGTTGTCAAAACCAAACTGTTTGATGACAAAAACACAATTTTTTGATCATGTTCAACAGTGAAGGAAAGATTTTTGAACATTCCATTCTTTGTCAACTTTTCCACTTTGAGAATTTCTTTGCCGATTTCTTGTTCGTATTTGAAATCTACATATGGATATTTCCTTGATGATGGCTTAAAGTCATCGATCGTCAATTTTTCCAATTCCTTCTTTCTGCTTGTCGCTTGTTTTGACTTTGAGGCATTTGCAGAGAATCTTGCAATAAATTCTTTCAATTCTTTTGCACGTTGTTCTGCTTTTTTGTTTTGGTCTTTTGCTTGTCTTGCAAGAAGTTGACTTGTTTCATACCAGAAATCATAGTTTCCCAAATACATATTGATTTCGCCAAAGTCAACATCACAAATGTGGGTGCAAACTTTGTTTAAAAAGTGTCTGTTGTGAGAAACAATGATGACAATGTTTTCAAAGTCAAGCAAAAAGTTTTCCAACCATCTGATTGTTTTGAAGTCCAAATTGTTTGTAGGTTCGTCCAAAATCAAGATGTCTGGGTTTCCAAACAATGCCTGTGCCAACAAAACCTTGACTTTGATTTTTGAGTCAAGAGTGGACATCAAATCATAGAAACAACTTTCTTCAACGCCAAGATTTTGAAGCAAGGTTTTTGCTTCGCTATCTGCTTCCCAACCACCAAGTTCTGCAAATTCTGTTTCAAGTTCTCCTGCTCTTATTCCGTCTTCATCTGAGAAATCTTCTTTTGCATAAAGAGCATCTTTCTCTTTTTGAATTTCCATCAGTCTTTTATGTCCCAAAAGAACAGTGTCCAAAACGGTTTCGTTGTCATATTTGTTTTGATTTTGTTCCAAAACAGACATTCTTTCTCCTGGAGTTATTGAAACTTCTCCGGTGTTTGGTTCAATTTCGCCGGTCAAAATTTTCAAAAAAGTAGATTTACCGGCACCATTTGCACCGATAATTCCGTAACAGTTTCCTTTTGTGAACTTCAGATTCACATCTTTATATAGAGTTCTTCCGCCAAACGCAAGCGAAACATTGATAGCCTGAATCATTATTTCTCCTTAACATTTTTTTTGTTTGTTTCAGTTATTTTTGTCTTTTGTTTCAATTCTTTTTCAATTTTTGCAACATTTTCTTTTGATTTTGTGCTTGATTTTTTCTTTGTTGCAGTTTTTTCGTGTTGAATTTGTTTGGTTGTTTGTTCAAGTACATGAGATTTTTTCTCTTGAATTACTTTTTGTTTCTTTTCGATCAACTGCAATTTTTCAAGATAAGAAATTTGATATTTGTCTTCAAGATTTATAAGCAATGTTTTTATGTCAATGTGCTCATCAAACAGTTCCATCATCAAGTTTGAAAGAATTGGGTTAAGTCGATAGATTTCTTGAAAAGCGTCTTTTTCGTCAAAACGTTGATTTTTGAATTCTTTTAAAAGTGCCTCAGTGACATCTGTTCTGATGTTGAAGTAAACATTGAGTTTTTCCAAAAATTCGGGTGAAAAATCAAAATTTTCTATGTTTTTTCTCAATTTTTTGATGTTTTTTATTGAATTTTTGAAATATTTTTTCACTTCATTTTTATTGTCATAAATAAAATTTGGAAAATTTATATTCAAGGACATTTGATTTAGATATAATCTTTCTTTCAACAAATCTTTGGTCATAGAAAAATCTTTTGGCAGAGGACTGTATCCTGTCAACTTGTAAACCTTTCCAAGACGGGTGTTTATCATATTCAAAAAATTGTAAACTTCGTAATTTATTACCATAAAAACATTATAAACGATTAACCATTTTGTGTCAACTTTAAATTTGATAAATTGCCATTAATCATCATCAAATTTGAATGTTTGGAGTGTGGTTATATATATTAATATATAAATTATGGAAATTTCCGCATTTTTCACTTGCGTAAGAAAGATAAAAATTGTATAATTAATTTGTCGAAAAAGGCAAACAATATTTTTGTAAGATTTTTATTTACTGCAGTTTCTTTCAGTAAAATGTTTGCTTAGACTTTTAAGTCAATTTTTTGTGAGTGGAGTTTGTATGAAAAAAAAGAGAGGAGTTCTCAGTCTTTGGAAAGTTATCATACTTGTTATAGTCGGAATTTTGGGAGTTGCAGGGGTGGCCGTGCTTTCTCTCTATTTGATGGGGAGATTTGATAAAGAATATGTCGAACCTGAAAACATCAGTTTTGTTGAAGATGTCAGTGATGGGGCGGGATATTACAACACCACACTTGGGCAATATGAAGTGTCATCTGATTTCAGCATGACAATCACAACAACAACTGAAAATGTCACAGAAAGAAAAGTGACTCTTTCATTGAAAAATGGAGTGGCTCAAAATGGATACATATCAGATGGAATCATCACTGTTCCTCAGGAGGTTTCTCTCAATCAACCATTCACTGTTACTTTGAACACAGAATACAATTCCAATCCACAAATTTTGGAAGATTGGATTGTTGGTGGTGTTTCAACTTTGACCGCAAAATCTTCAAATGTTTTGCTTTCCGCACAAACAGTGACAATTTGTGTTGACGTTCCTGTTCATGGAATTGATGTGCAGGTTGCAGGAAGTTCTCAAACTGGAACAACTCAAGACGTTGTTGTTGGAACAACATTCACACTGGATACAATCTTCTATCCAACAGAAAGCAAATATCTCTTCTCTGATGAAACAAGAGAAAAAGAAGTGTTCTATGCTTTCACATCTTCATACATCTCTTATGATTGGGAAGAAGAGAGATTTGTTGCAGAGCAAAGAAGTGGAAACAACACAGATACAATAACTGTCTATACTTTTGCAAATTCTTATTATCAAAAACAAATCATGGATATGTATTCGTCAATAACAGACAGAGAACTTTTGACATCAAATGTTTTGAGATATCTTGACGATCATCCAGAAGCACGCATGACAAAGACAGTCAATATCAAAGTTCTTGACATTGATGTTGACAGTGTTGAAATTGGAAATGCTGGAAATTCTTTCAATACATATCTTGACCAATATTTCACATTGACAACTGCATCTGCAAATGGTGACGGAAAACTTGATTTGTCAATCAAAGACAGCAGTGGTGCTTTGCTTAACTCATTGTTTGGAAATGTCGGAATCAAGATTCCAAAGAATGTTGAAGGTTTGACCATTCTTGGCGGAAAAGTTATGGAAGTTGTGACAACTGAAAGTGGAACAACAATAACTCAAAAAGATTTTGATTCAACATTTGACTATTCTGCTGCACCTGAAGGGACTGAATATTACATTCTTCCAAACAATACTCCAAGAGATTTTGCTGATTATTATTGGAGATTTGCTGCATCAACTGCCGAAGAATACACACTTGTAATCAATTTCTTCTTTGAAAACGAAGAAGGAAATTGGGAGAATTTCTTTGCTTTCAGCGGGGAAACAAATCATGAGAAGACAATCACTTTGGTCGCAGAAGAACATGACTATGAAGAAGAGCCTGCATGGCAAACAAATGACACAATCATGCTCACAATCAATTATGACGAAGAAGGAAATTCAATTCCTGGAAACATTGATTTGTCAAAAGAGTTGAATGCAATAAATCAAGAGAACATCTATAAGACAGTAAGATATTTCTTGTTGATCGACGACAAGGAAGTTGGATACGCTGAAGATTTGGATATGCAAAGTGCCTTTGTGTGCGGACCAGGAAAGGTTTACACTCAAGACTATAAAGGACAACCTTTGGCAATTGCGGGAACTCAAACACCAGACAATGGTTACACACTTTACGAAATTGATGGAACGGTGCTTACAGCAATAAAGAGTTTTTCTGGAAAAGTTAAGGTTATTGCTGCCACAATAAAGACCGATGCCGACAACAAACCTTATGTGACAGAAGACGGAAAATATTTGATTGTTAAGACAAGCAGAGTCAAAGATGTCATGGTTGAAAGCACTTTGTCTATTGCAAACATGGATCCAAGCATTACATTTGCAACAGGAATTCTTCCAAATGCTGAAAACAACAATGATTATTACATTCCTGCAATCAACAGAAATGAAACTGCTTCTCAAAGAACAATGATAACTTTTGAGCTTGTTTTGAACAACAGCGAAGACACAACAACAGATTCTCAAAAAGTTATTACCGCTTTCAATTCTGGAAACCTTAAGATTGCTTGTTTGGACATAAATGGCAGACAAACAAATGACTATGTGACATTGCAAGGTTTGGTGGAAAAGAATGTTGGTGAAAATGAAATAACATTTGAAGGAACTTTGGCAATTGAAGAAGCTTACTTCTCAGCAGGAAAAAATGCTTGGGATAAGGGAACATATATCAGACTTCAACTTCAATATAATGACGGAAAAGAAACATACACAAAAAATGTGACAATCAAAGATGAAACAAAAGATTATTTCTATATCTATTATCAACAACCTGTGTCTATGAAAGCAGAGTTTGAAGACCAGGTTGATTTGGATAAAGACGGCGACGGCGTTATTGATGATATTGTTGTCAACATCACTGCTTCCAACGGAATCAGCATCACTTGGGGTGACAGAAAAATTCAAGGAACGACTGAAGAAGTTTTGTCAGCATTAAATGACCTTTTGACATTCACATTGACTGACCAATTTGGAAATGTTATTGAAGAAAGTTCCGGAATTTACAACATCAGACTCGTTGAAACTCCTGCAGAGGGTTCTGATGATTATATCTTAAGTTTCGACAGCACATTATCAAAAATACAAAATTTTGTATCCACTCAAGGACAAGAGAAGACAACAACTTTGACTGCGTATATTGTGGACAGGGAAGACAATTTTGTCTATGCGTTTGATGAGACTGGAAATGTTACACAAAAACTTATGTCTTCTCAAACTTTGACATTCAAGATTCAAAGTGAAGGGGTCAAAGAACTTAAATATGATCCAACTGATATTGTTGGTGCCATCAATGAAGACGATTACGCAACAAGCTCAAGTTTGAGCCAGGCGACTGTCAGAAAATACGTAACAAGCAATCAAACGATTGATATGAACACATTGCTCAAAGTTTACACTTCTGGAACAGACGGACAATTGACTGAAGCAGAAAATGTTGTCTACAAATTGGATGAAAGTTTCATCTCGGGATTGAGTTCAACAAACAAAGTTGACATCATGAAGATGATAAAATTCAATTCTGTTGCAACAATAGACGAAGAGGAAACGGATTCAATTGAAAATTATAGAGATACAGTCATTTCAACAATCAACATAATCAATCCATTCAAAGAAGACACACAAATCATTTTCTCTGTGAGAGATGAAAATGAATCATTGTTTGACATTACATTGATTTTGGTTTTGAAAGCTGATATCACGGTCAGCCAAAACTTTAATGCATATTATGAAGAAAATTCTGATTATTTGGTAACGAGTGGAAATGCCGTAAGTGTGTTTGCAGGACAAACATATGATTTGGCCGAATATGTCACACTTTCTTCTCATTTGGGAGTTGATTATTCTTGGACAAGTGCTCTTGGAGCATTGTCATTGGATTCCGACCCTAATGGAGTGTTCTATTCAACACAAGATTTCTGCAGTTTGTCAGTGGTAAAGGAAGGAGATGCTGTTAAGCAAATCCTTTTGAAAATTGATGATGTATATCAATTTAGAACCGTAAGTTTCACAATCTACTATGGCAAAAATTCATTCTATGCTTGCAGTATTACAATCACTTTGTATGTCAATCCAAATATTTTGGTTAGAGAAACTGTTACAGATGCTGAAAGCAATCCTTTTGTAAACTTGGAAACTTTGAGTTCTCAAACTCTGTCTTCAAGTTACAAACTCTATAAGATGACATCATACATTGAAAATGGTGGATTTGATGGAGCTGAAGAGATTGTTTCAAACTTGAATACAGGAAGCGTTTCATTAAGTTATTCAAATGTTTCAGCAGAGAAATATTTGACAATTGAACAAAATTCAATTGGTACAAATGTTTATAATTATTACTTTGTCAATGGCAGTTCTTTGTCTTTGACATTGGGACAAAAAGTTGAACAAAAATATCAAATTGTTGCACAAGTGGTTGGTTCCACAACAACACAAATTGTTGATGCTGTCAAAATCATTGAAAATGGCACAGATAGACAAATTGTGCTTTGTGAAAAATCAGGAGATTTGACTGTTTCTCTTGATATAGGATTTGGAAGTGGAAGCGATGAAAACCTTGCGTCAAGTGTTTTGAAACGCGACTCAGGAGAAAAAGTCAATGTTGTGACCTATAATGGTGAAACACATTTGATGTTGGTTCCAGATGCAAAATACAACACTCAAAATGATTTCTCAATCAGCGATGGTTCTGCAACAGGAAATGTTTACAGCAATTCAAAAACCGTTTTGTCAACATACAACATCAATGGCTTTGTAAGTTTGACAGGAAACACATTCAATGCAGAAAAAACTTTGACCGACACAAGAGGAAACTCTTTGACAATCGAGGTTAAGTTGAGTGCCATCGTAAGCAAGATTGGTGACAAATATGTTTATTACAACAACGAGACACTTCCAGAAAATGTTTCTGACATGGAATTCAACACTTTTGGAGATAACGACTTCAGTGTGATTATTGGTGATTATTCAGGACTTCAAAGTGCAGAAATTTATCAAACATTGCAGGCTGGACAAACATACACAATTGTTCACGACAGCAGTGAAGCAATAACTTCTTCTGCCGATGCATTTGGATTCTATTATGATGGGAATCTCACCGAAGTAAATTATGATTCTGCATCGTATGAAATTTCAATTGTTTCAAATGCGGAAGGATATATTGATGGACTTGCAACATTAAAAACTGAAGGTGACAACCTTATTCCAACACAACTTGAAATCAATCACTTAGAAAGTTCTCAATCTGAGGCATATATTGTATTGAGATTTGAACTCTATCAATATTCAGGAAGTTTGAATTATGTTTGGTATTATCGCATCAAGGTTTCTCCAAGCTTCACAATTGGTTCTGTTCAATATCCATATAATGATGGCGGAGAATATTTGAACACTTATTCTCCATACTATGATGAAGCAACAGAAAGTTACACAATTGATCTTGAAGAACCATTCACTGCACAAAACAGCAAGTATGGAACAGGAAAGCGTTTTGGAGACATAGCAGATTGGATTGGTTATGACGAAGGCGAAGAGCCAACTGTGACAGAACAATACACAATCAAAACTGCCAAGATTGGAGAAAACACAATTTCTAATTTTGGAGAATATTTCACTTATCAATTTGAAGGAAGCAAGTTTAACATCAAACTTGTGGACAATACAACAAGATTGACTCTCACTCTTGAAAAGAGTTTCTTGGTCAATGGAGTGAAGATGATTGGAAGCGAAATGCAATATATCATGTATTTCAACCAAGGTGAGAACTATGTTCACTCACTTAAACAATCTGTTAATGGCGGAGCGGAAACAACATTGACCGCCAAAAACAACAAATATTCTGCAACAGTCAATGCGGGAAGTGAAGAAGTTGTCTTCATTCCTGACATTAAGATTTCAAGCAATGGAACAGAAAGCAAGGTCAGCGAATTCTCTGCTTACATTGCCGGAAATGACATGACAAGTTCCTTGATGGTTAAATCATTTGTTAAAGCGGGATTTGACATCTACACCGATGAAACAGGCGAAACTGTCAAAGAGACATTAAAGGGAGATTTGGTCGTAGGAGATTGGAAAGCTGCAATTGAAAGTTTGGCTCCAAATGGAAGCGGTATCGTAACTTTGACAGACACAGATGGAACAAAATATTTCGCAAAAACAGAGGCTATTGGTTGGACTTGCGCTTATCTTGACGAAAGTCAAAAATTGCATATCAAACCACAAGAAACAATCAAACAGGACAGTTACTTTGAAATAGGGTTCTTTACAGATGAAAGAGTTGTGTTTACAATTGATTTGACTGTGACAAGTTATTTCGATTGGGAAATCAACACAGGTGTTGTGTTTAAAGGTGGAGAAAGATACACAATCAAGAGCGGAACCAATGCTTTGTTCTCAAAACTTGAAATTGATTCAACACTTTCAAGTTTGACTATAACTGATTTTGATCTTAAGCTGGATAATGGTGACGAAATCTACAGCTATGTTTTGACAACAGACACTGAATTGCAAGAAGGAAAGACTTATTACACATACAACGCAGAAACTCAAACATATGCAAAAGTTGATGAACTTGATGTTGCAAACATTGGCACTTACTATGAAGCAGGCTTGACATTAAAAGATTTGGTTTACATCAATAATGATGCAACAACATATACAGACAATACAGTTGAATTTTCACATCTTTTGAAAGACACAAAATTTGTGTTTATTGGAACATTGACAGACTCTGGCGCAAACACATATTCATTTAATTTTGAATTGAATGTGAAATCATCATTTGTGCTTGAACAAACAAGAAGAGTTGTGGACACGACAGATCGTTATGGCAGTGTTGATTTTGACATTGAAATAGAAGAATTGAGATCAAAAATACCTGATCTTATGCCAATTTATGACGCTCCAGACGGAAGCGAAAAAACAAAATCTGCATATAAATATGTTGAAGACGCTTCTTATGTTGATACAAAGACAATCACTCCTGCAAATGTTGCATCTTCAACTTTGCAAAATGAAACATTTACAGTTGCGTACACATTTAATGAAAAAGAAATTTTCAACTTTGCAGTGACATATAGATATACAATCAAACCAAATGTTATCGTGACACCAAATTATCCAATGCCAGATGAAAAAACAAAACTTTCAACTGAGTATATTTCAACAACACAAGGTGAGGACGAGATATTTGTCTCAGACGTGTATGACAAATTCTTTACATCAACTGCACCATTTGGAAAAGCGAACAGAATTGTTGTGGAAAATATTGAAGCTCTTAAGGATGTCTCTTTGACAAAAACTTGGAGCATCAGTGTTGCTTCAATCAGTAATGCAACAGTTCAGGTGACAGGAGAGGTTACAAAATCTATCAGCGCTTCATCCGAAGATATGACGATTGTCACAAATGTTGACGAAACGACAGTTGGCGGATTGAACATTAAATTTTCAATTGTCAACTCTTCAAGCAATGGTTTGGTGACATTTGATGTTACAGTTAATAATGTCACAACAACATACAGCGTTGAAATTGTTGCAGGAAGCAACATCAAGATTTCAACGAACACTCCAAATTATTCAAACAACAGAGAAACAATTTATGCTGAAGATTTGGCAGCACAATCAAGTCCTTACTTGTTTGAACAATACAGAATCTTGAGTTATTCATTTAATCCATCAGTTGTTTCTGGAACGACTTATTATTTGAGATTTACAAATTCAAGCAACGAAGTTCAAATTATCACATTGACTGCAGATACATTGAATCAAATTGTCAATGTAGATTTGGGAAAGAGTTACACAGGTTTCAGTTATGCAGGAACATTTACAAGCAGAGCTGGAGCAGAAGGAAACACTGATTCTCTTAAAGTTAACGATGAATCAATTTATCTCAGCATTCCTGCTTTAACCCACAGAATTGTGGCATATTATTATGACAACACTCCAATTGTGTTTAATACAAATGTTATACTTATGCTTACAGTCACAAAAGACGGTTCAACAACTGATAAAGAAGCAAATAAATTTGTATTAACAAATGATGACTATGGAACGACTGTAAATCTTGGAGTTTCTGTTAAATTGGGTGATGAAACAATTGCAACTTCAGGAACTTACAATTTGTATCTTGACATTGAATTTGAAGTTACAGGCAATGCAGATAAGTCTGACACATACACGACAGTTGAAGTAAATGCTGGAGTTGAAAGAAACTTGTTGTCATACACATCATTTGGAATCAAAAACCCAAGAACGGGACTTTTGTATGATGCGACAAGTATGTACAATTCAACAGGAACATTTACTTTGCAAATTTATGGCTTCTCTGACACAATTAAAGTTGACACAGGAACAAACGACCTGGGAGAAAATGCAACAGAATCTCAAAAACTTGCAAGAACGGCTGGGGAAATTCACAACAAACTTATAAGCACAGCCGGCAAAGATTTGTCAACAGATGTTGTTTACAGCACTGGACTTTCTCCAAGAGCGGGAAAAGCTGTTAATGAAGCAAACAGCGCTGGCGAATTGAGACATAACTATATAACAATTTCCGGTGTGCTTAACAACGGAAAAACTGTTGACTATAACATCTATGCTCAAGGGGCAAACAATGATGGAAATCATGTTATGATGAGAATCACATATATGGTTAAGATTGGTGATAATTACATCACAGAATCACATAACATCTTGTTCAAAGTTGTTCCAAACTCAACAATAAGATTCAAGAGTCAACATGAAAACGCACAGAACTACAATTCAAGTTCAACAGAAATTATTAATGGACAAACAGTGGCAAGCAACGATATTGCTCCATATCAAATTATGTTGTCAAACATTTCAACATCAGGTGACACTGTAGACTTCAATTTGTGGAACACTGAAAATGACACCAATGCAACGGCTTCTGTAATTTTGGCTAATATGTATGGGCAATCGTCAAGTTCAACAAGTTCATTTAAGTTTACATACAATTCAAACCTTGAAAAAGAAGGATATAATGACAATAGCAATTTGATTAAAGATAGTTTGGCGGGTTGGAGCAATTCAAGTGATGTTTACACTTACAATTCCGAATATGCAAACCATACAACAGGAAACTTGCAGATAAAAGTTAAAACAATAAATCTCGGAGAAAGAAAGTTTATCATTGAGATGGAAAACGTGTTTGGCTATAAGGCACTGTTCTACTTCACAATAACAGCAGACGTCAACCCAACAATCTTCTCTATGAGCAACTCATCATTGACTGAAGGAGACACAATCGGGGTTGGGCTCAGATTCCAAACAGTGACACCTTCAACAACAACCGAAGGAAATGTGATGTTTGAAGAATTCACTTATGGAGCTCAATCTGGACAAGGTAATCCACAAAACACAATCACTATCAATTTGAATGAATACTCTGACAATTACTCAATCACTCAAATAAAACTTGAAGCAACAATAAGTTCTTCAATAGGAGAAAATATTCCTGCGGGTTCTGTAATTACGAAAACATTGCCTAAGCCAACGATGGGGAAAGAAATAACAGTAACGATTGTTGAAGGCAAAGATAGTGAATGGTATTACAACGGAGAAGCAATTAGCAAGAGTTCTTTAACTCAATCGGCATTAAATGGTGCATCTTGTGTTCTTTCGATGAAGGTTGCAAGAACAACTGAAAAGGCAGACGGAACAGAAAATACAGCTGCAGTTGGTTCTTATTCAGTTAAATATGGAAAGGAAGTTTTGAATCAGGTTTACACCGTTTCAAGTTCATATCAAGAACCAATCTTCACTGGTTCGGGAGCAATCCCTACAACAGAAGTTCGCTTGTCAGGAATTGGAGCTTATGGTTTCAGCAACACAATGGGAGCAGTTAATATTGACAGTTTGAAAAACGATGCTCAAAATCAGGACTTGACGTCAAAGATTGATAAGATTAAGGTTACAAAGATTGAATTCTATCTTGGTGACACATGGCTTGGTGGAACATATAGGACCGACGGAGGTTATGTTTCTACATCTGTAAATACATCGTATAATCCATCAGATGCACAAAAGATTGAATTAATCACAAATTCAGACTATTCGTTTGTAACAGAAGTGACACCTTCAACAGAAGAAAAAGATGGTTCTGCAAAAATACAGACAGGTGCGGAATATTCAGAATCTACAGCATTTGTTGTTCCTACTATCAGCGGAATTTACTATGGCACAGGAACAACCGTTTCAAATGTCAAGATGAACATCACACTTGTTGATACAACACAGGAAGACGAAGAATGCGTTGTGAGCGAATATATAACTCTCAACAGAAAGGCAAATACTGAAGATTTGTTCGACTCAGACATCTATGACACTAATTCTCCACGAGCAGAGAAAACAGTTTATAATGACACGTTGGAAATTGTTTTGGACCCAGGTGAAAGCATTACTTTTGCTGTTAATGACAAAACAATAAAGAGCATTAGCGAAGATAAGGTTATGACATATGATGATGGTGGCGACAAAACAAAAGCAGCAAAATTGATAACACTGACAAACTCAAAAACATACACTGTGACAGAATATGTGGGAATTTCAGCAAGCATTAATGGATTAGAAAAAAATCTTACAACAACTGACAGGTTCTATGTCTTCGTTACTGCTTTGACGGGTTCTCCTATAATCAAATATAATGGTTCACAATTGCTTGCTCCAACAGTTTCTGGTGCAACGGCAAACAGATTGATAGGGAGATATTTAAGTGGTTCAACAGCACTTACAATGAACATCGAAAGTGTTGGAGAATTGCTTTCAAACAACACAAAAACTGAAACTTTGTATTTCCTCTATCCAGAAAATGGTCAGGTTTATCAATATGTCAACACATTCAACATCAAACCTCTTTATGATTCTGCAACTACAGACGAAGGAAATTACTTTAAAGTTGAAGATTATTTCGTTGTTTCAAATGAAACAAGCACTTATTATATAATTCCACTTAAAGGTTGGGGAAGCGAAATCAAGTTGTCAGGTTATAATACCACTACTAATGCAACTACATTAAGTAGTGCTGGAACACCTTACAAATTCTTCTTTGAAATCAACACTTCAACTGGTGGATCTGGTTCGGCATTCATAGACGAAAATGGTATGATTACAACCACAGAAGACTTTGATATTGTTGCTCACACCATAACAGTCAATGTTTATATGAAGATGTCCGGTGCAGACGGTGCATTTGAAGAAGACAGCACAAGAGTTCAACTTGGCTCATTCAGAATCTATCTTGACGGAGATAAGACTCCTTCAGGATCTGTAAGTTCTGGAGTTTATTGGTATGATTCGAATGTCATTACAATTCCAAAAGATTATACTTTAAGCAAAGTTGGAGAATCGTTAGGAACAGGATTTGGTTCAGATTTGATGAAGGGAACAGTAGAGGAAATTGACTTAACATATGCGACAGAAGTTGGAAATGAAGTTGATTTCACAAAAGTTTATTCGGACAGCAAGTTCACATACAACACAACATTCCATCTTGTACATTACAAAGTAGGAACACAAGAAACTTATGTTTACTTCAACAATCTGGATTCTTGGACCTTTACACAAGCAGGAACTTACGAGTTGACATTGGTTGTCACAGGTAGAAATAGTACAACGGCTGCCTTGACAAACAAAGTTATCACAGCAACGATAATTGTCTATGAAACATCAACCAAGGAAGAACAACAATATGCTGGAAGTACGGGTGATGACTTTGATGAAGCATTTGATTCAAGTTATACTTGGCATCTTTTGAAAGAAGATGGAAGCATAGACATTAATGTCTCAACATTTAATCCTGGTGCTATTGGCATTTATACAAACACATACATCGCTCAGCCAAACGAAACGGGGGAAACTAAACTTGTTACAAAGACATTCTATGTTTATGACAATATAACAACTGAGAAAAAATCAGTGGCATTGAGACCGACAACAACCTTCCAACTTTCAAATTTGGTAACGGCAGAAACTGGACAAACTATTGAGTTCTATAAGATAGATAGCACCAATAATAGTATTACTAAGAGAGTTTCAGAATCATTTGCTATGGGAGAACACACTTCCACAACAGCAACTTATGTTGTTGTAATAAGAAATTCTGATGGAGAATATGTTTCTGTTAAATATTATGAAGTTACATATAAATTCATTTCTTCAAATGTGACAGAGGAAGCAATTTTTGTGGCAACAACAGACAAGATGGACGAGATAGTTAAGGAAAGAGCCGCAAGCACTCTTGGTGTTGAAACAGGCAAGATTAGTTCAATTGAAAAAATGTCTTCAGCTGGAATTTTGGAAACAGAAAATAGATTGATTTCAGATGTTAAAGGTGAAGACGGACAACAACTTTACTTGATTACACAGAATTATATTGTGACTTATACAAACGCTCAAGGCAACACTAGATACGCAAGATTCTCATTCAGTTTCTATGTTTATGACAGAGCACTTGACATTAACAAAGAAACAACCATAAACAATGCATATAGATTGTCAGACCTTAACAGTGACATTGCTACGGCAATTGGAGAAGGAAGTGCAAGTGACATTCTTGGATATTACCAATTGAATGGAACAAACTTGCAACAAGTTGAAACTGTTGTTTTGGAAGAAACAACAACAAAAACCTACTATGTAAGAACCAATAATGGTTACTATTTAGTGACAATCAATTTCACCATTTCATAAACTAAAACAATTTGACAGAGGTTAGATAGGCATGAACGCTTGGTTTTGGGTATTTATTAGTTACATCATACTCAATTTCTTGATTATGATTTCAATGATATTCATCGAACGAAGAAAACTTAGCAGTGTGATAAGTTGGCTTACTGTTTTGACGTTCTTGCCTATTCTCGGCTTCTTGTTCTATATCGTTTTTGGAAGCGGATTATCTATCAGAGTTAGGCGAATGATTTCCAATCACAAACTCTATGGAATGGAATATGATCAACAGATAATAAAATATTTTGATGGGGCAGAACTTACTCAAAGTGACAAAGAAAATCTTGAAATTGTGAAATGTTGTTACAACTATGGAAGCATTCTGTGTCCACAAAATGATGTCAAGATTTTCACAAATGGTCCAGACAAACTCAAGGCACTTTTATATGACATTGAAAATGCAAAACACAGCATCAACATTGAGTATTACATTTTTGCTGATGACAAAACTGGAAAACAGGTCATGAATGCATTAATCAAAAAAGCAAAAGAGGGCGTCAAGGTCAAACTTATCTATGACTCCATCGGGTGTCTTGGAGCGCCAAGAAGATTCTTCAGAAAACTCAAAAAAGCAGGGGGAGAAATCGCAGAATTTTTCCCACCATTCGCTTATATCCGTATGATCAATTTGAAGATGAACTATCGTAATCACAAAAAGATTGTTGTGATCGATGGAAAGATTGCCTACACAGGCGGAATCAACATCAGAGACGATCACATGGGAATGAAAAAGAAATTGTCACCCTGGAGAGATACACACATCAGAATCACAGGAACGGGTGTTTATCCACTTCAAAACATTTTCCTTAACGACTGGAGATATGTTAAAAAAGAAAACTATCCTTCTTCATATTATATGGAAAAAGGATTGTTTCCAGAGCCAGAAACCACTGGAGATGTTTTCCTTCAAGTTATTGTTTCAGGACCTGACAGCCCTGTTCAAAACATCAAAGAAGCATACATCAAATTGATTACGAATGCCAAAAGAGAAATTTTGATACAGACGCCATATTTCATACCTGATGAGTCGTTTATGTCCGCTCTTAGAATTGCACTTGCGAGCGGAGTCTCAATCAAGATTATGGTTCCTTCCAAACCTGACCACAGAACTGTTTTCTGGGTGACACAATCATATTTGAAAGAATTTGTTGAACTTGGCGCAGATGTTTATTTCTATGATGGGTTTTTGCACAGCAAGACTTTGGTCGTTGATGATGAGATATTGTCAATTGGAACTTGCAATCTGGACAACAGATCATTCAACTTGAATTTTGAAGACACGGTGATTTTGTATTCTAAAAAATTAAATGAGGAATACAGAGGATACTTCAAACAAGACCTACAACATTGCAAACAGGCGGACATATTGTATTTCAAGAAAAAGTTGTTCTTGACAAAGTTTGCTCAGGCGTTGTTTAGATTGTTCTCACCAATTTTATAGGTTTAAGAAAGCGTTTTTGAATAAAACGCTTTTTTTATGCAATAATTCCGATATGGATAAAGAAACACAACAAAAAAACATTATCAAAAATGAAATGAGAAGAAAAAAGTCTTCTCAAAAAAGCCAATCAGACATTGAAGAGCGGGCAGAAGTAGCGTCAAGCCCTAATGACAATTATGCAAACATGACTTTGAATAAGACAAGGACAATTTCTGATGTGATTTTGGCAAACATTATTGTTTTGTCAGCGGTTTGTCTTTCAGCCTTCATTCCAGTGATAAGTTTGGCATTGCCGGTTTTGCTTGCCGTATATTTTGAAGTTGGACTCAGTCTGTTTGTTTTGAAAAAAGAAAAGGGAGATTACTGCAGATACGAAGATTTGTTTGTGTCAATAAAAAAATATATAAGAATCTTTTGCACGGCAGTTGTCAAAATGGTAATGATTGTTTTTGGAACGATTTTACTGATAGTTCCAGGCGTTATCAGTTTGATTTCTTATTCTTTTACGGGCTTAATCTTGGCGGAAAGTGATGATTTGGACGTCAAAGGAACTTTGATGCTCAGCAAAGAGCTGACAAAGGGTTACAGATGGCAAATTTGTTTTTGGGGATTGTTGTCACTTGCAGCAGTGTGCGTTGTTATGACATTGGTGTTTTTGGTTGTTCTCATTTTTGACATCTTTTTGACTGTTCCAAGTACAGTGTATATTGTCTTGGTCTTGGGCGCAGGCATTTTTTCATTAATCATTCTTGCAATGCCAATGATGCAATTGACGGTTGCAGATTGTTATATTATGGCAAAAAACAAAAAGACGAAATCCATTTCATAAAAAAGTCTGTTTTATTTGTGTTTTTTGCAAATTTTAGTTATAATTTCCGTATAAGGAGAAAAACTTTTGGACTACAGAGATTTCACAGATAGAGATGTTGCCTATCAAGGATTTATAAAGTTAAGAAGAGAAGTTTTCGAAAGTGCGGATAAAGGTAACTTTTCTGATGTTTTCACGGACCTTTGTGCTCGTGCTATGGCAAATGACTGCATAGCACAAGATGTTGTTGCGTATTTTTTTAATAAAGGAATTCCAGATTTGTTGCTTCCTAATTTTGAAAATTATATGTCTTGGCAAATCTTGGCAGGGGCAAACGGAAATGAATTCTCTTTGGAAAAAATGGAGTTTTTTCTCAATCCTGCAATTGATGATATCGTCAATAACACAGAAATTATTGCAACCGCTTTAAGAAGAAAAAACATCACAAAAGACAATGCTCTCTATGTCATAAGCAACTTGATTTGCGAAGGAATTGTTGATGAGTTGAAAATCGATGCAAAACAACTTGTCAATTTTAAACAAGTTGTATCAAACTATGCACCGGAGAAAAACAGACCATTTTTAACCGCAATGGAGAAGTGTTTGCCAAGAGTTGTTGAGTTTTTGGTAAGTTAGGCTAACATTCATCTGCGGAGTTTGAAAAAGCAGGATTTTCCAAAGTGAAACCCTCACAAGAAAAACTTTCGGCAAAAACGCCAGCAATGTTTGTTATTATGTTGTTGCATAGTTCCAATTCTCCACTTTTGACGGACAGCAGCATAAGTTTGATGATGAGCAAGTTTTCAATTGACACCAAACTTAAAAATGAAAAATTTTCATCTTCCACACAGAGAAATTTGTGTGGTTTTTTCTTGTGAAATTTGCTGGAAAGGACATCTTCTGCCTCATTAATTTTGCATCTCAAAACATTGGAATCCATTCTATTTTTCAGTTTATCCAGGCAAGCAAGCATTTTTTCCAGCAAAACAAAGATCTCTCCAAGCAGGAGATTGAATTCCTCTTCTTCCAATCTTATAAACACAAACCCTTTGTTTTTTAAAGATTTTGAATACGCTTTTGCAATTTGTTCAAAATCTTCAGGCATAAGTTCATCATCATAAATATTTTCCATAGTCATATTTATGCATGAGATTTTGCTTTGGTTTATTTTGAAAGAACTTTTTCTCTGCCAATATCCATTGTTCCATCAAAGACACGAGTTGCACTTCCAGTCATGATGACGTTTTGCGCATCTTCACAATTGATGTCAAGAACTCCGCCATCAAGTTCCACAGAGATTTGTTGGGAGTCAGGGTTTGAATTTGCATGATAGCACATGACACTTGCACAGGCGCCACTTCCACACGCCATCGTAACTCCACTTCCTCGTTCAAAGACACGAACACGCAGTTTGTCTTGTTGTTTGATTTTTACAAATTCTACATTTGTTCCCTTGTTGAAATATGCCAAAGAAGAAATCTCTTGACCATATTTGGAGATGTCAAAATCGAAATTGTTGACGAAAACAATGCAGTGTGGATTCCCTACATCTACTGGATGTAAAGTTACACTTTTGCCGAAAATATCTGCCTTAAAAGGAGATAGAATTTTAACTTTTCCCATTTCAACTTTCACTTTTGCCTCGTTGCCAAAATTTTCAACAATTTCTGTTCTCACAATTTTCTTTTTTGTCTCAACAGAAAGTTTTGTTTTTTGTTTCTTGTCAAAAAAATATTTGCCTATGCATCTTAACGCGTTTCCGCAAATCTCTGCTTCGCTTCCATCAGTATTGAAAATTCTCATTTTGACATCGGCACAAGTGGATTTGCTCATAACGACCAACCCATCTGAACCAATGCCAAAATTTCTGTTTGAAACGATTTTGGAAAGTTCCGAAAAATCAATATCTAAGTTTTGTTCTGTTAGGTCCAAATATACATAGTCATTTCCAAGACCTGTCAATTTGCTAAATTTAATCTTCATAATAATATTAATGATTGTTGAAAACTTTTTGACAATAAAAAAGCGTATGCTTTTGCATACGCTTAGAAGTCAAATGGGTTTGTTGATTTCAAAACTTTCTTATTTCTCATCTTGATGTCATAATAAACTTTTGCGGTGTCCAAACTCTTCATTATGCCAACAGGTTTCTCAGCGTCTTTCTTATAGAAGAATGGAGTTTCATAGTTTGGCGTTTGTTTGATTTTCATAGGGTTGAAACGGAAAAGTTTGACGATGACAGTGTTTCTTTCAATCTGTCCAAGTTCATATGGAGTGATAAGTGCTCTGTTCGTTCTCTGGATTTGTGTGCTTGTTGTTGTGCTTTTTCCGTCTTTGTCTTTTTCAGACTTAGATTCACTTGAACTTTTTTCTTCATGGATAAGTTGAACTTCACCACACATTTTTGAGAAACTGTCGCGGGTTGGTTGGTCATCAGTTCCAAGATAGATTTGTGCGTTGCAGTTTCCAATGATTGTTTTTGAAGCATCAGCGCCATATTTTGTTTCGAGCTGAGTATATGACTGAACTGCCATTTCATACAAGATGTTTCTACCACGAGAAACGGTGATCATGCTGTCAAATTTAGGAATTGGTGGCAAGTTACCAAATTCTTCCAAGATGAAGTAAACGTGTTTAGGAAGTTTTTTGTCGTGATATGTGTTTGCTTTGTCAACAAGACGCTTGTAAAGTTGTGACAAGCAAAGGATTGCAAGGTTGTGTCTTTCTTCTCTATCATCAGGAATAATCAAATAGAACGCTGTTGGTTTGCTTGTGAAATCGTCAAAATTGATGTCGCTTTGAGAAGTTAAGTATGAAATGCCGATATCGTTCATAAAAGAAATTTTACCATTCAAAACACCAATATATGATTTCGTTGTGTTTGGAGAGTTGTTGATAACTGCAGATGTCAAGTTTGGAACGGTTGAAGTTGCTTCATCTCTGCCTTGCAACAAATATTTTCTGACCGTTTCAAATGGTGCTTCAGCATCAGGATCTCTGAATGTTGCAATTTTATAAAGATTGAAGAAGTTGAATTTTTCTTTGGTCATTCCAAGTTCTGGATTTAAACTGTCTTCAAGCATAGCAAGTGCACAACCATACAAATAATCTTGAGCACCTTCTTCCCATGTTGGATCTTGGGCTTTTGATTTTGGAGCGATTGTGTTACAAATTTCTCTAAGTTCATTTTGAGCCAAGTCACAGTAAACTTGTTCTGCACTTGTTACAGCCACTCTAAGTTGGTTTTCATCTGGATAAGCCACACCTTCAAAACCAAACCATTCTTGTCCATAGGTTTCACCAGGGATTTCTTGATAGCCAGCATCTTTTGGTCTGATTCCATTGGTGCATTTTTTGATATTGTTTTTGCAGTTCTTGCCCTTATGATAAACTTCAAAAGCGTGTTCCATTGGATTCCAACGAGTTGAAGAAAATGGGTCTCTCAAATCTAGGGTTATGACACGATAGCCTTCATCTTCCAAAATTTTGCTTGTCTTTGTGTAGAGCTCGCCCTTAGGGTCAGAGATAACCATACATGGCTTTTCTCCAGAGTGAGCATAAATTCTGATTGAAGGAACAAGACAAACAGAGGTTTTACCAGATGCGGTTGTTCCGATAATCAGACAGTGATATTCATCTTTCATTCCAATCTGATATTTTCCATTGACGATTTGGTTCCTGAAAACGATGCCTGTGTTTTTCAAAGATGGTAAAGCTGACCATGTTGTGCTGATAAGTCCAGGAGTGGAAGCGATTTTGTCGACACTCAACCATTGAGCATCGTAAGAAAGTTCCATTTCTTGTCCGCCGGCAGTTTTACCTTTAGAATTTTTTGCTTCTTCCTTTTTTGGTTTTGACATGAATGCGAAGATTATTCCTGCAACAGCACCAACGCCGGCACCGACAAAGGCATAATCAGTAGTCAGCGAGTCCACAAAATTTGATGGTTCTTGAGTGAAATAGTGCAATGCCACACCTGCCGCATATCCAATTATTGTCAAAATGATAAAAGAGATTATAAATGATTTTAATTTCTTTGACATACATAACTCCTATTATATCTTTATTTTAATCATTAATTGAAAAAAAAGCAAACAAAACTTAATATTATATAAATAATAAGGATAATCAATTTAAAATAGAACGAAAAACGAGCACTCTAGTGGCAAGTTGCAAAAAATAAAATTTTGTGATATAATATCAAAGTATCAAGCATAGATACCGTTATGCTCGGACTGTTAACTAAGCACCAAAACGATGGAAGTGTTGCATTTAGGTTATGTCCGTTTCTAGTTACGGGTTGTAAAAATTTGTATCTGTCTTTTTGGTCAGCATAAACGGCACAGGTCTTGATAATCTTGATTTCCATCAAGAAATCTCAGTCAAAGATTCTTGCTTAAATGTGTGAATTGCATCTATAAAGACAAAGGCATGTTTAATAAAAGGTGTAAATCAGTCTATGGTGGCAAGGCGAAACGGTCTTTGGCGAAAGAAAGGATTGAATGAATATTTTTGTATGTCTAATGTCAGTTTTATAATTGCACAAATTTTAGGCTTGACGGCGACAGTAATTCTATGTCTTTCTTATATGGTTAAAGACAAAAAGAAATTTTTGTTGGTTAGCTTTTTTGGAGACATAGTTTATGGCTTGACATTCATATTTGTTAATTCTTGGGGAGCAGGATTGATAACTTTGTTGTCTTGTGTGCAGTCTTTGTGTTTCTATCTGTTTGATAGAAAGAACAAAAAGATGCCAAAGACAATGGCTTTCGTCTTCATTGTGATGTTTGTGGTTGCGGGAGCGTTGGATTTTGGAAGTTATTGGGATTTGATCCCGATTTTCACCTACGCTTGGTTCACAATCGCTCTCTACTTTGAAGATGTGGAGTCAATTAGGCTGATGTACATTTTGCCTAATGTCCTTCAAATTGTGTATGACTTTATGGTTATGGCATATGCCAATGCTATTGAAGATGGGGTGGAAACAACCATCTTGATTGTTGTCAGCGTTATCGGTTTCATGAAAACCAAAAGGACGACAAGAAAGATTACATTCAAACATGCAACACTTAAAAAATTTTCAAGACTTTTTAATGGAATCATAGGAGTTGAACAATTCAACTTACAGTCCGCCATTTCTGAAGTCAAAACTAGTGATAACCAAATGTCATACCCATGGTTGGGTGACGAAGTTGTTCAATTGTGCCCAATTGACAGATATGGCTAGCTGAATTTGCGAGTCACAAATGTGACAAAAAAGAGAGAAATTGCCGATTCTCTCTTTTTTATTTGTATCATGATTTTATGAGAATGGAAACAAATTTTTAAATTTGACAACTGGCAGTTCAAGTGATAAAATAAACAGAACCAAAAAAGGTGTGTAAAATATGCGTCCATAGTGAAATGGATATCACATAAGTCTTCGGAACTTAGATTTCGGGTTCAAATCCTGATGGACGCACCAAAAATATCAAACAAACAAAGGAGTCGCCATGTTCAACAAAAAGATAGAAAAATTCATTGATTTGGGACTGGGACTTTTTGTTCATTATGGAGTTTACAGTGTTCTTGGACAGGGAGAATGGGTGATGTCTGAGAAACATATGTCAATTCAACAGTATGAAAAGGTTGCAAAAAAATTTAAGCCAAAGGAAGATTGGTCGGATGATTTATGCAGGTTTGCAAAAGATAATGGGTTTAGGTATATTGTTTTAACCACAAGACATCATGATGGATTTTCCCTTTATGACACAAAGGTATTGAGTGATTTTGATGCACAAAGATTTTTGCATAGAGATTTGGTCAAAGAATTTGTCGCAAGTTGCAAAAAATTTGGAATTAAACCCTTTTTCTATCATACGTTGATTGACTGGAGAGAAGAGCAGAACTTTAAGTGTTTTTCAGATTATTTGGGCTATTTGAGAAATAGTTTGAAAATTTTATGCACAGAGTATGGAGAGATTGGTGGGTTTTGGTTTGATGGACAATGGAAATATCCCGATGAAGATTGGGAAGAAGAAAAAATGTTTGACATAATAAAAACTCTTCAACCAAATGCAATGATAATCAATAATTCGGGACTTAACAATTTGGGAGCAAAAATCGGGAGATTTGCTGATGTTGTAACCTTTGAAAGAAACGATATTTCAAATTATGACTATAAAAAGGATTCAAAGTTTTATGCGGCGGAAATGTGTCAAACATTGAATTCTCATTGGGGATATGCTGAAAACGACATAAATTATAAGTCAATCAAAGAAATATTGTTAGATTTTTGCAAATGTAGAAAATTTGGTGGAAATTTTTTGTTGAACGTTGGACCAAAACAGGACGGAAGCATACGAGATATTGACAAGGCTTTGATTTCTTTGTTTGGCAAATGGGTTAATTTAAATAAAACGGCACTTTATCAAACACGACCAATTGACATAAGTTTGCCACAAAATTGTTTTGCTTTGAAAGGAAAACATAATGAGATTTTTTTGTTTGTAACAAATTTGCCTATGGCCTTGGACATGAATATATCAGAATATAGAAAGAACCCTATTAGAATTTTATTTGATGACTGTAAAAAGATAAAAAGTGCAAGTTGGATTGACAACAAAGAAAAAATTATGATCAGACAAATTGATTGCAAGGAAGGATTTGATATTGAACCATTTATGTATGGAGAAAATTTCATTGTTAGAGTTGCTAAAATTGTTTTTTAGATAAAAAAATTGAAAATCAAAAAGATGGTGTGATATAATGTGCTCATGGAACAGGCAGTTGAAAAACAGAAGAAGGGAGCACATTATTTTTTACGCTCACTGAAATATTTAAAACCATATAAGAAGTATGTTGTTATTGTTGTAATAAGTTGTATTCTTGCATCGACCTTGGCAGCATTTGTGCCAATTTTTACGGAAAAGACATTGACTTCTTTCACATCAGGATTGTGGAAGGAGCTTTTGATTAATGCTTCGCTTTTGTTGTTGGTCAACTTGCTGCAATCTGTTGTATTTATGTCCTTGTGGGGAACAACGGCTTACAAATTGAAAGCAATGGTAACAAAAGACATTCGTTTCACAACCATTCAAAATGTTTTGAGATTTAAGATTAGAAATTTTGACTTAAACAGCAGTGGCAGATTGTTGCAAGTTATCAGTGGCGACACGGCAAATTTGGCCACAGTTTACAACAAAATCATTGATATGATCATGAGCATGATGGCAAAACTGGCTGTTTTTGTTTATATCTTCTGTGCAAATTACATACTTGGATTTTATTGTCTGCTTGAATTCTTACTTGTATGTTTCACATATCACTTCCGCATTAAAGCCAGAATGAACGATCAAAGAGCCATGAAATTGTCGGAAGATAAAAACATTGGACTTGTCAATGAAACCATTCGTGGTGTGAGAGATATCAAAAACTTTAACATCAAAGATTCAATATTGAAAAAGAATGAAACCGCACTTGAAGAAGTGGAAAAACTAGATGCGAAATTTGGTGCAAGACAATATCAATTGTATCGAGTTACTCAAATAACCCGAGATGTTATGGCATTTCTATACATTCCACTTGCACTTTTGTTGATCTATTTCAACATGACGACATTTGCCATTGCATTCACAATTTTTGTTTTTAGGGACAATATTGTCAGCATTGTTGATTGGTTTATGGAAACTTGGGAATATGTCAAAGACGGAGAACTTTATGCGGAAAGAATTTTCAAAGTGATAGATGGTTGGGAAGAAGGTTTTGAAACGTTCCCGGAAAAAGATTTGTTTAAATCATTGCCAAAAAATCCAGATATCGAAATCAAAGATTTGACATTTTCATATGATGGAAATGAAGATGTGCTGAAAAATCTTAATTTGCAAATTCAACACGGCAAAAAAGTGGCGATTATTGGTGCAAGTGGAGGCGGGAAAAGCACTATCCTAAAATTGTTAAACAAATCATATGAAGTTCCTGACGGCACAATTTTTATAGGTGGACATGATATCAATGAATTTTCAGAAAATACCCTAAGAAAAATAATAACGATTGTTCCGCAGGACCCATACATTTTTAATTTCAGCATTTTGGAGAATTTGAAGATTTTCAATCCGAAAGCCACAAAAAGACAAATCATATCAGCGTGTAAAAAGGCGCAGATTTATGATTTTATAATGCAACAGCCAGAAAAATTTGAAACATTGCTTGGAGAAGGTGGAACGCGTTTGTCTGGCGGACAAAAACAGAGACTGGCGATTGCACGAGCATTTCTGAAAGACAGTCCAATATTTATTTTTGATGAAAGCACAAGTGCTCTTGACAATGAAAACCAAGGAAAGATTAAGGAAGTCATCAACAGCATAGGGCGAGACAAAATTGTCATAACCGTTGCACATAGGTTGTCAACCATTGTTGATGCTGATGAGATTTTCTTTATGAAAGATGGAAAAATTCTCACAAGCGGAACGCACAAAGAACTTTTGAAGAACTGTCAAGAATACAAGAATTTGTATGAAAGAGAAAATTGGTTATATGATGATTTTTTTGGACAACCTCAACCAGAAGGATATTAAAGAAAGAAGAGAATTTCTTCTTTTTTTTATTTTTGACAAAGGGAATTTTTCAGCATTAAAACAGAAGTGAAAAAATTTATCTAATTGCATAACATCTCAAATATCTTTTGTGAAAATTTTTATTTGTGTTATACTAACTTTATAAAAATGGAGGGAACATGAAAAAGCTTTTGTCTATTTTATCAATTTGTTGTATGTCTCTTGTGGCTGGAGTGCTGCTTAGTGCTTGCGGTGGAAAAGAAACATACAAAATAAGCGTTGTGACAAACACCGAGTCTGAGTCATACATTGAATTGGTTTTGGATCAAGACGGAAACACCATAACAAGAAATGATGATGGAAGTTTTGATGTTCCTGCAAAATCCAACATCAAAGTGTCTATCAATGCCACAAGATATGGAATTGATATGGATGATTTGGAAGTTAAAATTGACGACATAGAAAAACAAGTCGTTGTCAATCAGAACTATAGTCCATTGACAAGTGGAGAAACTTTGAACTATGGTTATTTCTTAATTTCAAATGTAAATAAAGACATGACAATCAAGGTCACTGGCGAGAAACTTATTTCATCGACCTTTACTTTTGAAGTTGACGACATTGAAGACCCTGAGGTTATTGAAAAACTTCAAATGACAAGCATATGTTTGGAATACGGAGAAATGACAGAAGAAGGAGAAACTCCAACGCCAGAATATGTGACGCTTTATGATTACATAGTGGAAAATGAAAATCTCAGTTTCACTAGGGAATATAGTGAAAGTGATGACATCTACAATCCATACAGAACTTTCAGATTGAAATTCGATGGTTTAAATCCTTTTGATTTGACTGAAAACTATCCTTTTGAAATCAAAACTCCAGATGGTCAGGCAGAGCAAATTGGTGGCATGACATATCTTGACGGTTTCTATGTTGTTGATTTGGGGGACATTGGAAATTCTGAAGAATACACAATTTTGGTTAACTTCAAAACACTGAATTATCAAAATTTCAACATTTCCAAACCTGAAGATAACATGACATACACAATCACATTAGACAAAGAAGTGATCAATTACAGCCAAGAAGGCGTTGTTACAGTCGAAAAAAATCTTGACGCTGAAAAAGCGGATTATTCAAATATGAAAGTTTATGTCAACAACCTTGAATTGTCCAAAGTTGAAGGGAGCGAAACCGAAGAATCTGTTCAATTCAAAATTCCAGAGGGAATAACTCCAGCATCAACAGGTGGCAGTATGGTGCTGAGAATCAATGTTGATGGAATTGAATATCTTGTCCCTTCTTATGCAATCTATGCAAATTCAGTTGAACCAGTAAGTGGAGAACAATTTGTTATGCCATACATCTGGGCAATTGATGATGAAGGGGAAAAAATTGGAGTTGTGGGAGTTGGATCAAATGGTGAGCAATTGACTTTGCAAGGGCAAAGAAATGCAATAACTTGGGAATATCCTTACAATGAAGATGAGCAAGCATACTATTCTTATTATGATTTGTATGATTATGATATCTACGTTAATACAGATACGAAAATTTTGAATGTTAAAGAACAGCTTAATGGGGCAACCCAAGATGTTTCAGTTGAACTTGATAATGGTTACACATTCAAGGCTTTTTATAATGAAACAACCAAAAAATTTGACAGCTTTCAACTTGAATTCTATTGCACTCAAGATTGCATTTTTGAGTTTAAAAACTATGTAATGTTCAGTAAAAATGTTGATATTTCTTACTCTTTTGAAGATACTAGAATTGAGAATGTTGAATATGCAATTCTTGACAGTGAAGACGCATCTATTGCAACATGGTCAGAACTTGATAAAGATGTTTCAGTCAAGGTTGCTGTAAACGGCGGACAAATCATTGCTTTCAGATTGACAACATTGAGAGATGAAATTGGTATGCATGAATTTAAGATTGAGAACACTTCGATATGTGATTCTTGGCTTAACAGTGAAAGTTACACTTCAAATGGCTTTAGATATACAATCTTGAAATTTGTCGTTTCAGAAATTCAATATGACGGAAGCATGGCGTTTAAACTTGTGCCAGCAGGAACAATAGGTTAGAAATGGAAAAATTTTTTGAAAAAGTTTATAATGTTGTGAAGGATATTCCAAAAGGAAAAGTGGCAACTTACGGCCAAATTGCCAAAATCTTAGGAGCTCCAAAATATTCGCAAATTGTTGGATACGCATTGCACTCAAATCCAAATCCAAAAGAAATTCCTTGTCACAGGGTGGTGAACAGGTTTGGACAACTGAGTGGAAGTTTTGCATTTGGCGGTGCGAATGCACAAAGAGAAAAGTTGGAAGCGGAAGGTGTTGTTTTTGAAAAAGATGGAACAATCAACATGAAGAAATATCAATGGAAACCACAACTTTTAGATATTGAATGAATTAAGATTAAAAGAAAAAAATCACTAAATTTTAGTGATTTTTTGTTTTTTCTGTTTCTACTGGATTTTTTCCAAGAGTTTCTGCAAATTTCTTCAAATGAGAGATGCTGATTTTTTCATCTGCTGATTTTGGAGAAAAAGCAGGAGAAATATCCTTGACAAAATAAGGTGTCATCATGTTGCTTGATTCTGAAATGAACTCTTTGCTATATTTCACAAACCCATTGCTTCTTACCTTGCTTTCAAGCAATGAAAAGTGGATTGGGTTTTTTATTGCTTGAATTGGAACATAATCTGTGTCCCCAAATTTAATCAAAAAAGCTTTCTCTTTAACCACGATCATCCCAAAATTGTTATAGTCATCATCTAACTTAGACGCAGGGCCATAAGGACTCAAACTCTTGCAAATCGTTCCAGTAAAAACTCTTGATTTTTCTATTTTCATGATATCTCCTTATGCACGAAATTATATCACAAGGGCAGATTACTGTCAATAGGGGTACTGTTCTATATGTTCAAGATTTTGACTCTTTCCCAAGGAAAATTCTTTCGTCCAAAATGGCCATAGCATGCTGTTTCTTTGTAAATTGGTTGTAACAAATTTAATTCTTTGATGATGCTGTTCAAATGGAAATCAAAGTTTTTCTCAACCACTTCATATATTTTTTCAAGTGGAATTTTTTCAGTTCCAAAGGTTTCAATATTGATTGAGAGAGGTTTATCAATTCCAATTCCAAACGATAGTTCAATTTCGCATCTGTCACACAAATTGTTGGCAACAAGATTTTTTGCAACATATCTTGCAAAATATGCACCGGAACGATCAACTTTTGTGGCATTTTTGCTGGAAAAGCATCCGCCACCAACTTTGGCAATTCCTCCATATGTGTCAACAACAATTTTTCTGCCAACACAACCGCTGTCGCTGAAACTTCCCCAAATTGTGAATCTGCCGCTTGGGTTGATGATGTATTTTGTTTCTTTGGAAACATATTGTTGATAGTTTTGCAGAACTGGTTCAACAACATTTTTCATGATTTTTTCTTGAATGTTTTCGCAATCTTGGCTGTGGCTGACACTGATCAGAATGTTGTCGATGTAAGATGGTTTGTCATCTTCATAACATACAGAGACCTGTGATTTTGCATCTGCAAAAAACTCATCTGTGGTTCTTCTAAATTCATCGTATCTTTTCATGAGTTTGTGAGCAAGAAGAATTGTCAGTGGCATGAATTCCTCAGTTTCGTTCGTGGCATAACCAAAAACAATTCCTTGGTCGTTTGCACACAGACTTTTTTTGACAACAGCATCATTGATGTCTGGACTTTGCTCTGATATTTCCACAACAAACTCAAAAGGTTGAGTGTAACCAATTTCTTTAAGTGTTTGTTTTGCAATTTCGACATAGTCGATTTTTGCCTTTGTTGTGGCTTCGCCATAAATGAACAATTTGTTGTTTTTGATTGCACATTCGACTGCCATTTGTGAGTTTTTGTCTTGTTTTAGTGCCTCGTCCAAAAAGGAATCGGCAATTACATCACAGGTTTTGTCTGGGTGTCCAATGTTTACGCTTTCACTTGTTAAAATTTTTTTCATATCTTCCCCTTTTAACCATATTATCAAAAAAGCCCATCGACTGATGGGCAAATTCACAAGAACTATCCCATCGTTTCAAGCTTTAGCACCTTGCGACAAGGGCAGGTTGCTGTGTGGTCATAGGGCTTGTCCCTCGCACACTCTTTATGGTAATATGATATTACAATATATGAATTTATTTGTCAAATAAGTGAGAGCAATTTCAAAAAAACAATCACCATTTAGGCGGGTGATTGTTGATTTTTGTTTTTCAGTTCTATCAATTTATTTTGAAGAGCAATATAAGCTTCTTCACAATCATCAATTTTTTCAACGCATTTTTCCATTGGACAAATGTCTGTGCCGGTTCGATTGATGATTTTTTCTGTTTCAATGTCATAGGAATAAGGAATTTTATGCTTGTCCAAGATCTTTTCTGCGCTTTTGCTGATCACTTCTGCAAAAACTTCCTTCACTCCCACTTTGACAAACAGAAGGGCAACAGCTTTTCCAACAATTTTGTCGGCGACAGAGAAGTTTTGAAGATTTGTGCAACTTTTGATCCAATTCATGACTGGAGCAATGCCCGTTTCATTTGAAACAAGTTTTTCTTCGCCTTTGATCAGAACGCAAGTGTGTCCTTGCTTTAGGATTTCTTTTGCTTTTTCAATGTCTTTCATTGTTTTTTCCTGTTAAGAAGATAACTGAGCAACATGATGATCAAAGGAACAATCACTGCTTGAAGAACCAAACCAATTAAGCCTGCTTGAACTTGAGTCCAAACGGTTGCAACATTGAAACTGAGAATACTTTGAAAAATTGCAACCAAAGTTATGAAAGTCAATCTTCCTGCAACTTGAGCAAGCAAAACTGCAGGGAAAGCCATCCACTTATTTTCGGCAATCTTGTTTGAAAATAATCCGGTTACAAGGGCAAAAACTGCAAGTTCAACAACCATGAATGGCAATCTTTCAAGTGCGGGCATAGGGTTGCCTGAAGCTAACGTAATCAAAAAACTTACAATTGGGGAGGCGATTCCAATTCCAAGTCCCCACCATCTTCCAAGAAGACAGCCACCAATAAGGACTGGCAAATACATAGGCAGCCAAATCATTCCACCTTGAGCTCCAGCAATCAAATGCACAAGTTGAGGAAGGCCAACTGCAAGAGCAATCAGCCCCACCGTGATGAGTGATTTGATTGTTACTTTTGTTTTTAATTTGACATTTCTTTGAACTAAAACATTTTCTAACATTTTTATTCTCCTTTTTCTATTATTTCAACTTTTAAAACACATGGGGTGTCATAATTTCTTTTTCCTGCTCCATATCCTGTTCTTAAAACTTTTTTGATGTATCCAAGCGATTTGAAATTTGATAAGACGGCGAGTGCTGAAATGCCTGTTGGTGTGATAAGTTCGACATTCAAGTCGCAGGTTTCAATTTTTGCGTTAAACATAGAAAGCACATTTTCAACAGCAGGGGTAGGTATCGGCAAAAGACCAACCCTTGTCCTTATTTGACCCTTGCCTTCTCTCAGGTTTTCCACAAAGACATTTGAAACATTCAAGTTGTCAAAACATACCGCAATTGAGACAATGTCTATGATCGAATCCATTGCTCCAGATTCATGAAAAATCACTTTGTCAACGGGCAAATTGTGTGCTTTTCCTTCAGCTTGTGCAACCATCTTGAAGATGGCTTTGGCAATTGATTTTGCATGATCAGTCATGTCAGCATGGTCAATAATTTTGACAATCTCTGGAAGATTTCTTTCTGACTTATTTAAGATTTCAACTTTTTTGTTGCCATATAGATATTCCAAATCGGCATCAAAATTTTTCACTTTAAGTTCAACATCAAAATCTGTTGCAGGAATGTTTCTTTTAAGAGTTTTTGAGATTTTGATGTCAAAATCAGTAAGATTCAGACTGTCTATTGCTTTTTTAAGAGTTTCTTTATCGGCACCAACATCAAGCAATGCTCCAACAATCATGTCTCCACTCACGCCATTGGTGCAATCAAACAACAAGTCTGCCATAGATTATTCCTTATCGATGTCAACGATTTCATATTCTCTTGAGCCAAGACCAAGTTCTGCAGCTGTTTCAACGGTGTGGATTGCGTGTTTTTCCAACATTCTGTTGACCAAAGATTGTTTTCCCTTGTCTTTTGAGTTCATAATCTGGTCATAACAGCATTGGTCAAGCGCAACAGGGTCAAGAGATGCAAAAATTCCTATATCTGCCATTTCAGGAGCATGTGGGTTGGAATCGCAATCACAATCAATTGAAAGGTTGTTTACCACATTGATGTATGCCATGTTTTCTGGTTTAAAGAAGGTTACAACTGCTTTGCACGCTTCTGCCATACTTTCCAAGAAACCATCTTGGTCATCAACGAAGTCCCAAAGTTTGTCAGGGATTTCTGTGTGTCCCGAAGAATGTATCCATGCTTTTCCATTTCTTGATGCAACACCAATGCTCATGTTTTTGAGTGCTCCACCAAATCCGCCCATGGCATGACCTTTAAAGTGTGAGAGCATCAACATAGAATCATAATTCTTCAAATGCGTTCCAACAATGTCATAACCCTTAAGGTGTTTTCCTCCCTCAAGTGGGATTTTCATTTCACCTTCCTCATCCATAATGTCGCAAGGAGCAATATCCATAAATCCATGGTCCTTGATTGCTTGCCAATGCTCTTTCACTTCATATCGTTTTCCATGATAAGCAGTGCAACATTCAACAATTGTTCCATTGAGTTTGTTGACCAAAGGTTTGATCAAATTAGGATTCAAGAAGTGGTGTCCGCCAGGTTCTCCAGTGGAGATTTTTACCGCAACTTTTCCTTTTAAATTTCTCTGAAGGGCATCAAAAATTCTAATTAGGCCATTTTGAGAAATGTCTTTTGTGAAATAAACTTTTGATTTTTCCATATTTTCTCCTTTTAATAAAAATTTGAAAGTTGGTGAATTGAAAAAATTATTCATTGTCGAGCAGTTCTCTTTCTTTTTCAACCATAGTTGAATAGTAAACATCAATTTTGTAGTTCAGTTTTTCGTAAGCTTTTTGCATGTCGTCAATTTTAGATTTCAAAATTTCTCTTTGTTTGATAAGCAGAGCTTTCCTTTGTTCGATTGTCTGATTGCCTTGTTTGCAGAGATCTAAATATTCTTTCAGTACTTCAATTGGGAGCCCGGCGCTTCTCATGCAGATGACAAAGGTTATGGCATCAAGTTCTTTTTGTCCATAATTGCGAATTCCATTTTTTCGAGGCACATTTTGAATGAGCCCCTCTTTTTCATAGAATCTCAATGTGTCTTGAGAAATGTTGAATTTGTCGCTTACTTCTTTTATTGTCATTTTTTCAATCTCCAATAAAAGCATACAACTTGGAGTTTGCTCCAAGTCAAGCAAATTTAAAAAATTTTTATAAAAAACGAAAAGAAATTCAAAAAAATAAGATTTTATATTCTTGATTTTTGTCGAAATTTAAACTATTATATAGGCAAGGAGATATATTATGAAAAAGATTAAACAATTTTTTGCAGACTTCAAAAAATTTATAAGTCGTGGCAATGTTGTTGACATGGCAATTGGTGTCATTGTTGCAAGTGCTTTTACAGCGATTGTAACAGCGTTAACGAACAAGATAATTACGCCATGTATCAATTGGCTGCTTTCTTTGGGTGGGACAGGTCTTGATTCTGCATATACATTTCTGAAAAGGGCATATCTGGAAGATGGTATAACAATTGACCTTGCAAACAGCATCTATATTGATTGGGGTGCATTCATCACTGCAATCATAAACTTCTTTTTGGTGGCATTTATTTTGTTTATAGTTTTGAGAATAATGATGAATGCACAAGGATTTTGGAAAAAAAGTGTTAAAGAGCGTCCAACAAAAGAAGAAAGAAAAGTTTTGAAACAACAGGGCGTTAATATGAAAGACTATCATGCAGTTATCAAAGCAACAGCAGAGCTTAGAGAAAAGAACAAGCCGGCTCCAGTTCCTCCAAAACCAACACAAGAAGAATTGTTAACGGAAATTCTGACTGAATTGAAGAAGCAAAATAAGGAAACCGCTATAGTTGTGGAAGATACAGAAAAACAAGACTCAAAGACACAAGAAGAACAGGGAAAAGTGGAACAATAATCATATTTAAATAACTTTAGTCATATTTTTATAATATAAATAGTGTTTTTTCTTGACTTTAAGAATGTTTTTTGTTTTAATATCATAAAGGAGGAGAGATGAAAAGAAATAATACTGTGATTGCAACCATCTTGGGAACAGTGGCAAATGCTTATCAATTGGTGATAAACTTGATGAGTGTTTTTGCAATATTCGGCTTACTTGCTGATGCAGGGGCTGGGGCTTCCGTTGCAGCAATGCTTACTGTAATTATAATTACAATACTTATGTTGGCTGTGTTGGTTGTTGCGTTTGTTTTGACTTGTCGAATTTTCAAATACATGAATGAAACACCAGAAGTTTATAAATCTAAAAAAGGACTCATAATTGCTGCTATTGTTTTCAACTTCTTGGTTGTGCTTTTGTTGTGTATTGGTGGTTTTGAAGGCTCAATATTTGGCATCATAATGAATGTTTTGTCAATACTTTTGCTTGTGGCAACAAATGTTCTTTACATTGTTGATTTGTGCTTAGAAAAAAATCGTGTTGCAAACATGAGCTCAGAAGAATCTTCAACTCCAGTTGGAGCACCAGAAGGAACTGAAGCTGTTAAAGTTGCTGAAGCTAGTGAACAACCAAAGACAGAAGAAAAGAAAGACGAAGAAAAATAAAAGAAGATGATAAATCTTCTTTTTTTGTTGAAAATTCAAACAAAAAAAGCATACAACAATTTGTATGCTTTTCTTTTTGGTGGAGATAGACGGATTCGAACCGTCGACCCCCTGCTTGCAAGGCAGGTGCTCTAGCCAACTGAGCCATACCCCCATATGCCCTAAAATATTATCATATTTCAGGGCGGTTG
>ULSO01010145.1_pt1 | contig 35152 bp, 32 predicted proteins | sample 1956701 | NCBI WGS metagenome assembly ULSO01 (sample SAMEA4835708, study PRJEB28245) | human gut metagenome | biome: gut microbiome; material: fecal sample | place: Denmark | collected 2008 | reverse complement strand
CACTGTAGCGGCTTCCGGATCCACATTACGTGGAAAACTTACATCAATAACAATCATCGTCCGTCCTTCTCGAGACTCCATTGCTTTAAGGAAGTGCTCTTTTTTAAGGACATTGTGGGCTGCCGCGGTGGCACATAAAACTACATCAGCATCTTTCAAATAATCAAGAAGATTATCAAATCTGACTGCCATCCCATTCAAGCTGAAAGCTAATTCAACGGCGTGAGAGTAAGTACGATTGGAAACGAAAACGGTCTTGGGGTTCTTTCCCAAGAGGTGTTTTGCAATGAGCGAAGCGGTTTCACCAGCACCGACGATGAGAACCGTCTTATCCGAGATATCACCAAATTTCAATTCAGCGAGTTCTACAGCGGCTGAACCCACGGAAACAGAGCCTTTGTTGACCTTAGTTTCAGTTCTCACCTTTTTACCAGCAGAAATTGCCTGCCTAAAGATGACGGATAATACTGCACCGGTTACACCTTGAGATTCAGAGAGATCGTATGCACTTTTGACCTGCCCTAGAATTTGATCTTCACCGATAATCATTGATTCAAGACCGCAGGATACTCTGATCAGATGTTTCACGGAATCTTTCCCAGTGAGATATTGTACCAAATCGTTGCCTGTACCAAAAGGGATGTAAGAATTGACTAAATTCTCCAATGCTTTTCTCGAAGCTTTCGGATCATAGGTGGAGATGTAGGTTTCAATCCGATTACAGGTTTTAAGCACAACAGCTCCACTGACTCCTTCTAGATTATAGACTGCATCAAGTATTGTTTGGGCATCGGTCTTTCCTAAACTGTCAATGGTGGACATTTCAGTCTGTTTGTGAGTGATGTGCGCACTGATGACCGTCTCGATACCAAAACTACCAGCACTCCAGGCTGATGGATCTTCTAACACTTCACGCAGAATTTTTTCCCGTTCTTTCTGATCGGGAACTGTTTTCTTCAATTCTTCCCGCAACTGCCGCTGGAAGTCAATCATTTTGTCATACTTTTCATCAAGATATTGATCCAACCAGACTTTGAGATATCGTGACATGGCAGGACTATTGCCATAAGTCGAAACGGCCACTGAATAATTATTTCGTTTAACGAGTGAAGGAATAAGAAACGATCCGGGTGCATCCGAACGGTTGTAAGGTTTGCCTGCCAATTCTGATCGCTTCGCGATGAAATCATTGACGCAGGGATCTGCCGCAGCAACTACTAGATCAGATTTTGCAATCCACTCATCTGCTACCTCAAAAATATCGGCTGTAACTAATTCAAAAGTAGTGCTGGAGAAATTCTCGTTAAAGTCCTTACTGACTACAGTAACATCAGCTTCTTCTCCAAAATAGGAAGCTTTTCTGTATCCCACATTCCCTCCTCCAAAAACAGTAACTTTCTTGGACTTTAAATCGAGATATAACGGTAGCATGATACACACTTGAAATTTTTACAAGGATGTATTATCCTACTTCTATATGAGTCTTGGTAATACCATACCAAATGAGAAAGTCGTAGTGATATTTTCTGGAGGATTGGAAACCACAGCCAGACATCCATCGGAAATAGCAGAAAAGAAAGTCCCATGGCGATCTCTGAGATCTAAAGAAAATAATAGATGATTAAACCATAAAAGAAAGAGAATGGTGCAAGGGATGGGATTTGAACCCATGAACCGCTAAGGACGGGATCTTAAGTCCCGCGCCGTTGGCCAAGCTTGACTACCCTTGCGTTTATCGCCCCATATCCTGTCGAGTATATGATATTTATCAATTTATGCAGAGTTATTGCCGGGATCTGCCTGGTCTTCCCGGCCTTTCTGCCGGTGGGCTTTTAGAGCGTTAATTCCATCGATTACCAAGACAATTGAGAAGATGATTAGGATTACAATTATCACCAACTGTAGACCTTCAGCGACAAATGTTCCGGTACCCAGCACAAACAATTTCATGATATTATTGTAGAATGTTATGCAAAGCGCAGAGATTGATGCGACCAGCATGAAGGCCATAGGCACCAAAAACATCTTGTTGGATTTTCCTTCATGAGTCATCCAAGCCGCCACAGCCATTAGGGCCAATACTGCTAAAAGTTGATTGGCTGAGCCGAATAAAGGCCAGATGTTTTCATAGCCGCCTGTGGCCAAAAGCGCACCGAGTCCAACCGTGACTAATGTTGAAAAGTAAGGATTTGTAAGTAGTTTTCGAGCTTTGGCAGGAATGCCTTCATCAGCAAAGAACTCTTGGAACATATAACGTGCCAATCTTGTAGCAGTATCCAGAGAAGTCAAAGCAAAGGCAGAGATTGCCAGAATTAAAACGATGTATGCCACATCATAATATTGCGGAATGCCCATGGCCGCGACCATGTTGGCAATACCGGCTGCAAAGACCTGTGTAGGCGTACCAGAAGGCATTGCACCTTGTGAAAATAAAGTACCAACCGCAATCAAAGCGATTATTGCTAGCACACACTCGATGAGCATTCCGCCATAACCAATCAGCTTAGCATCGTGTTCACGATTGAGCTGCTTAGATGTGGTGCCTGAACCCACAAGACTGTGGAATCCAGAGATTGCTCCACAAGCAACGGTGATAAACAACATCGGAAAGAGTTGGCTGCTGCCGGTTATACCACCAAATCCCGTATACGCAGGTAAGGTCATTTGGGTACCAGTAAATAAGATTCCGATGAATGCCGCAATCATCATACCATAGAGCAAAAAGGAATTGAGATAATCCCGCGGCTGTAAGAGTATCCAGACTGGTGCTACTGAAGCAATAAAAACATAAACGAAAATTATCACAGTCCAGGCTGTGCCATTGAGATATAAAGGATAGTAAAGACCTACCGCAATGCAGGCAATAATTGCGATGACACCAAAGATTGTTGTAATAAGCAGATTTGTTTTATAGCGATACAAAAAGATACCAAAGATGATGGATACAACGATAAAGAGCATCGAAGCCATCGCTGTTGAACCGTTCGCTGCAATCGTGGTAGTAACGCCATCCGTAACTGTAAAACCATCAAAGGTATCGATGACGATAGAAGCAAAAGCCGCTACCACTAGAAGAAGAGTCAGATAAGCAAAAATAAAAAACAGTTTTTTCGCTCTTGAACCAATATGTTCAGAGATTACATAACCGATTGATCGGCCTTTGTGACGAATGGATGCTAAAATCGAAGAAAAATCCTGAACTGCGCCGAAGAAAATTCCCCCGATTACAATCCACAAAAATACAGGCAACCAACCAAAAATAGCAGCTTGAATTGGACCATTTATCGGTCCCGCACCAGCAATTGAAGCAAAATGGTGTCCCAATAAGATAGGTGCTTTAGACGGGACGTAATCTACTCCATCCTGTTGTGTGTGTGCTGGAGTAATATTTTTATCATTAACATCCCATTTTTTAGCTAGCCATCCACCATAGGTAATGTACCCGATGAAAAGAATGATTATTCCTGCAATTAGGATGTATGCGGAGTTCATTTCATTCGGCCTCTTTCAAGCACGAAGTTAGGAAATCTACTAATTCTCTCCCAGCTCGATTGGGAATTATCGTAGAGGTACTAATATTTATTACCAATACTCTCAGAATCGCCCACCCATGGAATGTCAAAAGAAAATTCTTTGAGAAACTACATGATTTGATATCCTTAACCATCTGAGAATCCAGATCGTCGGCGAGAATGATCGCGGTTATGTAAGAACACATGTGTTCCTTGTGGGGGTGTATCTGTTGCAAACCATCTTGCACGGATTGTTCTTTACAGGCTGCAAGATGGTCGTTGTTTAGATAAGGAAGAGAATAAATATAGACATAATCGTTTGTTTCTACTCCCCACATTTTGACTGACTTTGTTAGAATAAATTTTTCAGTTCGAGAATGAAAAATGGCTTTTGCGACCAGACCGTCTTGCTTATTGAATCGTTCAATATCAAAATGATTCTTGTAAGCTTTCAAAACAGTTTCTAAAACAGAAGCTCTAGAGATCGTCATGAAGGTGCCTGACACAACATTTAATGAAATAAAAAAGAAAATTGGGATGTCCCGTAGGACATGTTTATTCGACAAATGCTTGATCGTAAGCACCATCAAGGATATCTTTGCGGATAGCCCTGGGTTCTTTACCATCAATAGTAACACCCATTGAGTCACAGGTGCCGATAACTTCTAAAGAGCGCATTTTGAGGTCTTTGCCCATCAGGGAATCGCCTTTCATCTGTGCAATTTTAGCTACCTGCTCAATGGTAAGATTTCCGACTTTGTCAACTCTTGTTGATCCGGATCCCTTTTCAATGCCCAATTCTTTAGTAACTAAAGAGGAAGTTGGGGGAGTTCCGACTTTGATTTCAAAGTTTTTGTCTTTGTCAATTATGATTTTAACTGGGACCTTCATGCCATCGAATGCTTTGGTCTTTTCATTTATAGCCCCCACGATCTGAGGAATGTTAACACCAAGAGGTCCAAGTGCTGGACCGAGTGGCTGACCGGGAGTGGCTTTTCCGCCTTCAACTAATACTTCAACTGTATCTGCCATATTATCACCTTTCTTTTTCAAGAACTCTTACGTGGTCGCCTCTCACAGTAACTGGAATCGGGACCATCGCTTCGAATAATTCAACTGTAATTTCTTCTTTAGCTTCATCGATCTGCTGAACCCTTGCTTTTTCACCTTTAAAGGGACCAGCTACTAATTCTACAACATCACCTTCAACGATTCCAGAAACCAGAGGTTTGGGTGCTAAGTAGTGATCGATTTCATCGAAGTTCATTTCTCCTTCGACGAAACTGTGGGCTTTTCTAACGCCTCGGACAACTTCCCTCATTTTATCAGTATTCATACCTTCAATGAGAACGTATCCACGGAGGTTTGTCGGCGCGAGAATCGCAGAGATATCTGATTTACCAGCCTTTGCACGGCTAGCAATGCCATCGGCAACATCTTTTTCATGGCCAATGGATGTTTTGAGCGCCATGATTGATTGCCGTGCTTCGGCATTAAATTGAACGGTTGCGCATTCATCAGGTATGTCGACCAGACAAGAACTTATGCGTACTACAAGCTTGTCATGGAGTGCTGCACCAACTGGAGCATAGATGTCCATTTTGATGATCTTTGCACTTGAACCTTCGATAAAAATATCAAATTCAGAAGAAGATTGAGAGCTTTGGTTATCATATAATGATGCACCAGTGGCATCGAATAATCTTACATTCCATTCTGCAGCGTCATCTGGTAGAAGCTCTAATGAGACACTTAATCGAACCTTCTTCTTGGAAGAATCTGAACCCTTGATTTGAAAAGATGTGCTTATCGAGCCTGAAGCAGGCACTCTAAACTCAGTTTTATCAAAAATAAGAGAAAGCATACCGCTGCCACTTTCGGTAGCAGCATTTTGAGAATCCTGATACATTATTTTACCCCGGAATTTTAGAAGTATCCTGGCAGATAATTCATAAGCCAATAAATCACAAAGCCAACTCCACCAATAAGAGCAATACCTAATGCGGTAATTTTGACGATACCTATGTACTCTTCGTGGGATGGTTTACGAGCCATTTTCAATACTCTGCCATACTTTCCTTTACCAATGTTTTTGGCTCGTTCTTCGACGTTCTTTTGGACTTCCCAAGATTTCTCGACTACATTCATTTCGGCACGCTCTCAATTTTTCATTAGCCTGTGTCGTTAAGGGTTACAGACATCTCCACTTTTTGTCTTTTAAGACAAGAGCAGAGAAATTAGTGCAGAATGCCCTATAAGGACAATCTAGTGTGTCAATCCCTACGGCTATTTTATTCTTTCCTCTTGAACTTGTAGTTATTAGTCAATGAAGTCTATGTCTTCAGCAGTAGTTTTGACTCTCTTACTATCCGGTCCCAGGATGTTGTTGGATTTAACACCAGTGATGACTACCATAACTCGAACAGCATCACCCAGATCAGGATCGACAGCAGCACCCCAAATGATGCGCGCATTGGGTGAAACGCGGGACTGGATTACAGAAGCGACTCTCTCTGCTTCCGCGATCGACATATTGTTGCCACCAGTAATGTTTACTAAAACACCAGTAGCTTCAGAGATGTCCACATCAATCAGCGGAGAGTTTATTGCCGCATCAATAGCCTCTTCAACACGATTTTTATCACTGTCGCTCTCACCCAGACCGATCATCGCTACGCCGGCGCCCTTCATGATGGTTTTAACATCATTGAAATCTAAGTTAACCAGACCAGGTTTAGTGATCAGTTCGGTAATACCTTTGATAGCCCTGACAAGGACTTCATCAGCTACTTTAAATGCTTCATTAATTGCTAATCTTGGGCAGATGTCTAAAAGCTTGTCATTAGGGATGACAATGACTGTATCAGCGGCTTCACGAAGACGCTCTAAACCCCACTCAGCATTCTCTGATCTGATGTTTCCTTCAGCTTTGAAAGGATAAGTTACGACAGCTACGGTTAAAGCACCCATGTCTTTCGCAAGTTTGGCAACATAAGGTGCAGAACCAGTACCGGTTCCTCCGCCCATACCGGCAGTCACAAAGACAATGTCAGAACGATCTAAGGCAGCACGTAATTCTAATTCAGCCTCTCGCGCTGCGTCTTCCCCAACACGAGGTAAAGAACCAGCTCCCAATCCACGAGTTATTCTTCGCCCAAGGAGCAGCTTATTGGGGGAATGAATTGCCAGCAAGTGTTGGGCATCAGTATTGGCTGCATAAACTTCCGCTCCCGTGACCCCTACTTCAGAAAGGCGGTCGATAGTATTTGTTCCGCCACCGCCGCAGCCGATGATTTTAATGTTTGTTCTTAGAGACTCCAATACTTCTAATAAAACTTGATCAGCGGCAGAAAATTGTCTTCCAGCTGCACTTTCGGGAATTTGTGAAGGGTCCGTGGCTTGTATACTGGCACGGGAAATTGCATCGTTTATGAATGATTTCATTATGATTACCTCTGCGACTTGGGGCAGTTCAATCTGTTTTAATTTCTAATAGTATGGCATCTGACTCCGAACGGAGTCATGAGCTTAATCATTGCTAGACAGATTTCTAAGTCATTGGCAATGACCTATTTAGCTATAATGCCATGAGTGTGTTTTAGGAGATGTTTATCTCACAGTTGGGATTCCGTCTAGATATTCGTCATCAACCGGTTTTTTCTCGAAGATCTGTTCTGATTTAACACCGGTGATAATTAGCATAACCCGCATTTTATTGGAGAGTGATGGGTCAACAGCAGCACCCCAGATGATACGAGCAGTGGGTGAAACACGTGACTGGATCGTAGATGCAACCTTTTCTGCTTCCATGAGCGTCATGTTGGTGCCACCGACGACATTGATCAATACTCCAGTAGCTTCTGAGATATCCACTTCCAGTAAAGGTGAGTTCAGAGCGTCCTCAATAGCTTCAGTAGCCCGATCATCTGAATCTTCTTCAGATTCACCTAAGCCAATTAAAGCCACTCCAGCGCCTTTCATAATTGTTTTGATATCATTAAAGTCAAGATTCACTAAACCAGGCTTGGTAATGATTTCAGTAATTCCTTTGATGGCCCTCATCAAAAGTTCATCAGCAACTTTAAAGGCCAGATTTATCGAAAGATTGGGACACACCTTGAGTAACTTATCATTGGGAATTACAATAACTGTATCAGCAGATTCTCGGAGACGATCGAGGCCCCAGATGGCATTTTCCATCCTCATACGGCCTTCGCCCTCAAAAGGCATAGTGGTTACCGCAATAGTCAGAGCGCCCATACTTTTCGCAAGTTTGGCGACATAAGGTGCAGAACCAGTACCGGTTCCTCCGCCCATACCGGCAGTCACAAAGACAATGTGAGCGTCCATCAACGAACGACGCAGTTCATCATCGGCCTCAGCTGCTGCTTCTTCACCAACTCTCGGTAAAGCGCCGGCACCCAATCCCCTTGTACATCTTCTGCCAAGAAGAATTTTATTAGGTGCGTTGATAGCTAAAAGATGCTGGGCGTCAGTATTGGCAGCGTAAAGCTCAGCGCCAGTAATTCCTTCTTCAACAATACGTCCAATGGTGTTGGTACCACCGCCTCCACAACCAACGATCTTAATGTTTGTTTTAAGTTGGTCTAAAAACCTTGAAAGTTCATCATCTATCGCAGAATTCTGCGGCTGTGGCTGTGGTTGAACGTAAGCCTGATCCGGCATAGCATATGCAGGGGCCTGCTCTTGCTGTGCAGGGGAAGAGCCCCTGGAAAGTGCCTCATCAATTAATGATCTCATGTGCATCCCTTGGTACTGCAATGCAATGACTATATTAAATAATTACCAAGGTCTGCTGATTGTCTGCCATGATTCTCAAAAAGTATAAAAGTAATTTTTTTAAATCTGGTATGCAAAAAAATATCATTAAAAAAGTAGATAACTATATCCATATTATGAAATAAATATTGATTTTGACAAGTAGATTCCATTTAGTGTCAGACAATTGTCATACAAAACATGGCTTAATGGTGTTAAACTAAGCTGCTACTAATGCATCAATTGGGTGTTTAAACCAATTTTAAACCCTATGCCGTAGTGGGTTATTTGATTGATTTCGTAGAGACTTAATGGTATACGAGTGCAAACGTATATTTACTATAGATTTATAGCAAAATTAATCTGCATTTCGAATGAACAAAGGAGATTTGTGTAATCTGGAAATTTAATACACATAAAGCCAGCAGATCATTGAGAAGCATAACATAATATGCTAATATCGCGTGAAGGAGATTGAAGATGTTTTTAGAGATTATCCAAAATGTAGAGACCAAATCACCACTGATCAATGTGATTACTAATTTTGTAACGGTTAATGACTGCGCCAACATTTTGCTCGCTGCCGGCGCATCTCCATGTATGGCCTATGACATACGTGAAGTAGAGGATATCGTTTCGATATGCCAAGGTCTTGTTCTTAATCTGGGATCGATTGAAGACGATCGTGCTATGCTCCTTTCAACGAAGAGAGCTAATGAACTTAACATACCGGTTGTTTTTGACCCAGTGGCGGCTGGCGCAAGTAAGCTCCGCAATGAACTGTGCTCCGAATTTCTCCAAAAAGTGAAGTTTTCAGTTATCCGGGGCAATATCTCCGAAATAAAGTCAATTGCTCTTGGTAGTGCTACAACCAAAGGCGTGGATGCTAACGACATTGATATGATTACTGAAGAAAACATCATGGAAGCGATAAAACTCGCTAAAGAGTTAAGTCAAAAAACTGGTGCGGTAATCGCAATTTCTGGAAAGATAGATATTGTTGCTGATTCTCAAAAAGCATTCGTTATTCGAAATGGTCATCCGATGATGGCTAAAATCACGGGCAGCGGCTGCATGCTAACTGCTTTGATCGGTGCATATTGTGCAGCAAACCCCGATATGATTCTAGAAGCAACTGCTGCAGCTGTCGGTGTTATGGGAGTCTGCGGCGAATATGCTTATCAAAAAACCATTGACACCGACACAGGTACTTCCTCCTTCAGAAACTACCTAATTGACTACATCGGTAAATTATCCGCAGAGATGATCGAGGAGGGAATGAAAGTTGAAATTTACTAAGGAATCTCTAAGATTGTATGCTATCACGGATCGCAATTGGCTCGGTAATCGATCCATGGCTGAAGAAGTAGAAAAGGCCTTAAAAGCAGGCATTACATTTTTACAGATCAGAGAGAAAAATATCACTGATGCAGAGTACACAACTCAAGCTACAGAACTGTGTCAACTCTGTCACCGCTATGGCGTTCCCTTTGTAGTCGATGACAATATTGATGTCGCTATAGCTAGTGGAGCGGATGGCGTACACGTAGGACAGAAAGACATCATTGACAAAGATGTACGGGCCTTGATCGGCAAAGATAGAATATTAGGAATATCCGCTAACTCCGTTGAACTAGCGATCGCCGCGGAAAAAGCAGGTGCTGATTACATTGGTGTGGGTTCGATTGAACTTTCACCCACTAAAGGCGAGTCAAAGGTCTTAACTTTAGATTATGTCAAAGAAATTTGTAATTCTGTATCTATTCCAGTAGTAGCAATCGGTGGCATCAATGAACATAATATTCCTAAACTCAGAGGGGTTGGTGTTGCCGGCATAGCAGTCATTTCAGCAATATTTGGTAAAGAAGATGTTAGCCAGGCTACACAAACCCTTCGAAAATTAGTTGACGAAACGTTGTGAGGGAACATATGTTGAAGCCATACAAATTTGCTATTTTCGACATGGATGGTACGATCATCAACTCCATGCCTGCTTGGAAAACCCTGTGGAGTGAATATCTTATTTCAAAAGGAGTTGTACCTCCCGAAAATCTAGTAAAGTTGATTTCAAATATGACCCTTGGCGACTCATCACAGTACTTTATAGATACATACAATATACAAAGCACAAAGGAAGAAGTGAAAGCTGAATTTTATAATATTATGGAAAAAAAGTATTATCGTGGTTTTCCTCCTAAACCTGGCGTGATTGAGTATCTTGAGAATCTTCACTCACAGGGTATCCATACAGCCGTAGTCACGGCCACTGCTGAACGACTAGCTAATGCCTGCTTAAAACAAAACAAACTGATTGATCTTTTTGACTTTGTAATCAGTTGTGAGATGGTTGGCAAAAACAAATTGCACCCGGATGCCTATGATTTAGCAGCAAAATATTTTCAATCAAAGCCTGCTGAAACGGCAGTTTTCGAAGATGCTCCATATGCGGCTAATACTGCCATAAAAGCTGGTTATTATACGATAGGTGTCTTCGATGAGTACTACGAAGATCAGGTAGAATATATGAAATCGCTCTGCCGTGAATATATTTATAGTTTCAAAATAGATCGAAAATAATTGACGGCACAGATCATCGAAAGTAATTCAATAAAAATTATAAATGGTGGGCGCGACCGGATTTGAACCGGCGACCATCAGGTTATGAGCCTGACGCTCCACCAGACTAAGCTACGCACCCATTAAATGAAGGTTAAGAGGGCGCCACAATATATACTTTTTTACAGAGAAGATGTTTGTACATCACCGCGAATTGTCACGATCTGAATGTTCTTTTGTGCTTTATCTGCAAGTTTTAAAATGACCTCTGAAGAATAAGGCTTTAGCTCCGAAAGTGCAGGATCAAGCGTATAATCTGGTCGAAATTGTTGTAATGCATATTTTTTAGAACCTTTTAGTTCAGAAATGATTTCTAGTACGTCGTTTTCTGATAAAAGGATAGGAACCACCGTTGTACGAAATTCATAATCAATTCCCGATGATTCGATCAGGTCAATAGAACGTTTGATAGTGTCCAAATCAAGATCAATTCCCACTAAATCCGAATATTTTTTAGTAAGCGGGGATTTGACATCCATCGCAATATAATCAATCAATTTTTCATGAATAAGCATTTGAAGCATGTCAGGATTAGTACCGTTTGTATCAAGCTTAATCTTTAAACCCATAGCCTTTAGCTTTTTCAGCAGATCGGGTAAATCGCTATGAATTGTCGGTTCGCCGCCGCTTACTACAATCCCATCTAGAAAATCACGATTGTCTTCAATGTAATTTTCAATGTAAGCCCAAGGAACTTCTTCAAAAGATTCTGGATTTAGAACTGCATTTTTATTGTGACAATAAGGGCAGCGGAAATTACACCCTGGCAGGTAAATTGAAGAAACGATATGTCCGTCCCAGTCTATTAAGGAAGTTTCGATAAAACCGATGATTTTCATTTAATCACGGTTGGACGGCGTTTCATTCATCAATTCCAATTTTCTCTTTTTATGTCCTGCTGGACCGCCACGCTCAATCATTGCCTTTTCCATGCATTCATCACTATCACAGATGAACGCTGCAAACTGAAAATACTTAGCCGGTGCCCCACAAAATTGGCACTTCTCGTCCTCAATCTCCATGGAAGATTAATCGCGCATAAAGTAGATATTGATTCCCTCAATAAAACTGATCGAGTCTCGTCTTTACTGGAAAATCTAGACTACATCTAATGAAAAATGCAGAGATCTAACTGAATGCGTGATCCACCCTAAAGAAATGATATCTGCGCAGTCATCATAGGCAGGCGCAGTTTCAGGAGTTATATTTCCCGATACTTCTACATAAATCTGTGAATTTAAAGATTTGATCAGATTAAAGCACTCTTTAGCCTGCTCAGGAGTCATGTTATCAAGCATGATGATGTCAGCACCGGCATCCACAGCAGTTTTTGCCTCAGCTAAAGATTCAACTTCGACTTCCACTTTTTTAGTAAATGAGTATGATTTTGCTTTGCTTACTGCTTCTGCAATTCCGCCCAGAATCGCGATGTGGTTATCTTTGATAAGGATTAGGTCATCAAGACAGAAACGATGAGGGTCTCCACCACCTAGGATGACTGCCTTTTTTTCAAATTCTCTGAAACCAGGAGTTGTCTTACGGGTAGCGGCGACTTTAGCATGACTTAATCGAGACGCTAATTCATGAGTGGTTGTTGCTATCCCAGACATCCTCATCATAAAATTAAGAGCTGTTCTTTCAGCAGATAGTATTGATTTGAGTGTTCCGTTGACTTCTAGAATAATGTCCCCAGCGTTAATTTTAGTGCCATCAGTTTTGTAAACAAAAGTCTGCAGATCGAAGTAGCTGAAAATTTGCTCAGCTTCGCTGACTCCTGCCACGACTCCTGCTTCATTGGCAATAATTTTTGCACTGCCGATTTGGTTCCCAAGAAGTGCGTCAGAGGTAATGTCTGCATACCCAAGATCTTCAAAGATGAAGCGTTCAACATCCATTAGAGCTCAAACTCCTCATTAGTAACTGGGAGGATTACATTGTAGTTGCGATTTCTAAGCTCTTCTGCCAAGGGCTCACGATCATCAGAATGCATAATAACAACATTTTCTGGGTCGCATCCTTCCACAAATTTGAGAAGATCGTCCTGACCAGCATGGGCACTAAGGTCGAACTTTTTAAGGTTGCATTTCACTTTGATAACCTGCTCTGGTTGGTTTCTAGCCAGTTGAATGGTCATCGTACGATTATTCAGTAGATTATAACCATTAGAATTTTCCACTTGGAAGCCGGTTAAGAAAATGGAACTGTGAGGATCATTTTTAACATCATTGATATAGGTCTGGATTGGTCCACCATCAAGCATTCCTCCGGTAGCAACAATGACCTGTGCTTCGGCACGGGCGGTTTTCCGATCACGGGAATAAGTTACTTCCGAAAAACGTCGTCTAGCTTCTTTTAGATCATGTTCTGATCTGATGTACCCAGGGAAGTTTTTATAAATTTTAGAGATAGAACGGCCCATGCCGTCTACCCACATGTTATATTTCAGATTTTTAAGAATCATCATCACTTCTTGTGTCCGGCCTACAGCAAAACAAGGGATGATGGCTTTTCCACCGTTTTCCACAGTTTCTTTTACACTGTCGATGAGTTCTCGTTCTGTTTTCTTACGATCTGGGTGTACACGGCCAGAATAAGTGCCTTCAATAATCAGATTATCGCACTTTACCGGTTTGGCACCTTTGACTAATCGCATATTGCAAGTGTGGATATCGCCAGTGAATACAGTCGTAGAATCTCCATAGATCTCATACATTGCCGCCCCGGGGATATGTCCTGCAGGGAAGGGGGAGACCTCTAGAGGTCCAATATCCATAACCTCAGTATAGCTCATAGTTGTAAAATTACTCATCAAGGAATCGATATCGTTTACGTTGTAGACTTCGGGATAGCCCTCTGCCTCAGCGATTTTGATAGAATCGCGCACTAATAGATCCGTGACTTTTACAGTAGGTGGCGTTGCCACAACCTCTGTTCCGTAATTTTTAGCAATCCATGGGAGCATCCCACAATGATCTAAGTGGCTATGAGTGAGGAAGACCATATCTGGCCTTGGAGCAGGTAGTGGGTAAGTAGGTGGTTTATCGGCGGCCATTCCGTAGTCGAATAGAAGATCGACATCATCTTCATGAAGAAGCATACCTAGCCTTCCTACTTCTTCGACTCCTCCAAGAAATTTAAGTTTCATTTTTTAACCTCTTAATTTTAATTTTGAATAGTGTGTAATGTTGGATAGACGTGAGAAACTTTACTTAAGTAAATTTTCATACGGCGAAAGCCATCTGTAGCGAGGATTGTTAAATGCGTCCTAACCAAGGGCGTATTTCGTAAATTACTCTCGAATTTCCCTCATCTGGGGAAATGGTTTCACGATTATCAGTCTATGACTTCATCATTAACTAATATCAGTATTTTAACTTGATGTCTTTCTATAATTAGAGATAAGATATTCAAATGTAAGTTTGTTGTCCCATAAGGGCCATGTTTAGGGGCCATAGGACTGAGTTCTCCGGAACAAACTTTAAAATCCTTTGGTTCATCTCCAGTAAGGCGAGATTATGTTCTGTTCAAAATGCGGATCATTACTCTTCCCTACCCAGGCAGTAGATGGGTTCGTGACTTGCAGATGCGGTCACAAAGAGCCTGTACAAGGCGGGGAGAAGATCACAATACAAAAGAAAAAGACAGATGTAGAAGACTGTCCTGTAGTGGAGGCCATCGAAGGCACAATGCCTAAGACTAATGTTCCATGCCCAAAATGTGGACATAATGAAGCTTATTGGTACCTTAGACAGACAAGAAAATCTGATGAGCCAGAAACCACTTTTCTCACTTGTTGCAAATGTGGAAACAAGTGGAGACAGTACTAAGAAGATTTAAAATTAAGAGCCGGATAAGGTAAATGTGGGGAGATTCATATGTTTCACGCTAAAATAAAATCTGAAACCCTAAAGGGTATTGTAGATGTTGTGTCCACTCTCGTTGATGAAGCTAAATTCAATATTGATCCAGAAGGATTGGAGATTAAAGCTGTAGACCCTGCGCACGTCGCCATGGTTGATATGAGAGTTGAAAAAACTGCCTTTGAAGAGTTTAGCGCAGATGATATGGAGTTGGGCATCGACCTGGATAAAATAAAGGAAGTCCTCAAACTCTCACGTGGCGGAGACATACTTGAGATTGACCAGAACGATGATAAAAACAGACTTATCATCCGTGTAGGCAACATCGTAAGAAAAATGAATCTCGTCGACACAGCAGGCATGAGTGATCCTCGTGTGCCTAATGTTGCATTACCTGCAAAAATCACTTTAGGCGTTGATGAACTTCAAAGAGGCATAAAAGCTGCTGAGTCCGTATCTGACCACATAGCCCTTTCTGCATCTCCAGATGATTTTGAAATGTACTCCGAAGGGGACACTGACAGTGTCAATCTGAAACTGGCAAAAGATCAATTGATCTCCTTAGAATGCGAAGAATCAGTAAAAAGCATGTTTCCCCTTGACTATTTCTCCAATATGGTTAAATCAATACCTGGAGGAACAGCTGCAGATATTAATCTAGGTACAAACTACCCAGTACGCTTAGAATTTGAGATCGCAGAAGGAAATGGATTAGTAAATTACTTACTAGCACCCAGAATTGAGAATGAATGATCTTTTAGCGCGCAAAACTGAGAATATTCAGAAAGTTGCGCCAAAGATTTAATTTACTCTCGGGCATTGCCTCTGCAAACTCTTTTCCCATGAGGTGCGATGATGACATTATACGATGATCAGACCATTCAAGAATTAGAGGCAAAAGCCAAACTAATTCGCTATCACGCCATTAAGATGATCTATGCAGCCAAATCAGGTCATCCGGGAGGATCTCTTTCCGCGGCAGACATGATTGCTGCTTTATTTTTCAAAGTGATGAAGCATGACGCTCAAAATCCTCAATGGGAAGAAAGAGACAAATTTGTACTTTCAAAAGGTCATGCCGCACCATCATACTATGCAGCCTTAGCTGAATGCGGATATTTTCCAAAAGAAGAGCTGATTACGCTCAGAAAAGTCGACTCTAACCTTCAAGGTCACCCTTGCCGACAAAAAACGCGGGGTGTTGAAGTCTCAACAGGGTCGCTGGGACAAGGGCTCAGTATGGCAAATGGACTTGCATTGGCTGCAAAATTAGACCGGAATAATTCTCGAGTTTACTGCATCTGTGGGGATGGAGAACTGCAAGAAGGGCAAAATTGGGAAGCGGCAATGCTAGCTGCCCAATATAAGTTAGATAATCTGACGGTGTTTGTAGATCGCAATAAATTACAGATCGATGGTCCTACTGAGCAAGTAATGTCGCTTGAACCATTGGCTGACAAATGGTTAGCCTTTGGCTGGAATGTCCTTGAGATCAATGGACATGACATGAGGCAAATATTAGAAGCCTGCAATAGCGCAAAAGAGACTATCGGAAAACCAACAGTGATTATTGCTAATACCATTAAAGGCAAAGGCGTATCATTCATGGAAGGAGCAATAGGATTCCACGGTAAAGCTCCTAATGAAGATGAGTACAAGATTGCCCTCAAAGAGTTGGGTGATTGTGAATGAAATGGATGTACACAAGTCAAAGGAAAGAATATGCCAATGCATTGACTGAAGTGGGAAAAGAAAGAACTGACGTTGTTGTACTCGACGCAGACCTCTCATCATCCACTCGAACTGTAGAGTTTGCCAAGAACTTTCCAGAGAGATTTTTCAATTGTGGAATCGCTGAACAGAATATGATTGGTACTGCTGCTGGCCTTGCCGCGGCAGGAAAAACTGTCTTTGCTTCAACATTTGCAGCCTTTGCTACAGGCAGATGCTGGGATCAGATTAGACAAGCAGTTGCCTACTCAAAATTAAATGTAAAAATTGTGGCGACCCATGCGGGGATAACTGTTGGGCCCGATGGAGCTACACATCAGGCACTAGAAGACATTGCCATCATGAGAGTCTTGCCAAATATGACGGTCATTGTTCCAGCAGACGGAGCTGAAACTTACAAGGCAATAAAAGCCGTGGCAGAATATGATGGTCCCTGCTATGTAAGATTAGGAAGATCAGACGTACCGCTGGTAACTAACATGGAAACCCCCTTCCAAATCGGTAAGGCTTCAATATTGAAAAAAGGTACAGATGTTACCCTTGCGGCATGTGGCCAGATGGTTGCAGTTTGTTTAGAAGCTGCCGAGATTTTAGAGTCAAAGGGTATATCCGCTGAAGTGTTGAATGTGGCCACCGTTAAACCACTAGATAAAGAAACAATCTTAAGTTCTGTTGAAAAGACAGGCTGCATTGTTACTGCTGAAGAACACTCAATTGAAGGTGGGCTTGGCAGTGCCATCTGCGAATTCTTATGCGAAACTTATCCAGTACCCCAGCAAAGGGTTGGAACACCTGCGTGCTTTGGTGAGTCAGGAGAAAGCGATGCCTTAATGAAAAAATATGGCTTGACGCCCGAACGCGTGGTGGAAACAGCTGAAAAAGTGATTAGGAGGAAAAAATAATGAAAATATTCATAGATACTGCAAATCTAGAAAAGATCAAAGAAGCAAACAGCTGGGGAATAGTAGATGGAGTAACCACCAATCCAAGTCTGGTTTCAAAAGAAAACATGGACTTTAAAACACTGGTTAAAGAAATCTGCAAAGTTGTAGACGGACCAATAAGTGCTGAAGTAATGGGTGACAGTGCTGAAGAAATGGTCAAAGAAGGCAAAGAACTTGCCAAGATTCATAAGAACATTGTTATCAAAATCCCCATGACTAAAGAAGGAATGAAAGCAACAAAGGTTCTTTCCAGTGAAGGAATAAATGTCAATGTAACTTTGATTTTCTCAGCGGCTCAGGCACTGCTTGCCTGCAAAGCAGGGGCGAGATATATTTCACCATTTGTCGGTCGTCTGGATGATGCTGGCCAAGATGGTATGAAATTAATAGCCGAAATAATGAATGTGCTGGATAATTATGATTTCAATACCGAAGTCATCGTTGCTTCTATCCGCCATCCAATACATGTAATCGATGCAGCGCAGATGGGTGCAGACATCGCAACCATACCCTTCGATGTATTAGACAAAATGTTTAACCATCCCTTAACTGACAACGGCATTAAGAGATTCAAAGACGACTGGGCGAAGTGTGAGAATACAACTAAACGTCCATCAAAACAGAAAAATACATCTAAAGCAAAAAAATAAATTTTTTAAATGATGGTTTATCCATCATTATAAACACTTTATTATACCCCTATTTGCTAACTAAGCGCATATGGATCCTCAGATTTTAATCTCAGGTGGCGGACCTATTGGTAATTATCTTGCCTCTCAGCTTAAAGGATATTCTACAGTAGTTATGGAGGAGCATTCAGAAATAGGGAAACCTATTCAATGCACAGGTCTGGTTCATCCGAGAGTCACTGAGATAGTTAAGGCTCAAGAATCCATATTAAACACCATTAAAGGTTTGAGATTATTTTTTCCAGACGGAAGAATGATTGAGGTTAAAACCAATGAGGCCAAAGCAGTTGTGATTGATCGCTGCATGTTTGATAACATCTGTTGTGAAGCTGCCAAAGAAGCTGATGCAACAATAAGCACTAGTTCTAAAGTCCTTGATTTTAAACGGGACGGTAATGAACTTAGTGTTAAGTGTTTGATCGATGGTGATAAAAAAGAGGTCCGTACCAAGCTGCTCATTGGCGCAGATGGGTATAAATCACAAGTGGGAAGCTATGCTGGATTAGGTTGCGCAAAAGAGATAGTAAGAGGTATCCAGGCAGATTTAGAATATCAAATGCCTGAACAGGACATGGTAGAAGTCTACCTCGGTAAAGACATAGCACCAGGATTTTTTGCATGGATCCTACCCTGTGGAGAATTTACACGGGCGGGCGTTGGTGTATCTAAAGGAAACGGAATTCCCAGCAAATACTTAGAAAGACTAATTGAGAAAAAAGGATTAGAAGATGCTAAGCGTTCTCAGATCTATTCTGGCGCAATACCAATTGGTTATCCTAAATCAACTTCCACCGATAATGTGATGATTGTTGGAGATGCGGCCGCTCAAACAAAACCTATCTCCGGAGGCGGATTGTTTACTGGTCTGCGGTGTGCCACGTATGCTGCCGAAACAGCCATTGAAGCCCTTGAAGCAAATGATTATTCAGCATCAATCCTTTCAAGATATGAGGACAAATGGCGATCCGAAATCGGAAAAGAACTGGATCGTGGCATGATTGTCAGAAAGGTATTTGTTGGCATGAGTGATAAAAAATTAAATGAAGCGGGGAAGTTGCTAGATAAACCACAAGCGAAAGAGATTTTGGCTACTGGCGACATCGACTATCCTTGCGAGTTGGCCAAACCCATTTTAAAAGCTGTACCTTCGCTGGTAAAACTTGCTCCAGGAGCTTTGAGGACCTTACTTATCGGAAGGTAAGTGTAAAGGCTGAAATAGCTCTACAAATATTTTCCATCGTGATCCTGGCAAAAATTCCTAAAGACACTGGCGAGTATGTTCGCAAAAAATTATTTAAAATGGGAATCGTGCGTAAAGATTACAAGATTTTTGAAGAGAATGGTTTCATCTACTTACCACTTAAAGATGTTCCCGATAAAGAAACACTAGAGAAATATGAGTTTACCATCGAAGAGGGCACGGTAGAAAGTAGAGAGTATCGAAAGACACCCCAAGAACTCGTAGCAGAAAACGTGGAGATTGATGATTGTCTAAAAAAATATCTACCGCAGCGTTGGGAAAGATTGGGGAAAGTTTTGATTATCCGGATTCCTCCAGAACTAGAAGAACAGAGGATGAAGGTAGCAGAAGCCTATGCCAAAGTATTAGATGTTAACTGTGTAGTCAGAGAGAAGGGTCATATTCAAGGAATACAGCGTATTCCAGATGTTGAAGTATTATATGGCAATGATACTGAGACCGTTCATTTTGAGAATGGAATATATTATAAATTAGATGTTTCAAAATTAATGTTTTCCTCAGGAAATATTGATGAGAAATTAAGGATGTCTGCACTTGATTGTACCGGTGAAACGATAATCGACATGTTCGCAGGCATAGGTTATTTTACGCTTCCACTTGCTGTACATACTAATGCTTCTAAAATCATTGCCTGTGAATTAAATCCAGTCTCCTATGAGTATCTGAAATACAACATTAAACTGAATAATGTGGAAAGGGTAGTGACTCCCATTTTAGGAGATAATATGGATTTAGAAGGAGAGAGAATCGCAGATAGAATTATCATGGGCTATGTTCACACTACACATCTACATTTGAAAAAAGCATTTGCATTAATAAAATCCGGAGGCATCATTCACTATCATGATACGTATCCTCTTGAGATTTTTCCCGATGCCGCTTTAGAACATATAAGAAAAGCCGCTGGTGAAAGAAATTACACAGTTACCAATATCCATGAGGTAAAATCCTATTCACCAGGCGTTTCACATATGGTTATGGATATTACTGTTGAAGATTGACTTTTTCCATAGCACCAGAGGCTTCCAGAAGAAGATTGAGAGCGTTGGCATATTCATTGCCTTCAGCATCCAATAATTTTTTAGCAAAGGGAACTAAATATGTTCCAAAATCCATCTCTTCCCGAGTAAACTGCCATGCTTTTGATTGACCTTCACCAACAGCTGCAAGTAACGCATAGGTCAGCGATCTCATATTGTGATTAGCACCTTTACTTTTTTCCAGCGTGCGCATGGCGGCGGTTTTACCTTCAGTTTTGTAGGTTCTTGCCACATCATCACAGAATGAAGCGACGGGGCCCATGGTCGCAAGTGCAGGAAGTTTGTTATTAATCATGATATGACTTTCAAGTCTTACTGCTTCAGCAAGCATTTGTGAAGGTGCGAGATCTGTACGATCACTTAAGACTGTTGAGACCGTTTCAGGAGAAGCTATTCCAGAAAGGATCTCACGGGCGTAATCTTTCCAAAGATCTGAAAGAAGGTTGGGAATTTGATCATTTCGAGAAATAATACAACGCTTACCACTGGAAATGAACTTTTTTAAAGCTTCTTTCTCCGAATCAGTTCCTCTCAAAGCTTCGATGAATTTTTCTTTATCAGAACCAAAACAAGATTCATTGATGATGTATAATTCATTGCCAGCCGACTGAAGCCCCTTGGCCCAATCAATTCTATACTGCTCCAAAAGCACACTATCGGAGATTTCCCCACGGAGGTATCTCGCCAGCAAATTTGGATCTATTTGTGATTTTTCTTTTATGGGGCAAACATCGCATTTTGACAAGCATTGAAGGCCGCGGTCGATGCTAATGGAAAAATCATCTGTTGGGTTTTTAGCTGCGATGCGGCTTGCCAAAGTATGTACTGTATTACCTTCTTTTGCACAAGAGGTACAGACATGAATTGTTAGATTAGCACTGTTCCACTGGATATCAAGATGTTCCCCTTCACTATGGGGGCAACAAAAGTTATTGTCCAGATCATAAGGTAATAACTCGACTATGTCGTCAATGTATTCTTGTGGAGCTTCGGGACCATCTGGACAACAGATAGCATTGTCTTCACATGAATAGATATGCAAATCATACTTATCAGCAACTTTCCAGAATGCCATGAGCCTGAATTGAGGGTGATCGTAGTGCTGGAGTCCAATTAAAAGATCCCTGTCAGCGTTTCCCCGCATAGCATATGAGACTTCACCCATAGGGGTTTTAGCAGTAGCTAGATAGGGGATTTTACCATCCATTGCTAAGGAAATAGTCGCAGCATACGCCTTTACAATGGGATCGCCTCGCAATGTCGCTGCCGCCAATTTCTTTTCGTTGTCCCTTCTATCGGAGACTGCTTCCATTTTACTTATTGCCTTTTTAATAGCACACTTTCTACAGTCTTTAGAGCATTTTGGCATTACAATGTGCGGATTTTCAGCTAATGCCTTAGATTTCTCCAAAAGTCCCTTTTCTAAAGTTTTTGGAGTGGCTTTTGCTCCCCTAAACCGTATACGGCGTCCCATAGTTGCACCTAACGAATGGAGGGTGATTAATACTTTTTCTAGAGATTACCGAATTTCTTCAAAAGATAAAATAAGAGAGTATTGAGTTAATCAATACTGTCTGTGTTCTGAAAAATATCCAGCCATGATTCTACGTTGCCCTTTGCGCAGGATCTCTGAGAGTGTGGAAGTAGAGATGCCAAATATTTCTGCCAACTCTTTCAGGTCAGTTTTACGAGGGAAGTCAAAATACCCCCTTTCAAAAGCCATGCGTGTAATCTGCTCCTGACGCATCGTTAATTCATCTTCACTTTTTATCTCAGTGATTTTGATTAACTGCGGATCGGCATTACAGGCTGTTAATTCAGCGATCAGTTGCTGCAGAGCTTCCCTTTCGGTCACTAAAAGAGTCCAACGGGTACGTCCTTCTTTTGTGGTCGTAGAAGCGGTAAGAAAACAATTGGATCCGGCTAAGAGCCTGCACACCACACAATGGCACGTGGAGAATGCGGCTAGCACCTTACTCTTATCCAAGGCGCTGATATCTACATTAAAGATGTTAGGGTTATTACGAATTTGATCGATTACTTTTTGAAGATCGCTTTCGTTTTCAACTTCGATTTGGACGAGATCTCTAACTTCTTCCGATGACCCAGCTTTCGAATTTATTACTCTGATCACAGAGGGATATTTTTCAACAACATCGGTTATCCAGTTTTCAGGCATCGCGATAGATACCACTGCTTCCATCATAGTTGATACACCGGAGGGTTATCTGCCTAAGTACTAAAAATTGTTTGTAAGAAAATGATGATATTTGGCGGTAGCTATTAAAGGCTCATACAGCGATATGATATGCATGAAACTCATTGAGACGGCTAATTCTATCAAAACGATGGAGATTAGAGGGGCAGGTTTGATTGCCCGCAGCGCTGCCGATGCTTTGAAAGATCTGGCTGAGAATTATCAAGGAAATTCCCTCGATGAGTTTATTGACTTGTTAGATCAAGGCGGGAAGACCTTGGTCGCTTCAAGACCGACGGCGATATCGCTATGGAATGCAGTCCAAGCAACGTTGAAGGATGCTCCACGTGCAGAAAATGTTGAAGACTTAAGGACTAAAATTGTAAAAAATGCAGACTCCTTCATTTTAAATTCAAATAAAGCTGTAGAGATTATTGGTAAAATTGGGGCTAACCGGATTAAAGATGGTGACACGATCTTAACCCATTGCAATAGTAAAGCAGCTCTCAGTGTGATAAAAACTGCATTTAAACAGGGTAAAGATATTTCAGTTTATGCGACAGAATCCAGACCCTGGCGTCAAGGATTACTTACGGTAAAGGATCTATCGGATGCAGGAATTCCTGTCACCCTGATTGTCGACAGTGCGGTTAGATGGATCATGAAAGAGATTGATCTTGCAGTGGTTGGAGCAGATACAGTCTGTTCTAACGGCGCTCTAATTAATAAGATTGGTACTTCACAGATTGCATTAGCTGCTCATGAAGCGCGGGTTCCGCTAATGGTTTGTGCAGAAAGTTACAAATTTTCTCCAAAAACAATCCAAGGTGAAATGGTAGAGATCGAAGAAAGAGAGACCTCAGAGGTTGCTACAAATCTGCCACCGGGTGTAAAGATTAGAAACCCAGTTTTTGATTCTACTCCTGCGGAGTATATTGATTCGATTGCAACCGAAATCGGACTGATTTCACCTTATGCTGCTTACGAAGTGATAGTAAATAAACTAGGACACGAATGTCTTTTTGAAAGGGAGAGTGACTAAATGGAATATTCTAACAAATATTTGCATATTGGCGAAGAAATTGATCCAGATGATTATGTCATTTGCAAATACAAAATATCTACAGATTTAGGCATGGATAAGGCAGCTGCCGCCATTGCCGCAGAACAATCTACCGGAACGTGGACTGGAATATCTACGTTAAATGAGAAAATTTTTGAATTATACAGTGGACGGGTTACGGCCATTGAAGGAGACATTGCCACAATTGCCTATCCCAAAGAGGATTTTAGCTTAGATATCGGCGGAATACCACAAGTATTGAGTGTAATTTCCGGGAATCTTTTTGGATTAGACGCACTAAAAGGTGTCCGTTTAGAAGATGTGACTTTTCCCAAGTCGATGCTCAATGATTTTCTAGGACCAAGATTTGGTTCCGAAGGTTTACGAGAGGTGTTGAAAAGACCAGCTAAACCGCTTGTCGGAACAATCGTAAAACCTAAAATCGGACTTTCACCAAAAGAAACTGCGAATTATATCTATGAAGCGGGAATGGGCGGTCTTACAAATGGCAAAGATGATGAGACTCTTTCCAATCAAAAATTCTGTCCCATGGAAGACCGTGTAGTCGCGGTTGCTGAAGCAATTGACCGTGTAAAAGAAGAGACTGGGCATATCATGATTCATGCGATTAATGTCTCGACTGATGGCCACAAAATTGTAGAAGTAGCAGAAAAAGTGCAAGAATTAGGTGCCAGTGAAATCATGGTCGATGTGATAACCTGTGGTTTTGCTGCTGTCCAGGCTCTGAGAGAAGATCTTTCTATAAAATTACCAATTCATGTACACCGTACCATGCATGGTGCCATAACCAAGAACAAAGATCTGGGCGTCTCCATGAATGTTTTTGCTAAGTTGGTCAGAATGTGTGGTGGAGATGCACTACATATTGGAACCTTTGGAGTTGGAAAAATGACTGGTTCCGCAACTGAAGACTTTGCTAATCAACGGGCATGTATCGGCGACGATGTACCTTATAAAACGATGTTACCGGTTTGTTCAGGTGGCATGCACCCAGGACTAGTAGAAAAATTAGTCGAGATCGCGGGCACCAACATCCAGATTCAAGCTGGTGGTGGAGTTGCCGGTCATCCAGGAGGCGTTCGCAAGGGAGCGATGGCCCTCGTACAAGCAGTGGATGCAGCTTATGAAAAAATCCCTGCTGAAACATATCGCAAAACACACACCGAACTTGATGAAGCTTTAACCAAATGGGGATCTGCATGAATTTAAAGGCTAGATATATTGACATGGAATCAGCGGAATACACCTGCGTACTCCACGATGATGATGCCAAAGAAATTGGCGTAAGGGAGCAGGATCGAATAAGAATAAAACATGAACGAAATTCGATCGTTGCCCTTCTCCAAACAACCGACACCGTCGTCAACAAAGGCGAAGTGGGAATCCTCGGAAGAGCCTATGGTATTCTGGGACCAGAGCGCGATGAAATTGTCGAAGTTGTTGCTACCTCCAAACCAGAATCGGTAAAATACATCAAGAAAAAAATGAGAGGCGAGGAACTAACTACAGATGAGATCAGAGCGATCGTCAATGATATTGTTCAACATAATCTCAGTAACATCGAATTGACTGCATATGTCGTATCCCTCGATATTAATGGAATGAACATCAGAGAAACTGCAGATCTGACGATGGCAATGGTCGAAACAGGTGATGTAATAACGTTTGACCGTGGCCCGATTTTTGACTTCCATTCAGTAGGTGGATGTCCGGGAAATAAAATCACTTTGATCGTTGTTCCAATCATCGCTGCCGCTGGTTTGATTATTCCTAAAACATCATCCAGAGCAATAAGTTCAGCTGCAGGAACTGCTGACATCGTTGAAGTCTTTGCCGATGTAAATATGGATGCTCACAAGTTACGAGCAGTCGCTGAAAAAGTCGGTGGAACTTTAGCCTGGGGAGGTTCGATGAGTCTTTCTCCTGCCGATGATACCATTATCAAAGTTGAGTATCCATTGGGAATTGACCCTCATCCACAACTGTTAGCTTCAGTCATGTCAAAGAAAAAAGCAGCGGGAGCTAATTGTTTGGTTATTGATATCCCGACCGGTGCGGGTACTAAGGTACCAACTATGGAAAAGGCTCAGGCTTTCGCTAGAGACTTTATGGATCTAGGAGAAAGGTTGGGTATAGAAGTACGGTGTGCAATCACCTATGGCGAACAGCCAGTAGGAAGATCAATTGGGCCGGCACTGGAAGCCAAAGAAGCAATTATGATTCTTGAAGGTTCAAAGCATCCCAGCAGCGTATATGAGAAATCAATTGGGATGGCGGCAATGATCTTAGAAATGGGTGGCATCAAAGACGGGGAAGCTAAAGCTAAAGAGATTCTCGAATCTGGACAAGCACTGTCTAAATTTAGAGAGATTGTCGCTGCACAAGGTGGAAATGCAGAGATCTCCTCTTCTGATATCACCATCGGAAAATACCACTATGATGTCATCTCCGCCATGTCGGGATATGTGAATTCCATCAAGAACAAACAACTAGTACAAATTGCAAGAGCCGCTGGCTCTCCCAAAGACAAAGGTGCTGGCATATTACTTAACAAAAAACGCGGTAACAGAGTGTTGGAAGGAGAGACCCTGTATACGATCTATGCAGATCATGAAGCTAAATTAGATCAGGCCATCGATCTCGCACGTAAGCTGGATCCAATGGTTGTTGAAAGCATGATCATTACTAAATTACCCACCACCAGTAAATACGCGGTAATCGAAGATTCGACATGCAATATGTATGAAAAAAATTAAACATTTTTAAGTTGTAGATAAGCATCTACAACATCTCGCGGGGATTCAAAGAAGGAGTCAGAACTGACTTCATCGAGAATCCCCAATCTTTTGAGATCTCTGGCGACATCTGGATCAACATCTGAGAAAACTGTCTTAATATTTTTGGATTTGAGATTTTTGATAGAATCTAAGAGCGCATCACCTGCAGAAATGTCTATGTCTGGTACCGCAGACATATCGATACAAAACCACTGTAGGTCATTTGTTAATGTCTCAATATCTTCACGCAAAGCAGGAGCATTAGCGTAATACATTGAAGAATTGAATCGATATATTATCAAACCAGGAATAATTTGTTCGTTGTATGATACAGGAACTGTCCTCAAACGATCATTTCTGAAAACCAATAATCTATTTTTAGGTCGATAGCCAGATTTTACATGAAATAAGAGTGAAGCAGTCATTGCAAATACGATGCCGATCTCAACGCCCAAGAAAACCACTGCAAAGACACTTGCTATGCCCACTACTGCTTCTCCAGGACTCTTTTTAAGTATGGATCTTAACCCCTTGAGATCGACCATCTCCAGACCAATAACAAAAACAATTGCTGAGAGTGCGGCTAAAGGCATGACGGAAAGGGGTGCTGTAAAAAAGATCAACGTCAGAATAACCAATAAAGCCATGACCACTTGTGTCAATTGTCCTTTACTGCCAGCATAATAAGTTACTTCTGTTCTACCAGAGGTACCACTGGAAATAAAAGCACCAGAGACGCTTGCTCCAAGATTGGCAACGCCTAATGCAACTAAATCTTGGTTTTCATTAAATGAGTCGTGGGCTTTGGAAGCGTATACTCTTGATAGTGAAGCACTTTTGGCAACTGCTACCAAAAACAATGAAGCAATAGTAAGTGACAGTTGAGGAAGCATAGAAAATGTTTCCAAAGAAGGTAGTGCCAAATGAGGTAAGCCTTGACTAACATTGCCGATAGTGCTAATAGTTGATTCTAAATTAAATATAATACTAAATATTATTGAACCAATGACTACTATAAGCATATCAGGTATTTTCTTTGAAATCCTGCGTGAGATGAAGATGATCGCCAGTGAAACAAAAGAGATGACTATTGAAAGAAAAGAAGCCAGATTCAAATTAGAGATGACGGAAACAAGTATGTGGAGCACCCCATTTCCCACATCGGGTATGCCTATCATTCCGGGAAGTTGTTCGACCATAATCACAATTCCCACACCAGTTAAAAAGGCAATCATTACCGTATCAGACAAGAAGTCGGCAATAAACCCTAATTTTAAAATTCCAGCGACAATGAGTAAAATCCCTACTGAAAAAGTGACCATTAATGCTAGTGAAATGTAATCAGCAGAACCTTTGGCAGCCACGGTGGCTAAACCTCCTGCCAGGATTAGAGCAGTGGAAGAATCTGCCCCAATAGACAAGTGTCTGGAAGATGCTAAAACTGCAAAAAGAATGGCAGGGACAATGAGTGTGTATAGTCCTGTGGCCAAAGGCATACCAGCGATGTTTGCATAGCCAATGGCCTGAGGTATAGCTACAGTAGCAAGGGTTATTCCAGCAATTAGATCTGTTTTAATTTCTGGTTTGCCATTGGGCAAAAAAGAAGTGAACAGCTTCATTTATGTTCATCATTGAATTTTTCTTCAATGCGTTCAAGCCGTTCAGCAATGTCTTGATATGCTTTATCAAATTCCTCTTTAGAATTTCCCTCCAGTCTTTGTAATATCGATATTTGTCCATCTTTACCAACTACCACTTTGGAAGTATTTTGTGTAAGATAGCGATTAGCAAGATAACCAGTCAGTGTTGCAAATATGCCAATGCCCGCAGTCATCATAACCACGGCAGTTAATCTACCTCCTAAGGTGACAGGATAAAAGTCCCCATAGCCAACAGTAGCGATAGTGACGATTGACCACCAGAGCGCATCGGTTGGCGTCTGAATGTTTGCATTAGGATCGGCTGTTTCAAAAGAGTAGGCGGCAATCGATCCAAACTCAATAATTAATATAATTATAAAGACTCCTAAAAATAATATTGCTTCTGCCCCTTCGTGTCTTAGATTATATTTTAATTTTTTCCAGCCCATGCGTCCGAAAATTATCGCCGAACGAAAACCTCTGAAAATCCAAGATATCCAGTAAAAAGGAATGATACAAAGAATATCTAACCATCCATATTCATGAACGAAATAGCGCTTAGGAGATGTTGACGATAGAAATCGATAGACAAAATTAATTGCAAAAATGATTGTAATTAGATAATTCATTATTTTGGAAATATCTCCGATGTGTGTACCGTCATAAATGACGGTTAGCACACTGTTTAGCACCGATAATGCGCCCATGAGGGCGATCATCGTTGCGAAGTTAGGGTTTCTATCCGATAACTGTGCGTTCATGGTCTACCCCAGCCGAGACCAAAGGCAATGTTCAGGATGTATGGTGCGGCCCAGATAAAGAAAAACGCAGCAAAGTTAAAGGGTCCAGTAAGTCCAGGAAGGCCCCAGCGTCCAAGGAAGTTCTTCACGGCGGGCACAATGATTACTGTACACACGATGGTTGCAAAGACTGCATAAAGGAAAGTTGTGAGATTTAATGGTAAGAATGAAGTCAAAGCAATCATCAATAAGGCCTGATTGAAACCATGGAGACCCGAACGTATTTCTGAATCTGGAAACTTCACTAATTTTGCGAATACTGCCCCAATCAAGGATCCAAGGAAGGCCATAATTCCTGCAAGGAATAAAGGCGAAAGGGGATCCCAATTAGCCGTATAGGCATTGTTGAAAATGCCCCCGCTGACCAGTGAAAAGGACAGTGTAAGTCCTACCACCCAGAATACACCAGTTTTCCAATTATTGATGAAAGTAATCTGAGCAACACCAGTAAAAGCAGCTTTTATGAGTTCCCAAGCAGTCCAATGAAAATCTTCTGAGTTGTCAGGATTGCCACTATTGGGTAATAATTTTGTTACTCCGGTAGCAACGGTATCATGATAGCGACCATCCGCACTGATAGCACCTTCCGGTGAAGGGGTTCTGGGAAAGATATCAATTCCAAAGTATCTGGCGGCAAGTAAGGTCATCCATGTCGCTACACAGAAGCCAAGTGTAAAGGAAGGAACACCATATCCGCCTCCGCCCACTTCAAACATATTTTCAAAGACGTTGTCTAATGCGAGATAAATGACAACAGTCATGGCTGCATTAAACAATGACAATACTAAGGTAGCGCCATTTGTTTTAGTAAATGGACCAGACCATATGGCCATCGCTGAAAGAACTGAATTGTATCCCAGTAAGCCAGCAGTTATCAGATGATAAGGAACGCCCAAAAGCAATCCCATCCCTGCGCCGATGAGACTCCCGGCCACCATCATCGCAGCTGCTCGACGTGACGCAATCAGTACACCGATTAAGATTAATGCTCCGCTTACAACGGAAGATACCAGAGGCACTTCTGATACCCCATTGAAGAGTATGAAGATGAACTCCACCAATGGATTTCCCGTTTCAAAGGTTGGAGTGATGTACATTCAATCACCTATTGTAAAAATAAAACTCTTACTGGTCAGTATATGTAGGTATCGAAAAGTTCCAACGGCAAGTAATTATTCTGGAAGTTGTCAAACAGATCTAATATGGCTTCGGAGGAAACGAGACAAACTAAACAGTTTTCAGGAGATTTGAATGCCTTAGCGGGTAATGTTATGGCGGCGGTCAGTATGGCTGACGTCGTCAGAACTACTATGGGGCCGCGGGGGCTTGATAAATTACTGGTAGATCAAATGGGCAATAGAGTGATAACAAATGATGGTTACACAGTTCTTGTATCACTCAAAACTTCACATCCGGTTTCCAGACTTCTCGTTGAAATTGCTGAACGGCAGGAAATGAATGTTGGTGATGGAACAACTTCAACAGTAATCATGGCTGCAGAAATGTTGAAAGAAGGATACAGAATGACCTCAGAGTGTGGAATACATCCTTCACGGATTTTATCTGAATTGGATGAAGGTGTAGAGATAGTAGCAGAGTATTTTGAGCAAATACAAACACCTATAGAGTCACTGAAAGATCCTCGCGTAAAAGATGTTCTTAAAACAGCAACAGCATCCAAACTAGATGGTAAGCAGTTATCTAATCACATAATGTTGGCAGCAGATCATCTAGGGCCGCAAAATAGAACTGATCTCCGCCATGGAATCTTACTACTCAGACGTCTGGGAGATGATGTTTTCGTTGATGGTGTCGCCATTGAAGCCATGCCGCAAGAATCCTCAATAATTTCACAGATAATCAAGCCGAAGATTTGTTTTATAAAGGACTCATTGGAGTTTCCCCTTCCCGGATATCAAATGGAAGAAGATGAGCAACACGACGTTCAAAGAAAGAAGATTATTAATAGTTTAGAAAATAAAGGAATAAATGTCGTCCTGACTAACGCACCAAAAATAGATGCTATTCTCAAAATGGAGTTGTTAGCAAAGAACATCTTATTAATCCGCGTATCCACTGAAGAACTTATTTTATTTTCAAGATCTCTAGAAGTTCCAGCAATATATGGAGCTCAATTAGCATCGGGCTATGTTCCACCATTCTTTGAAGCAGAAAGTATTGAATTGGATGAAGATAAAAATTTAACAATTCTCCGAGCACCCAAGAGCGGAGTGGCTGCTACCTTAATCATCGGTGGTGCGACTACTGAAACGTCTAAAGAACGAATGCGCACCTGCATTGATGGGATTTGCGGGCTCCATTATGCTTTAAAAGGAGGAATTGTCCCCGGAGGGGGAATTGCCGAATTAAATGCTGCAAGATATCTTGAAAAAAAGATGTTAGAAGGGAAATCACAGAATATTGGTTGCGGGATTCTCATAAAAGGTTTAGAATCGATATCTCGACAGATTCTAGATAATGCTGGCTACAATGGTTATGAGATGATGATTAGATTGCGCTCTCAACCAGATGGGGTTGGTATCAATGTTGTTGATGGTGATTATATCAATATGATTGAAAACGGCATTATTGATTCACGAATTACTAAAATGCATGCGATACAAATTGCCGTACATATCGTAAAGACCATCCTCAAGATTGATCGGAATCTCCTAAAAGACGAGCCCCGAGAATGATGGACTTAAAGGTTTAATTTTGCCACATTATCATTCTTTACAACCCCTGCAGCCTTGGCTACAGGGCTACATTTTGCTCTAAATAAGTAGAGAATTGGATGTATTTGTGAATCGGATAATGCTTCAAAATTTCCCATCCCTTTAGAGATTACTAGGTCGGATGATTCGATTTCTTTTAGCAGTTCATCGCCCATGCGCTCCACGGAAACGCCTACTGCAAACATGCCTGTCGAGATTACATTATCAAATACTTTGCTAATTCCGGAACGATGTGCATCCTCTAGCGTTACATCCGTCAAAATTGGTTCACCTTTTACGACACCGGTCACCTTTGCGCCCCGCTGTTGTAATTCTTTGACTAGTAAAATGTCCAGAACATCTTCACCACAATTATCAAGCAGATACAAGATTTTTTTACCGGGCATTATCAAATCTTTGGTTTGCGGAAGATCGTTAATCGCTAAAGGCTGTGAAATCAGACTGTTAAAATTTCTTGAAAGATCTTCCGGGTCGGTTAAGCCCTGTACTCCAAAATCCATAATATTGCCTGCGATCGCCACTTTTACTGCCGACTCCAAGGGATCAGCAGAACCTTGAACATATGCAGCGGCACGATCGAAAATAGAAGCGGCAACATTTACTGCCTGAATTTTTAAGTCGCGATATGGATCCTTGACTCCCATTTCTTCATAGGCGACGCGGTGGACTTTGGTGGCGATGTCTGCTGAATTTTTATTTTGAGAAAATTCAGTAGATAACACTTCTAAAGCACGCATCATGCAATTATAGGAGCTTCCGGGGTTGCATAGTTCGGCTTGATAACGCACCCTCCCTAAAAGACAAGGGACACACTCAGGGTCCATATTCATGAGAGATAGTGTAGTCACAAGGTGTTTATAGAGTTTCGGCAAAGGAGAGTTTTAAGTATCAGGAGTATGCCTAGATTTTGATTGAGCAAACTCAGATAAATAGATTATAATTAAAAAATGGTATATATGGTAAGAAGTATGGCGGATGGGCATTTAATGAGCGGGGGATTTTTAAAAAAGTTGGATTCAGATAGCATCAGTGGTCCAGCTTTTATTTTGATAATCGCAACGATCGCCGGTGGTGGTTGTAACTTCCTGTTCCAGATTGGTATGCAGAATGCAATACCCAACCAGATCTCTGAGTTAAACACCCTGCTTTCAATATTGTATATTATTTCTGTTCCCGCTGGCGCTGTTCAGAGTGTCGTGGTAAAATTTGTTTCAAAATATCGGGCAGAAAATCAGGATGAAGCGATCTCCTGGGTGATGCGCAGAACGTTTATTTTGGTAGCTGGATTAGGCGCGGCTATCGGCATCATTGCCTCATTCATTTTGTGTACAGACACGATCAGAACTGCTCTCAAATTAACCTCTACAACTGCAATTATCTTGATTGGCGTTGCCATATTTTTCTCCTTGCTACAACCAGTCGGCTCGGGTGCCTTGCAGGGTTTCCAACAATTCACCAAATATGGCACCCAAAGCATGCTCAACTATGTTCTTAAATTAGTAGTCGGAATGGGCGCTGTTCTTGTGGGCTACGGTGTTGCAGGAGCAATTGGTGGGGTGATTGCTGGTATCGCCTTTGCCTCCATACTCTCATTATTTTTTGTCAGAGATTATCTATTCAAAAAAGGTAAAAGAGTCGAAATAGATTACATTTGGCACAGCACACTTCCCTCAATGATAGGGATGTTGTGTTACACAGTTCTCACTAATGTCGATATCATCTTCGGTGCCCTTTTGTTTGATAAAGATCCTGCCAACTATTACACATCTGCATCTACACTAGCAAAAGTAGCGCTCTTTCTGCCTACTGCAGTAGTCGGCGCTATGTACCCTAAAATTGCCCGTGCCTATGAAGAAGGCCGTGACCCTACACCAATTTTAAGAAGATCATTATTGATGATGCTGATCCTTTCAGTTTCTGTCTGTTTGGTTTATGTCATCGCTCCTGAGTTTATTCTAAATGTATTAGTCCATGATGTATATCCAGTAGCTGAAACTGCACCCTTGATGAGGACTTTGTCGATCTCCATGCTCTTTATCGGTGTGGCAAATATCTTCATGTATTATGGTCTAGCAGTAAACGCCCATTCACACATCGCAATCATGGGCCTAAGTGTAATCATGTTGATTGCCTCCATAGCAATTCTGCTTATGCTCGGTATCGTGATTACTCCATATATGCTGTCTGAGATCATGATCGGAGTAGGCATCTTTAACGCAGCGTTGTGTGCAATTACTTTGAGATTGTCTCGACGACGAGTGAAAAGAGTGACATTACGTTAATATCGGATGCGCATTTAGAGAGGGAGTTCGAGAAATGCTTGAAAGCATTACGCTGCGTGTTGAAAGCGCACAACATCAGTCAGAAGTTGGTCTGGGAAGAGCAAGGATTGATAGCGATTCGCGAAACCGTCTTGGAGTAGATATTGGCGATTTTATTGAAATAGTTGGTAAAAGGAAAACAGCGGCGAAAGTATTTCGCGCTTCTTCCGATGACGAGGGCAAAGGCACAATTTCAATTGATGGTATGGTACGTTCAAACGCTGGAGTTTCTATTGGCGATAAGGTCACAATCTCCAAAGCCAATGTTCAGCCAGCAATAAAAATCAGCGTAGCACCAAAGATACCGGCAGGAAAAAGAGTACGGTTTGGACAGGGCGTGGAAGAACTCTTTAAAAAAGGATTGTTGAACCGACCGTTGGTTAAAGGAGATTCGATAATTATTCCCAATATCGCCCTGATGGGCGGCTTTCTGCCATTTATTATTCTTAATACACAACCAAATGGTGTTGTAATTATAGACAACAACACTGAAATTGTTGTAAAAACTGAGTCCGTCGAAGCTGAAGACCGCAACGGAATGTCAATCACATATGATGATATCGGCGGTTTGGAAGGTGAACTGAAACGCGTAAGAGAGATTATCGAACTCCCACTTAAACATCCCGAGTTATTTGATAGATTAGGCATAGACCCGCCCAAAGGAGTACTTTTATACGGTCCGCCGGGAACTGGTAAAACGCTAATTGCTAAAGCCGTAGCTAATGAATCAGGAGCTAACTTCTATACCATAAACGGCCCCGAGATTATGTCGAAGTTTTATGGAGAGAGTGAAGAGAAGCTTCGAGAAAAATTCGAAGAAGCGGAGAAAAATGCCCCTTCGATCATTTTTATCGATGAAATTGATTCCATTGCACCAAAACGAGAAGCGGTTTCAGGCGAGACTGAACATCGCATTGTAGCACAAATGCTAACCTTGATGGATGGTTTGGGTGAACGCGGTCAAGTCATTGTGATTGGTGCCACTAACCGCGAGAATGCTCTTGATCCAGCGTTGAGACGGCCGGGAAGATTTGATAGAGAAATTGAGATAGGCATTCCTACTCTGAAAGGCAGAAGAGATATTATCCAGATTCATACCCGCGGAATGCCGCTTTCAGAAGAAGTGGACATAGATCGTCTGGCAGCAATAACGCATGGTTTTGTCG
>ULSO01058006.1_pt1 | contig 35374 bp, 37 predicted proteins | sample 1956701 | NCBI WGS metagenome assembly ULSO01 (sample SAMEA4835708, study PRJEB28245) | human gut metagenome | biome: gut microbiome; material: fecal sample | place: Denmark | collected 2008 | reverse complement strand
ACTTTTTTCGTCCGCGGATTTCAAGCCCGATCGTCCCCGCCTCTCCTTCGGATAGAAGTGGGGCTTCTTTCGGAATAAATAGCGGTTAAATGGTGATAAAACTATTGAAAAAAAGACGGATGTATGATATAATACATAATGTATAACTGCGAAGTAATGCAGAAGGAGGGGCTGAATGAACGTTGTTTCCAGACAGGATAAGAACGGTAAGGTCGTTTACAGCAGCGATATTCTCAATTCGATAGTTCAGTGCGCCGCGGAAGAAGTCGACGGCGTGGTTAAGAATGAGCAGAATTCCAAAATCAATAAGAGATATAAGAACGGAGTCAAGGTCGAATCGATAGGAGAATACGTTTATATAGACGTCTTTATCAAGCTTTATCATAACGTCAAGGTCAAGGAAGTTTCGTATCTCGTTCAGGAATCGATAAAGAATACCGTGGAATCGATGACCGACTTTAAGGTCAAGGACATCAACGTTCACGTCGTGGACGTGGATTTCTCGGCAGGTCCGGTATCGCAGCCCCGTTTGGAGGAATAAATGAGGAAATACGCAAGAGAAGTCGCTTTTTCAATGGTTTACGGTTATCTTATGACGGGCGACAGAGAAGATAAGATTCCCGAGGAACTTTTTGACGGAAGAAAACTCGATTCGAGCGACGCGGATTTCGTTTTCGACGTATATAACGGCGTTATCGGCTGCGCGGATCGTTACGAAGAACTTATCGGGAAGTATTCCGAGGGCTTCAGGTCGGAAAGAATCTATCGCGTGGACAAGGCTTTGCTGCTTTCGGCGATGAGCGAAATCGAAACGATAAAAACGCCCGCGCCCGTCGTTATCGACGAAATCGTATCGTTTGCGAAAAAATACAGCACGGAAAAAAGCACGGGCTTTATCAACGGAATTCTCGGAAGCTTCGTGAGAGAAAGAGAAAAACGGATTGCCTACGAAGCCGCGGAGGAGGATAAGAACCGCAATTTCGGAATAAAACTCGATCCGAGAAGCGTTAAAGAGGGAGAAATTCTCCAGAAAGCCTTTATTCCCGACGAGGAATAATCGGAAAGCGGAGTAATCCGAAAGGTGATTCGGAATCGACGGAAACAATCGGAAACGAAGATAATTAAAGACCGAAAATCAAAGAAAAGAACGGTTTGCGGAGGAAAAATGGCTAAAATCGTAGACGGCAGAAAATTTGCCGCGGAATTCACTGAAAAAATAAGAGAAGAAATAGCTGCGTTTAAGGAAGAAACGGGGAAATCCGTGCGTCTCGCGACTCTCGTGGTCGGAGAGAATCCTTCGTCGCTTTCTTATATAGCGAGAAATAACAAGAGCTGCGAAAAAGCGGGAATAGAGAGCGTCGTGGTTTCTCTTCCCGAGAGCAGCACGCAGAAAGAAGTCGTGGACGCCGTCCGTAAACTCAACGAGGACTCCGGAATCAACGGAATCCTTCTGCAGCTCCCTTTACCCAAACATATAGATAGGGAAAGAGTCGTCGAAAGCATAGCTCCCGAAAAGGACGTGGACGGACTTACGAAAATCAACGCGGCGGGACTTTATCTCGGAAGCGGCTCGGCTTTCGTCCCGAATACGCCTATGGGCGTTCTGACTCTTATGAAGTCGGAGGGCGTGAAGATTTCCGGCAAAAGAGCCGTCGTTATCGGAAGAAGCAATATAGTCGGCAAACCTATGGCTATGCTGCTGCTTTCGGAAAACGCGACCGTTACCGTTTGTCACAGCAGAACGGAAAATATCGCCGAAGTCTGCCGCGAAGCCGATATTCTCGTATCCGCCGTCGGTAAAGCCGGCTTCGTTACTGGAGATATGATAAAGGAAGGTGCGGTGGTTATGGACGTCGGTACGAATTTCGAGAACGGAAAACTCGTGGGCGACGTGAGATTCGAAGAAGCCGAAAAGAAGGCTTCGGTCATTACACCCGTGCCGGGGGGCTGCGGACCGGTCACGGTCTGTATGCTTATGAAAAACGCTCTTACGGCGGCGAGAAATCAGAATAAATGATTATATCCGTTTCGCAGTACGGCAATCTCATAAAGGGAATAATCGACAGCGAGCCTATCGTTTCCCGCCTGAGCGTAAGGGGAGAAGTCGCGGAATTCCGAAGAAGCGGAGAGTCCGCCTGGTTTACGATAAAGGACGAATTCAGCCGAATGAGCTGCTTTTGCTTCACGCTGACGGGCGAGCTTCCCGTCGGAGAAACGGTGGTCGTTACCGGAAATCCGTCCTATTATCCGAAAAGCGGAAATCTTTCGTTTTACGCGGCTTCGGTCACGAGAGAAAACAAGCGCGGCGACCTTCTCATAAGGCTTAACGAGCTTAAAAACCGCCTCGAAAAAGAGGGAGTTTTTGAAAACCGCAGACAGGTGAATCGGTACGCGCCTGAAATAGGAGTCGTCACGAGCGCGACGGGAGCGGCGGTAAGAGATATTATCGAGGTCGCCGTAAGACGCAATCCGGGAGTGAGCATTACGGTTTTTCCGAGCAAAGTTCAGGGCGAAGGAGCGGCGGAATCTCTGAAAGCGGGCGTGGAATTCTTTTCCGCAAGCGACGTCGATACGGTCATCGTAGCGAGGGGCGGAGGCAGCAAGGAGGACCTCACCGCGTTCAACGACGAGGCTCTCGTGCGCGCGGTTTTCGCCTGTAAAAAGCCGGTTATCTCGGCGGTAGGTCACGAAATCGACTATACTTTATGCGACTTTGCCGCGGATTTGCGCGCGCCTACGCCTTCGGCTGCGGCCGAGCTTGCGACGGTCGATATGGCTCTCGTGAAGGACGAGCTTCAGGATCTGATTTTGCGGGCGCAGACGGTCGTCAGGAATCTTATCCCGGACGCTGAGGCGGAAATTTCTTCGTCGGCGCGTTATGCGGGAGAGGTCTTCAGGCGCAGACTTTCCGAAACCGAAGCAAAGCTCGATTCCTTGAAAAACAGAGCCGTTTCGGCTGTAAACGCGGCTTATTCGGACGAGGAAAAAAAGCTCGGTTCGCTTTGCGCGCTCTCGGAGGCCGTAAGCCCTATTAAGCTCCTTCGCAAAGGCTTTGCCGCGCTTTCGGTCAACGGCGAAACTCTCACCGAAGACAAACTTGCGGTGGGGACGATTTTCGACGCAAGAATGAGAGATGCGGCTTTTACCGCAAAGATTACGGAGGTTATCCGAGAGGAGAAGAAATGACTCAGAAAAAGAAAAAAGCCGACCTCGGGCAGACGCTCTCCGAGCTCGAGGAAACGGTCAGAAAAATGGAATCGAGAGAAACAGGTCTTGCCGAAAGCATAAAGCTTTACGAAAAGGCGGTCGCGCTCGTCGGAGAGGCGACGGAGCTTCTTTCGGAATACAAAGGGAAAATAACCGTGCTTACCGAGGCTATGAATTCGGCGGAAGAAAAGACCTTTCGGTCCGATGAATTCAAGGAAACGACTTAGCTTCCGTAATCGGGGAGAACGAAGTTTTCTCCGTAAATTCAAAAGAGAGTATTCTTCGGCGGATACGGATTCCGCGTAGAAAATCCGACGATAAATAAAGCCGAGAGAATTGCGGTCGCTTATATTGCGGCGAAAAGTATTTCGGCTTGGCAGGTACATAGGAAAAGGACAGATATGAACAACGATATACTCAAAGGACTCAATAACGCGCTTGCGGAGCATTCCGCGGAGACGGATATCCTCTTTAAACGGTATTTTCCGTCCGAAGAAAAAGCAATGGTTCTGGACGCGGCGGCTTACGGGCTTTTCGGGAAAGGGAAACGCCTCAGAAGCTTCCTTTTAAGATGCGGAGCGGACAGATACGAAATATGGGACGAGAATACGGAAAGACTTGCGGTCGCGCTCGAAATGATCCACGCGTATTCGCTCGTTCACGACGACCTTCCCTGTATGGACAACGACGATATGCGCCGCGGAAAACCTTCCTGTCATAAGGTTTACGGAGAGGCGGGCGCGCTTCTTGCGGGGGATTGTCTTCTTAATCTCGCCTACGAGGTGCTTCTGGGCGGAAAATTCACCCGAGGTTATCAGAAGGCTTGCGCAGCCGTAGCCGGAGCGGCGGGTTACGGGGGAATGATAGACGGACAATACGTAGAGCTTGCGTCGGAATTCGCCGACGAAAGAAAACTCCTCTCCATAACCGGGAACAAGACCTGCGCACTTTTCAGAGCGGCGGTAACGGCTCCGGCTCTGATTGCGGAAAGACCGCAGAGCGAAATCGACCTGCTTACCTGTTTTGCGGAGGCTTTCGGAACGGCTTTTCAGATTGCGGACGACCTTCTCGACGAAGAAACCGATAAGACGGAGGAAATGAATTTCGTTACCGTACTCGGACGGGAAAGAGCAAGTGAGGAACTCGAAGCTTATTCCGAAAAAGCTCTCGAAGCCTTGACCAAACTCGGATTTTCGGGCGGATTCGAGGAAAGACTCGTTACTTTCAACCGAAGCAGACGAGTTTGATTACGAAAAGCCGAAAAACGACTCGGAAAAGGATCCGGAACTTCGTAAAAGAAGTGAAAATCATAAAATTATCATAAGGAGAAGTAAAAATGGACAAAACCGTATCGAAACTTATTAACGAACAGATCAACAAAGAGTTTTATTCAGCCTATCTTTATCTGGATTTTGCTAATTGGTACGCAGCGGAAGGACTTGACGGCTTTGAAAACTGGTATCGGATTCAGGCGCAGGAAGAACGCGATCACGCTATGCTTTTCTATCAGTACCTTCAGAATAACGGCGAAACCGTTGCTTTTGAGGCGATAGACAAGCCCGAATGGGTCAAGGGCGATAAAATGACTCCCCTCGAAAAAGCTCTGGAACACGAAAAATACGTTACTTCGCTCATTAACGCGATTTACGCCGCGGCTTATAAAGTGAAGGATTTCCGCACGATGCAGCTTCTGGACTGGTTCGTGAAAGAGCAGGGCGAGGAAGAGAAAAACGCCTCGGATATGATTACGAAAATGAATCTTTTCGGCTCGGACGCAAAAGGACTTTATATGCTCAACAGCGAAATGAAAACCCGCGTGTATACCGCGCCGTCGCTCGTTTTGTAAAAGTCGGGCAGGTAAACGGGAATTAGAACGAAAGTCTGAAAACGCAACGATGACGGCGGAGCTGTTCGCGGGATGAATGCAGATTATTTCTGCTGTACGGACGATAGCGAAGCAACTCCGTCGTTCAAAAACGGCGCGGAAAATCGCTGCGTCCGAGAAATCAGAAACCGACGGGCAAACCGCTTCGTAATTTGGCGCGGAGAAAACGAAAAACAGTCGCCGATTTAGTAGCGGACAAATGCGGAAGACAGCCGCCGACTTAAAAATTTCAAAATTCCGTACTTTTTAAAACGGAAACGCTTGCATTTATTTTTCGGAGGTGATATGATACTTCTCGGTTAGCGAGCGGTAACCGTTCTGCACGGAAAATGAGAGCGGAAAAGACGGAAAACTCTTGGTTTTTAACGGGACGAAGCGGCGGAACCACGGCAAAAAGGGCGTAAAACGATTGAGCGGAATCGCGCCTTATTTTTATGCGAATAAGTTAGCTAAGGCTAACCGATATTGGAACGGACGAAAAACCGCTTGACAAGTAACCGGGCAGAGTAGAATTTCTCCGATATCGCGCCGAAAATCCGAGACTGCGGATTACGGGCAGATAACGGACTGACGACGGAGGCACGACAGGACAATGAATAACGAACGGAAGAAAAACGAAGAAAACGCGGCGACAAACGAGCTTTTATCGAATATGGAAGACATAACGACGATGAAGAACGCGGCCGAGGATTCGGACGGAGCGAGGACGAAAATCGGGGAGAATTGCGGACGATAAACAGAAAATGTGAACATAACGGCTTGATTTTTTCGTTGCGGAATGCTATAATAGTCGAAAACGGAGTTAGCGGCGGCTTATCGGTCGGGCGCGCAACCGGATTCAATAAACCAAAGGAGAGGTGTCAGATGAAATATGAGGTTGAAAAAATCATAAAGAAGAGCAGATACGCAAATTTTATTCCGACTTTACCGGACGTGCGTAAAGACGTGAAAACGAGAATCGGCGAGCTTATCGAAGATGAGAAAGAATACTGCGATAAGGGCAATTTCAATCATCTTAAAAACATCTTCACGGCTATCGCGCTTTACGAAACCCTTCAGAAACACGGAAAGGGCGAAGAAGAAACGTTTTATTTGGTTTCGACCGAGATGTGGAAGTCGCTTAATCCGGAATCGATGCAGAAACTTGCGAAAAAGAGTTTCTTTTTGCCGCTTATGAAAAAAGTCGTGCCTTTCGGACTCAAACACGGCTCGGGTTACGGATGGAGATACACTTGGCACAAAGACGATCCGAAAAACGAATTCCATTTCGAATGCAACGAATGTATTTACGCCAAGATATTCGCAAAGCATAACGTACATAAACTCGGACCGATGTTCTGCCGTTCGGACGTTATCAATTACGGCAATCTTCCCTATACGGACTTCGTGCGCACGCAGACTTTATGTAACGGAGGAGAATGCTGCGACTTCAAATTCGTACGCTACGGAAAGGACGAAAAATTCGACCGCACGGACAGCATCTGACGCAAAACGGAGGCTGCCCGACGGAAAGATATGCTTTACGGAAGAATTACACTCTTTTTGTGAAAAAAGTTTAGCTCTGCGCTAACCTTTTGTTGACTTTTTACGCCGAATGAGTATAATTATAGAGGTTCTTTCGGGAACGAATTTTTTACGAGTTGGTTAGCCGAGGCTAACCAAATTACAGACTCGCAGCAGGGAGGTAGGATGAGTCCGTCTGAATTGAGATATCTTATAGCGTCGAACGAGCTTGCGGAAGGAGACAGAGCGGTCAGGCAAAAAGACGTTGCCGACAGACTTCGGGTTTCCAAGGTAAGCGCATATAACGCCATCGAAAGGCTTAAAGAAAAAGGACTTCTTGAAAAAAACGAAAGGTGCGTGGTTCTGACCGAGGTCGGAAAGAATGTTCTGGGCGAATATATGACCATAATCGGATTTATTTCCGTGCATCTTTCAAAACATTGCGGGACGTCGGAAAAAAGAGCCTACGAGGACGCTTTGAACGCGGTCTGCGGCTTTTCGGACGAAACGAGAATAGGAGTCGCAAGATTCATTGAATCGGGAATGAACGGAATTCATCACGGATTCGGAGTATAAAACTCGGAGACAGGTCGGAAAAATGATTGATAAGGAATTATTCAGGCTTATCGGCGGAAACAGGAAATACGTTTTCGTCGCGGTAGCCTTACAGGTAGTCGGTCTGGCGGCAAACGTCGCCGTAACCGCGGGAATATGTCTGGCGATTTCTCTTCTTTATAATGGAGCGGAGAGCGCAGCGTTTGTATTTCCTTTCGTTTTGGCCGCAGTCGGTATTATCGTGAGATATACCTGTTCGAGACTGACGGGCGACGTGAAGGATAAACTCGGAAGAGAAGTCAAGAAAGGCCTTCGCGAAAAGGTTTATAACAAGATAGTAAAGCTCGGCGTAAAAACAGCCGACGGAATGAGTATGGCGGGACTTACGCAGGTTTCGGTTGAGGGAGTGGAGCAGCTCGATTTATATTATTCGTCCTATCTGCCACAGTTCTTTTTCGCTATGCTTGCGCCCTTCGTATTGTTCCTGATATGCGTATGGATAGACTGGCCGACGGCTCTGGTGCTTCTGGCTTGCGTACCTCTTATTCCGCTCTCTATCGTTGCGGTAAGTAAATACGCAAAGAAAATCTTCGCTAAATACTGGGGAAAGTATACCTCTATGGGAGATAAGTTCCTCGACAGCGTTCAGGGACTCAGAGAGCTTAAGATATTCCGCGCGGACGGAAGACAACACGAAAAAATCAACGAAAGCGCAGAGGAATTCAGAGTGGTTACGATGAAAGTTCTCGTTATGCAGCTCGCAAGTTCGACGATAATGGACCTCGTGGCTTACGGCGGAGCGGGAGCGGGTATTGCTTTTGCGGTAACGGGAGCGGCTTTCCGCGGACTCAGTCCGTTCGCGGCTCTTTTCCTTTGTCTCGTGGCGGTAGAGTTTTTCCTTCCTCTGAGAGCGTTCGGATCGGCTTTTCACGTAGCTATGAACGGAGCGAGTGCGGGTAAGAAGATTATTGCTCTGCTGAATACGCCCGATCCCGTATGGGGAAGCGAGAGCGTCGGCGGAAGAGAGATAAAACTCGAAAACGTAACCTTCTCTTACGACGGAAAACGCGACGTCCTTAAAAACGTGAATATGGTTTTTCCCGGAAAAGGAATGACAGCGATAGTCGGAGAATCGGGTTGCGGAAAATCAACCGTCGTAAATATGCTAATAGGAGCTTTCCGTCCGCAGAGCGGAAGAGTAACCGTAGGCGGCAAGTCGCTTGAAAATCTTTCGCGTGAGAATTGGTATTCGCATCTTTCCGCGGTAAGTTATAATACTTATATTTTCAACGAAAGCGTAAGGGACAATTTCAGACTCGCTAAAAAAGACGTGTCCGACGAAGAGATATACGAGGTACTGAAGAAGGTCAATCTTGCGGATTTCATAAAGAGCGCGGGCGGTCTCGACAAGATTATAACCGAAGACGCGGCAAACGTTTCCGGCGGACAAAAACAAAGACTTGCGCTTGCGGTCGCGCTCGTTGCGGATAAGGATATTTACGTCTTCGACGAAGCGACGAGCAATATCGATTCGGACAGCGAAGCCGTTATAATGAACAACGTCAAGGCGCTTTCCGAAAGCAAGAGCGTTATAGTCATTTCTCACAGATTGCAGAACGTCGTTCCCGCGGAGAATATATACTATATGGACGACGGAGAGATTGCGGAAACGGGTTCTCACGAAAAGCTTATGAGCGGAAACGGGGGTTATGCGTCCTTATATAACGCGCAGAAGAAGCTCGAAAGAGGTTTTGTGGAGGTGAACGTATGAGCACGGCTGTTGTAAATAAGGAAAAGCCTTCGAGAAGAAGCGGAGCGAAGATAATGGCGAGTCTTATCGCGCTTCTCGGCAGTCTTTCGATTATAATCGTTTTAGCCGTAATAAACGGAAGTATCGGATTCGTATGCGCTATGGGCGTAACCGTATCGGGCGCGGTCGGAATAGCGAAAGTTCTCGGCGAGGATATAGCTCTTTCCTACGGCTGGATAGTCGGTATGGCGATAGGTTTCGGCGTACTCAGAGGAATACTTAGGTATTTCGAGCAGTACAGCAATCACTATATAGCGTTTAAACTGCTTGCGGTGCTGAGAGATAAGGTTTTCGGAGCTTTGAGGGTATTGTGTCCGGCGAAGCTCGAAAATAAACAGAAGGGAAGCATAATCGCTATGATAACTTCGGATATAGAAACTCTCGAAGTTTTTTACGCGCACACGATTTCCCCTATCTGCATAGCCGTTCTGGTTTCTCTGGGAGTGGTTTTGTTTACCGGGTTCGTTTCGAGCTGGTATATAGCTCTCGTCGCGCTTGTCGGATATATTTTCACAGGAATAATCGTTCCCGCCGTTTCTTCGGGAAGACTTAAAGAAAGCGGCGTAAGATACCGCGCGGAATTCGCTTCGTTCTCGGCGTTTTTCCTCGACAGCATCAAGGGAATAAATGATATCGTTCTCAATAACGCGGGAAAAGAGAGAGAAAATGAAGTTAACGAAAGATCGGACGAGCTTCTTTCCGAAACGAAGAAAATGAAGCGCGAAATCACGAAGGTTTCTTCGGCGATAGAACTTACCGTATCGGTTTTCATTCTTATTACTCTTGCGGTCGGTATAATTCTCGTAAGAAGCGACGTTCTTTCGGTCGGAAGAATGATTATCGGCGTAGTCGCCGTATTTTCGTCTTTCGGACCGGTCATTGCGGTCGGAGCGCTTCCCGGAAATCTCACGCAGACCTTTGCGAGCGGAGACAGAGTGCTTAATCTTCTCGAAGAAAAACCCGCGGTCGAAGAGATAAACGGAGGCAGGAATTTCGATTACGACAACCTTAAAGTCAAAGACCTTTCGTTTTCCTACGACGGAAGCGCGGAGGTTCTCAGAGATATAAAAATGCACGCCGAAAAGGGCGAAATCGTCGGTATAATCGGAGAATCGGGCTGCGGAAAATCAACTTTCCTCAAACTTCTCCTGAGATTCTGGGAAAAGGACGGCGGAGATATAGATTATAACGGAACGGACGTGGACGAGATAAACACCGAATCGCTGTTTTCGAACGTTACGATGGTTTCACAAAGCACTTATCTTTTCGAAGAGACGGTGGAAGACAACTTAAGAATAGCAAAAGCCGACGCAACCGACGATGAAATCGAAAACGCCTGCAGAATGGCTTCGGTTCACGATTTCATAAAGACGCTTCCCGACGGATACAAGACGATGGTGACGGCTCTCGGCGACAATCTTTCCGCGGGCGAAAAACAACGTCTGGGACTTGCGAGAGCGTTCCTCAGAGGAAGCAGTCTTATTCTTCTCGACGAGCCTACGAGCAACGTCGACAGTATTAACGAAGGAATAATCCTCGACGCTCTCAGAAAACAGAAAAATAAAAAGAGTATTATTCTCGTTTCTCACAGGGAATCGACTATGGCCATCGCGGACAGAGTTTACAAGGTCGAAAACGGAATTATGACGGAGGTAAGATGAAGTGAAAAACGATAAAAGCCTGCCCGTTTACGGAGTCGGCCCGATTTACGGAATATTCGTGTTTCTGATTACCGCGGCCGGTATCGTTCTGTATTGCACGGCACTGCTTAAATCCGGCGAGGCGGAAAATTCCGCGATAAAAGTAATTTTTATCGTATCGGGAGTTTTGCTGATAGCCGCGGGCGTAGCTATGTGGATAACGGCGGTACTGGTAAACAGAATCGATCAAAGCATAAAAAGCAATTCGCTCAAGACTACGGGCGTTTACGGAATCGTAAGGAATCCGATTTATTCGGCAATAATGTTTGCGTGTACGGGCGCGCTTTTGTGCTGTTCGAACTACTGGCTTCTTATCGCACCCGTAATTTTTTACGTGTTTCTGACGGTGCTGATGATTTTTACCGAAGAAAAGTGGCTGGAATCGGCTTTCGGAGAGGAATATCTCGCCTATTGCAAACGCGTCAATCGCTGCATACCGTTTTTCCCGAGAGGAAAGTAAACGGAATGATGTGAGGAGTGCGGCTTATACCGCAACTTACAAAAAAATACTGTCCCGTTTTGGCAAGGGGCAGTATTTTTGTTAAGTGGAAAATGATTTGAAATTATTTTAAATCCTGGTTATCCAAGGTGTTGCGATTTTTTATTGTCAAAACAAATTGCGTTTATTATCGAAAAAATTACGATATCTTTTGATAGCTGCAATTTTACGTAGTGCTGAACACAAAATTTATAAACCTCTTCCGTATCCGTTACTGCGGCACTTTTAGCGGAGATGATGAAAAATAATATTTCAGTGATTGTCTGCGACGAAAAGAGACTTCCCGTGGGTGTAATGCATACGGTGGGGAATAATTATGTCAGTGCAGGGCGAATTATCAGGTAGACACGATGGAATTCAGAATGTCAGGACGAAGTATGGTCGGCAATAGTAAGAATGAAGATTAAGAACAGCATTTCCGTGTTGCTTTTTTTCGATAAGGAAATAGAAGCGAAATGTTTAGAGCGACATTTAAGTAAGCTTGAGATAGGAGATTGGACAAATAGGGAAGCAATTTGTGCCAAGATTTATTTTCAGGCATTATTCGGAAGAGATTTTAACAGGAATATACCGAGTGACATAAATGCCGCATTGAATTACGGGTATGCTATTCTCGCATCTCATATCAGTAGATTTCTGGCGGGCGGGGGATATTGTCCGGCATTGGGGATTCACCATCATAGTCAGAATAATTATTGGAATTTAACATACGATCTTATCGAGGCGTTCAGATTTATTGTGGACAAGTTTGTTTATGAAAGAGTTGGGTTTGAGTTTGATCGTACGATTAAGAACGGACTTATAGAGTTGGGTGAAGCAAAAATTAAATACGGTAAAAGACGGTGTACGGTTAATTATGCGATGGATTGTTTTTGCAACGACGTTTTAAAAAGTTTAGATAGTCGAAGATCGAATATCAAGGAGGTGTCTATGTTGTGCGAGACGGAGTAGTTTTATTGTTCTATGATGTTTCAGTCGGAGAAAAGGAAGCTCGTCGTGAATACAGAGAGCTGTTTAAAGGTTTGAAAAGGGACGGATATATGCAGCTTCAGAAATCGGTTTTTTATAAGTATATCCGGAATATTTCAATGTACTGTTATGAAGTTGAGAGGATACGCAAAATGCGAATAACTCAGGGCGAAGTATATTGTATTCCAATGAGTTTTCAGAATTTTATGAGGATGGAAGCGTTGCATGGGCAATTACCGGATATGGAGATGATTCGTTCGTCTTTTTGGTATTTTTAAAATATGCCTTAAAACAGTTGACAGAAACGGATTATTTTATTATAATGAAAATACTATACCGATGTTTCATCGGCCCTTTGACCTTACGAAATGGTAAGGTTCCAAAACTTAAAACCTCCTTCTGTATTCGATGAGCGAGCGCCCTTTGACCTTACGAAATGGTAAGGTTCCAAAACTAATGATTTGATGTATTGCAGTTCGGCTTCTGCCCTTTGACCTTACGAAATGGTAAGGTTCCAAAACTGTAGCAGGCATTTTTTCGAGGTTTACACTTGCCCTTTGACCTTACGAAATGGTAAGGTTCCAAAACGGGTAAGTACAGCGTAGTCCTTACCGCTATAGCCCTTTGACCTTACGAAATGGTAAGGTTCCAAAACTGAAGTCGTTGCGATGCTGCTTGAGAGAGCGGCCCTTTGACCTTACGAAATGGTAAGGTTCCAAAACTTGAATTGTATGTTCCATTTTTTACCTCATAGCCCTTTGACCTTACGAAATGGTAAGGTTCCAAAACTCAAACTTCATTTTCATATGCTACCTCCTATGTGCCCTTTGACCTTACGAAATGGTAAGGTTCCAAAACTTTACGCCCTTTTAACAGGCTTGTCCTTAAATAAGGAAGTGTTGAGGCTCTTTTGAGGTTGGAAGTGTGCAATCGTTCGCTGCATAAAAATCCGTTTACTTGATTTCCTCGTCATTCGGCGGGTGATGGTTAATTTTTTGATTTGAATAGTTTTGAAATAAATTAAACTTGTAGAAGTGCTTCTTTTGATGTAAAAGTCGCATTTAGGTATTCTCTTATGTATAAACTTTTTGTAAAAATCTATTGAAAAACAGCGTAGGCTGTGGTACAATGGCGATATCGAAAGAATAACGGATTTAAGAGGTTAAAATGAAGTTTTACGAATTCGGAAAAGAGGGAAACCCGACGATTATGCTGCTTTCGGGGACCTGTTGCAACTGGAAGCTCAATTTCTGAGAGGTTATTCCCCTTCTTGAAAAACAATTCAGGGTTATATGCGTTTCTTACGACGGCTTCGACGAAACCGAAGATACGATTTTCGACGATATGATTTCTCAGACGGAAAAAATCGAGACTTATGTCAGGGAAAACTACGAGGGTAAGATAAAAGCGGCTTACGGATGTTCTTTAGGCGGCTCTTTCGTCGGACTTCTCGTTCAAAGACGGATAATTCATATCGACCACGCGATTCTCGGAAGCTCGGATATGGATCAGGAAAGCCCGTTTAAAGCGAAACTTAAGTGCAAAATAGCCGTACCGTTGCTTTATAAGATAGTGAGTACGGGGAAATATCCTGCGATTTTCGAGGAAAAGATGGAAAAAAAGCGCACTCCTTATTGCGATAAGTTTATGGAAGTGTTCGGAATAGGAAAGGGCGGATTGCCTTACATCAGAAAAGAAAGCGTATTCAATCAGTTTTATTCCGACCTTATAACGCCCGTCGAAAAAAACATAAGCGTGGAAGGAACGACGGTGCATTGCTTTTACGCAAAAAAGATGGGCGAAAAGTATCTGAAAAGATATTTCGAGCATTTCTCGTCGCCCGTGATTCACGAATTCGATATGGAGCACGAAGAATTATTGGTGCTTTATCCCGAAAAATGGGCGGAGGAAATCATCGCGCTCTGCGAATAGTCCTTCATAACCGCGATTTCTCCTGTTGCAGAATCTGTTCCCGCATAGATAAACGTCCGGAAGCCAAACGATTCCGGATGTTTTTTAAATGAGGCTTTTTCGAGTTTAAAGGTGAAAAGAATAGCCGTTACAGCCGTCAAACCATTGATTTTTATAGCGAAAAATGGTATATTATTTTCGATAAATCGGGATTTATGGAGAAACCGTATGAGTATAGTCATAAAAAGAATGGAAACGGAAGAAGAAATCAGAGGAAAAGCATTTGTCCACTGGAAAGCTTGGCATGAGGCTTATCCTAACCTCGTCAGTCAGGAATACCTCGATAATTTAACATATGAGAAATGCGAAAGCATGGCGTTCAGTTGGCGAGATAATTCGATTGTTGCAATGGACGGAAATACGGTAATTGGGTTTATTGGATACGGAAATCGCGGCGAAGAAGCTCCTGATGCCGGAGAAATATTTGCATTGTACATTCTGTCAGAGTACTATGGAACAGGTGTAGGGCTAAAACTGATGCAAGCAGGCTTGAAAGAGTTGTCTGCTTATCCGGAAGTGTATCTGTGGGTTTTGAAAGGCAACAGGCGTGCTATACGGTTTTATGAAAAATGTGGGTTCGTCCCCACGGGGGAAGAATTGGTAAATTCAAAAATCAATGCAACAGAAATCAAAATGAAATTAGCTCGATAAACTCCGTTTTGCCTGTTGCTATCTGATTTTAAAACGAAATTCGTAATTTATGGAGAACCCAATATGATAGAAATTAAAGACTTGACCATTAATGATATTACTCCCGATATGCTGTTGAGTTTTAATCATCATGAACTGATAACAAAAATGTGGGTAAAGAATAATGATCAATGGGAATTGACAGAAGTATCTGAAGTGCACGAGTGGAATAAAGAAAAAAAGATGTGGGTAGCGGAATATATTCGCTCGCAGATTGAACAAGGCGGTTCAGTCGTAGCCGCATTCGACGGTGACGTTTTAATCGGATTTTGTTGCGTTGACGGTTATCTCACGGGCAAAACGGCTAAGTATGCAAATCTGACGATGCTTTTTGTAGATGATAACCGGAAACGAAAAGGTATAGGAAGAAAGTTGTTTGATAAAATATGTGAGAATGCCGCAAGAATGGGGGCTGATAAACTTTTTATGTCGGCAGTAGCCTCTTTCGAAACTATTGCATTCTATTTCGCTATGGACTGCGAAGACGCAAGGGAAATCATAACCGACTACGTTGACACAGATCAAGACAGATATCTCGAGTATTCGTTAGCAACGTTGAAATAACTACAAATCCCGTTTTATATTGTAAACATATTCAGAAACGATAATCTCGGAGTGGCTATTCGGCATAAAAAAGTAGCGTTAAAACTCCATTTGCGTTGAAAAATGCTATGATTTTAACGAATTGGAATTTGATGAAATGTGATGACAATGAAAAAATTATTTTTTGAAACAGAACGTGACGGCTTTTATGGCACGTATTATGAGAATCCGCGCGGGGCGAACTGCGCAATGATCGGTCTTTTCGGAGACGATCCGAACGATTATATGGCAAAATGCGGTGCAAAATGACTGCACAAAAACGGTGTCAATGTGCTCTGCATTTCTCGGGGGAAGCACAATTACAGCCACGTTAATTGTCCGCTTGAAAGAATCGAAACGGCAATCGAGTGGCTGATGGCTCACGGGAACAGAAAAGTCGGTATTATGGGAATGAGCACGGTGGGAATGGAATCGTTGGTGGCGGCGTCCTATTTCTCGGATATAACGCTGACATTTGGGCTGACAGCCAGCGATTTTGTGTGGCAGGGATTCGAGCTGGGCAAAAAGGACGGCTGCAAGGGGTGGCCAGTGCCAGGAACTTCTACGCTTTCCTATTGCGGAAAGCCTCTTGCTTATATGCCGTTTGTCTACGAACACCCAACGTATTGAGAAAAAATCGAGGAAGAAACGAAAGGCTCCGAAGATTTTCAGCGTTCGACCTGCCTGTTTATAGATTCGGAAAAGAATCGCGAGCATACAGAGGAAGAAATGATAAAAATTGAAAACATAAAGGGAAAGCTTATCCTCATCGGGGTAGACGACGACGGTCTGTGGGAGGCAGGAAAGTATGTCCGACGTATGGAGCAGCGGCTTAAAGAACGCCCGCACGATTGTGAGTATGAAGCGGTCGCGTATCAGTACGGCACTCATTTTGTACTGCCTGAATCTATGCTCAGAATCGCACTTCCGATAGGTTTGAAATTCGTTATGCGTTTTATTTTCCGTTCAGCTAAAGAGCACCCGAACGAGTGTGAAGCCACAAGAAAGGACGTAGACAAAAGACTTTCGGCTGCGCTGCATGAATGGATTACGGCATAATATCGCACGGTAAACCTGCAAATTCCGGTTTACAGAATCGAAACGACGGTTTTTGTGTCACTTCAAATCGTCGGAAGTGACATCGCAAATTTTGTGTCACTTCAAATCGTCGGAAGTGACATCGCAAAAATGAAGGGGGACGCCTTGGTATGATTACCGGAAAATACTACGAAAAGAATGACGGATACAAATATGTTTTGAACACCTTGAAAGAACAGTTTGGAGAAGGAATAACTATGTCCATCGTGGAGGAGGCGGTCAGCAAGTGCAACGCGCTATGCAAGGAGTACGCCGATCTCCCTGAAAAGGAGAAAGCCCACACGGATCAGATGATCTTTCTCCGTTCTGTGCTGTATATGCAAATGATTAGGCATATGCCCGAAGAACAGGCGATCGATTTGCTGACGGAGGCTGTTCGCATCGGAGTGGAGCCGGACAGGAAACGCCTGCGCCGACTGACCAAGGCTCCTTTTATGTGCTCCCTGTTCCTCCGAGTATTTTCCAAAATGATTTCCACCTTATTTAACGAAGAAGCAGGCTTTCAGACGAAGCTCTACGAAGCTAACAACAGGCGCCTCCGCGTGGATGTTCTGCAATGTCCCTATCATAAGTATTGCACCCTGCTGGGCTGTAAAGAGCTGACAGCCACCTTCTGTTACAGCGATGACTGCGTTTACGGCGGCTTGACCGGTATCCAATATCATCGAAACGGTACCATCGGCAGAGGCGCGGAACAGTGTGATTTTAGCAGGAAGCATTGCAATATTCGTCGCGATAAACGTTAAAATACCCTTATGGTTATGGCTGTACGCGTCGGCGATTTCGTTGTTGCGCTTTTTAAGTTAAGGAATCGGATTTTATAAATACCGTATTTTCGTCGCGCTACGCACGCAGGCAAATAAGTCGAGGAACAGAGTGTCGTCGGCTTTTTATTTATATCATAAAAATTTATCGTAAAACATTAAAAAATTATTGACAAACATAAAATTTAGTGATATTATAGAGCCACTCCGAAGTAAAACTGATTATATTGGGAGATGTAAAAAATGACGCAGTTCAGTAAGTGTATTCCGGGCATTGCTAAGGTAGTGACGAAAATAGCAGAGGTTTTTCATTGGGTGGCAGTCGCGCTTATGATAGCGGCAACGATTTGCTCCGTAGCGGCGCCTTCCGCCGTAAATTACTTCGTCGGCTTTGACGCAAAAGAATGTTGCGGCGCCAGACTTGCGGTTTACGGATTTGAAATTAACGCTCCCGTTACGAACGGACAAGCCGATATGGCCGCATTTTTGATGTTCGGTATCAGTGCCGTTTTCATTCTTTCTCTTATGGCGATGATTTTCAGAAATCTGAATCTTATTATCGGAAAATCCGAAGGAACGACCCCCTTTCAATTCGATAACGTCCGTATGTTCCGCGAAATCGGTATTTTTTCCATTTCCGTCCCCGTAGTCGGGTTTATTATGAGCATCATTACCCGTATCGTGCTCGGCGCGGGTGTCGCCGAAATCTCCAATAACTTCAGCGGACTCGTAATCGGCGTAGTCGTGCTTTGCGTTACTCAGTTTTTCGCGCGTGGTATAGAACTCGAACACGACGTTGACGGACTCGTGTAAGGAAAACGATATGGGAAAAATCGTACTCAGACTTGACAGAATGATGGTTGAACGGAAAATATCGCTTAACGAGCTTGCCGATAGAGTCGGAATTTCCAATGTCAACCTTTCCAAGATAAAAAACAATAAGGTTACGGCGATTCGATTTTCTACGCTCGCCGCGATTTGCGAAGTGTTGGATTGTGACGCGGGAGATATTCTTGAGTTTCAAAAAGATTAAATTCGTCATCATTAAGTCCATCGTAATTCTGTTAAGATTACGACGGACTCTTTACTTTTATGGAACGTACCGGAAAATCGGAATTTACAGGCCAAAGACTAAATCATCTCCGTCGAGTTCGGGCAGTTGATGAAATCCTAAAGAACGGTATAGTGCCTGTGCTTTTGTATTGGCTTTTTCCGTTGCCAATTTAATCCGCATATCCGGATTTGCCGCCTTCAGAATACGGATAGCCAATTGCGCGGCTTTTTTCCCGTAGCCCTTTCCTTGTTGATCTTTGTCGATAAAATAGCTCCAGGAATACGTGTCTTCGGGCAAATTGCTCAGCCACTTTTTCAGGTTGATAAAACCGATAGATTCATCGTTCCGATTACGAATGACGCACGGGAAATTGTCTTCTCTGAATAAATAGGCTCTGCCTATCGAAAACCAGGCAGGTTCAATCATATCCTTTTGTTCGTCGGTCAATTGGCAGTCGTAGGTTACGTAAATCAAATCGTCCAGTGTTTTGAGCGGTTTAAAGGACACGGCGCCATTTGTCCAAAGATCCTTTTCGAGTTTCTCCAGATTACTACGAAAAGACATAAGCTTATCCCCCATAAATTTTGATTGTCGAGTTCATTCTACCATAGATCTGCCGAGCAGTCAAGAAAAAGTTCACCGTTAATTACTTAAACTTATGGTGGATTCGTGGTAGGCAAGCGGTAATAGCGTTTGAACTTTTTTCACTACTTCGTTTGTATCTTCTATGGTCATCGTTTCGATGTCTTTGCCGCCGCAGATATTGAAATAAACTATTGTATCGTCGTCGCCTACAAATACCTGACTTACAAGGAAGCGATTTACCGGTACAAAAAATTTGCGTTTCTTTCAAAAAAATTTTCAAAGTCGCAAAAAACTTGCGAGTTTGAAATTTATACTCAATCAAAAAATAAAAAGGAGCACAAACAATGAACTTACAAAACGCAAAAATCTATTCCGACGGCAGTCATTTTATCGCTATACCTCAAGGAGCATATCCGAGCGGAAAAGGCTGTAAAAGACGAGTCGCCAAACCAATGCAACAACTATCACTAACAGACGAATCTCCGCCCGAAACCCCGAAAGAACGCTTTGAAAAGGCATATAAAGAAAGCCAATCGTTGCCGAAACGAGAACGCAAAGCACACATCAAGGAATCTTTGGCGGCAGATTTCTCGAATAAAGACGAATTGAACGCATTTGTTACAAAACATTGCGAAAGAATGAAAACCAATGCCATATTGAATTATCTATTGCGATGAGTCGTTCTTCGAGCAAATTCAAGCACGATACGTCTTGCAATCGTTTTTCATGCGCACCCATAATTCTGTCGGCAATGCTTTCAATCAGTTCCGGAGTTGCCAAAGATTCATAAGTGGCGTCGATAACGATTTGTTCCAGCAGTTCCTTACGAACAGGTATGTTTGGGCAATTCCTGGTTACTCTCCTACCGGAACATTTATAATACCGCATAATTTTACCGTTTCCGGAAGTTCCTGCGTCCGAATTGACGGGTTTACCGCAGTAACCGCATATAACTTTGCGTTTTAGCAGGTATTCGACGCCTTCCTTATGCTTTCCGTATTTGTTTGCTTCCGTTTTTGCTTTTACAATGTTGAACAGCGTTTCGGGAACGATAGGCGGGTAAATATTCGTATAAACTTCGTCTCCGAACCTGTATATGCCTATATATTTTTCATTTCGAAGCATATTGTAAACGGTGGTTCTTGCCAAAGGTTTTCCTCTGAAAAGTATACCTTCCCGGCGAAATTCCTCAATTAAATTCTTTACGAATTTTCCCGATGCGAATTCCTCGAACAATCGCCTTACGACAGTTGCCTGATTTTCGTCCACTTCAACCTTTACGCCGTTTTTCTTATCTCCGCTCTTTTTATAACCGAAGGGAAGATACCCTCCCGTAAAATTGCCTTTCAGTCGGCTTTCGTTCATACCGCGTTTTACCTTTTGGGAAAGCTCTGCCGAATAATATTCCGCCATGCCGACATACATATTTCCCAGAATAATACCGTCGAGGTTTTGCGAGCCGTCTATATTCCTTGACGTTCTTTGCGTTGCGGATATAACGATTTTTCCTGTTTTTTGCAACTTGTATTTGTTTATAGCCTGCTCGATTGAATTTCTCCCGAAACGGTCAAGTGCATAAACAAGGCAAATTTCACATTCCTTGGTTTTTTCGCTGTCCGAAAGCATTTGTTGAAAATCTTTGCGATTATCGTTGGTTCCTGTCATAGCACGGTCGATATAAGTGTCAACTATTAAAATATCGTTGTTTTTGGCAAATTCCTGACAAACGCGCAGCTGCCCTTCGATGGACTGTTCGGTTTGTCTTTCGCTCGAATAACGAGCATAAATTACACATTTTTTCGTAAGATGAGACTCCTTTTTGTTTTTGATACGTTAAGAATAAGAGTATCCGAGTTCCGAGCGCAAGGACCTTTACGTAACGTATTTGTGCCTGATTTGTGACTCGGCGTAACCGTGCCGTAATCCGATTGTGACTCAATAAAACCCTTATGTAACATTGAGAGATTCCTCCTTTGTCGATTTTTCTTTCGACAAAAAAGAGAAAACGGAAAAGAACGCGGCAAGTCAAGGATAAAGAAAGAAATATTGCGTTGTAATCGTTCGTTTCGATTTTTCGGCAATATTTATTTCCCTTGACTGCAAGGTCTTTTCCGATAAACTCCACCCAAAAAAAAGAGAAAGAAAAAAATGTTGTTGTTAAAAAATATAAAAATGACTGTTTCTACAAACAAATCCGAAAGCATACGGCGTAATCTATTGAAAAACTTTTTCGGAAATGATATAATATAAACGATGAATTTCGTAAACACCGTTAGAGGATAGAATTTGGGAGCAATCGAATGGATATAAAAGAACTTTGCACAAAAAGAAGGTCAGACTTTCGATAGAAAGAGTGCGAGAATAGAACCCGCAGCTCTTGCAAATCATATAATCGCTTTCGCAAATGCCGACGGCGGTGTTTTGGCAATAGGAATCGAGGATGACGGAATGATTACGGGCATAGACGGTTTCACTCAGAACGTAAACGAATTGATGAGAGCGCCGTTGGATTTTTGTCAGCCGTCCGTCCGCGTCGAAATAAAAACCATAGATTGCAAAGACGACAAAGGCAAGAACAACCACGTTTTGGTAATGACGATTCCGCAAAGCACGGAAATGCACAATAATAACCGCGACGAAGTGTATTATAGAGTAGGAGACAAATCCAAGAAACTTACTTTCGACGAAAGATTGCAGCTGATGTATGCAAAGGGAGCAAGGTATTACGAGGACGAACCCGTTGCGGATTCTTCGCTCGACGATTTGGATATGGATTTCGTTGCCGGGTATTGTAAAAAATAGGCTACACAAAATCCGCTTCGGAATATATTTGTCAGAACAAAAAATTCTATATAGTTCATAACGGAAAGGAAGAATTAAGCGGAGCCGCCGTTCTTCTTTTCGCAAAAGAGCCACAACTGTTTTTCCCGCGTGCAAGAGTATGTTTTATTCGCTACGAAGGAACGGAAGCCAAAGTCGGAACGCAGATGAACGTAATAAAAGACGAAGTGTTCGGCGGTCGTATTCTCGATATGATCGAAAAAACTCTTGCTTTCGTTAAAGGTCAGATAAAGGAAAGAAAATTCCTCGGCTCGGACGGTAAGTTCGTAACGATCGAAGAATATCCCGAATTTGTATGGAAAGAACTTATCGTAAACGCCGTTGCTCATAGGGATTACAGCATAAAAGGCACGGACATTCAGATAAAAATGTTTGACGACAGGATTTGCGTGGAAAGTCCGGGAACGTTGCCGAGTATAGTAAGGCTCAACAATATGCGCGAAATGCCCTTTTCCCGAAATCCTAAAATCGCGGAGTTTTTGCACGAATACAATTACGTTCAGGAATTCGGCGAAGGCGTTGACAGAATATACCGCGAAATGAGTGCGGCAGGGCTTCCTAATCCCGAATACTCTCTCAATTCGTTCATATTATCCGCTACCGTCAGAAACGGGGTGACTGAAAGTGTCGCAGATAATGTCGCAGATAAAAACACGGAAAGTGTTATTAGGTTTATAAAGGAAAAGCCCGACATCACACTAACGGAATTGTCCCGAAAAGTGGGAGTAACAAGGCGTACTGTCGATAGAATTATCCTTAAACTTAAAGCGCAAGGTCGAATGGAACGCGTCGGCTCGGATCGCAAAGGCTATTGGAAAATTAAATAACGCACTAAAAGAAATCAAAACCGTCGGTTCACAGAGAATCGGCGGTTTTTTTATTAAAAGATATTGTTACATCGAGGTCACATAAAATCACAATAGGGTTACATAAAAATCACTTAGGGACTACCGCTGCGTTACAAAGAAGTCCTTTTTCGTCACATAGATGTTCCGGTAAAAATCGTTTCCTCGTGGTATATTGTGGGCAGAAAACAGCGAGGAGGTGAAAAAATGCGCGAAATCGTATTACGGAACAACAAAAGTAACAGACGAATTTTCGTAGACGAAGAAAAACCGGATTTTTTCAGTATCCCTGAAAAAGGTATGGATCTGTTCGTTGCACTACTGGAAATAGAGATGTACGAACATTTCAAAAAACGCAGAAAACGCAAAACTCGGGATAAACCCGACTTGGAATAACCGACGCCTTAAAATTTTTTACGCAACGCCACAAATTTCTCTTGACTTTTATTTTTAAAAGAGTATAACAGGCAGACACGGTATCATATCTTTAGATGTTAAGGCAAAAGCTTTATGAAAACGTAGAGCCAATTTGAATTAGTTTGTAAATAGTTACAAGTTTCAGGGCAAGGTGTGCTTAAATTAGCACACCTTGCCCTTTACATTTGACGGCAAATATGTTATACTGTATAAGTAAAATTCTATCAAAGAGGTACTTTATATGTTTGGAAAAGGCAGGCACAGACCGTATTATACAAAAGAAGGCTATAAGCATTTTACAAGCCTAATAGCTCTGAAGCACGAGATGATGGATATGCTGCGGAACATCGTGTGGTGGCAAGCAAGAAAATAGGAAGACCATTGCGTAATAATGAAGTTGTACACCATCGCGACGGGAATAAACGAAATAATCGTCCGAGTAATTTGCAGGTAATGTCGCGCTCAAAACATTGGAAAGTACATCATTCAAAGTAAAGGGACAGATATGGTCAAAGATAAAAAATTGCGAGTACTAAAAATATGGGAAATTCTACATCAAGAAACAGACGAGGATCACCCCATGGGGACGGAAGTGCTTCGATCGAAACTGAGATCATTTGGATTTGAATGCGGGCGCCGTGTAATTTATGATGATATAGCATTGTTAAACGCAAACGGTTACGAAATAAAATGTAACCGTAAAGTTTGTAATGAATATTTCGTTGTCGATCGTGCGTTTGACATAGCCGAGTTGCAAATTCTTATGGATGCGGTACAAGCGGCGAGTTTTATTACGCCTAAAAAAACCAAACAGTTTATCGGCAAGATCGCCCAACTTGCCGGAGATAGAAAAGCCGAGGTTTTGGAAAAGAACACTGTGGAATTTCATGCGCCCAAGAGCGACAATGAGAAGATATATTATTCGGTCGATAAAATCGGCAGGGCAATCGAGCAACAGCGGCAAATTTCATTTTTATATTTTGACTACGACATTCATCATCAATGGATTTATCGAAAAGATAAACGGCGATATGTCGTTAATCCCATTTCAACTGTTTTCTCTAATGATAACTACTACCTTATGTGCAACGATGATAAACATGATGGGATTGGACATTATCGAATCGATAGAATTGACGATGTACAAATCACCGAAAATCCGATGACGAAAATTGAGGAAACAAAGGGATATGATTTGTCGCGGCACAAAAGAGCGCTGTTCGGTATGTTTAACGGTGAATATGCACGAGTAACTTTTCAAGCCAATAAATTGCTGATTGATCATATTTTTGATAGGTTTGGCGATGATGTACATATTGCATACGGAGATGGCGATACGGTAATTTTTACTGCCGATGTGCAAGTGAGTAAACCGTTTCTTGGATGGTGTTGTTCATTCGGGAATATGCTAAAAGTTGTAGAGCCACAATCGGTTACAATGAAGATTAAAGATTATTTGTTAGAAACGGCGAGTCAATACAAATGAGATTAATGTGGCATAAGACGACATAGAGCTACAAGGTTGAAGTACGGCTCTTATTATGCTATAATAGATACAGGAATGAGAGATTCATTTCAAACTGCAAAGGAGAAACTATGGAGCTGAGCGAAGCACTTAAAGAAAAAGTTTATAGAGCTTTTACCGAGCAAAAGTTTGTCGGTGTAGTTCGGTATTCCGAAGACGAGTACCAAGAGTTGCTCGCGTATACAAGCAAGTATTCGCGCTCATTTGCATTGGGGAATGGATGGTATTTATATGGAGATTATGAGATACACTTTGCAACATTAGTTGAAATTGCCAAGCGTTGGAAAAGTGACGATATAGGTGTTGATGAAGATAATGGATTTTGGCCTTTTGTGTATTCTACTGTGGGCATTAATTGGGTGGGAGAACAAAAAATATACAAAGCCTATATAAAGTTGATTGCTATGCTGTCGTACAACAAAAAAATATTAGTAGCAGATACAAAAAAACGGTATTACGCAACAATAATGATGCACGCATTTGCTCCGTATAAAAGCATGAGCGCTTTCTTTGATTTTGTTTATAATATCTTTAAAAAAGATTTGGATTTCGATTATACGGTTGCCGATCGTGAGGTTTGTGATATGGCGACAGAAGGTTTTTGCGCTGTTGCTCAATGCCTTGGCGGAAAGAATGTTGATGTTTCTATAGGAAGCGGAGCGTATGGAATAAAGATAGGACTTCGCAGTATGGCTTTGGGTAACGAAACTCGTGCAGAATTTGTTGATTTATTTGATAAAGCTCTTCATACCCTAAATTTATTATATCATGGGAATGACTCGGAAGATTTCGATTATTTGGTTTATTTGATAAAAGAGTGGTGGGAGAGGAAGACTGAAAAAGATTTGCCGTCTGGGGCGAAGCGCATTTCGGCGACAACTAAACAAAAAATTACACCGAAATTTTTGCGAAAAGGCGATAAGGTTTATTTGTGTATTCCGCCTATTCGATTTGCAAGTGGCGAAGATCCGAAACTATGGTTATCAATATATGTGGATAATAGAACCAAGCCTATTGAGTCAAAAGAAATATTTACTCGAAGAGGCGAAATTACTGTAACATCCGTTCAACAAGACATAGAACTGAATTATTTATTGCAAAAAGCGTCCGGAATAAATTTTCGTGTCGAGATTACAGAAAACGGCAATGATATTTTTAACAAAACGATAATAAAAGATTTTATTGTATTCGATAACGAAAAAGAGCTTTCTAACAGAATTCTAAAAACGGGGAATTATTTTGTTTATACTTTAACGATTGATGATTTGCAAGTACCTACGGCAATCAGTACGATTGCAAAGAATTTTTATAACATTTATCCTACGGAAGGCGAAGTATTAAGTGGCGGGCAAAGACAGGTAGTATTCACAAGTCAGCCGGCGTCAATATCAAGCAAAATACAGATTATGGGAGAGTCCGGAATTTGCAGGTGGGCGTATCAAGATAAACTTTGTAAAGTATTCGGAAACAGGGTCAATTTATTAGTACCACAAGGTGTGTCTATTAATGGGTTAGAGTTAAGAATTGATGGCGTGAGCACGTTGTTATCTAATTTAGTCCCTATTTCGGAAGAATCGTATTACGTATATGACATATCAGACATGATTCCGCAACGAGTTCATTGTGAACTTGTGGTATATTCGTATCTCAAAGAAAAAGGGTTAATTCATAACGATATTGTTGCGATTCAAAAGTTGCATATAGGGTTCTCGAAGCCGATTTTTTACGGCGATGAAAACAGGCAAGTAAGAGTAAGTGTGGGGGCGCATTACAAAGACTTATCTTGGGATATAGGAGAAGACATAGTATCTTGCACTTTATGTAAAGGACGCATGGATATTGCTATTCCGCAATTCAAATGGCGTATCGATTTGGGCGAATGGCATTATGAGCCTATTTCGGATATTCTTTGGTATAAAGACTATCTCAATAACGGGTCTATGATAGAGGTGCAAGCGCCTATGGATATAAGTACAATAAAGCTTTATTGTGTAGGGGATGGGATAACGCAAGAAATTCCGCTTAATGCAGCATCAAGATATGAAATAGGAAAATATGTTTTTTCGAACGAAGGACGCAAGGTATTGGCATTTTTCTTCAAGTCCATTGAGAGTACTGATAGAAAAGAAATATGTGAAATTACTACTGTAGAGCATTTTACGCAAGAGCCTCCGTTCGTTGTTGATAATGGTAATTTGCGGTTTGTCGGTGATAAATTTTATGTCGGAAATAAAAAGCCATATTTTAATATAGATCTTAAACGTATCGGTAAGGACGAAATCAATATTAAGTCTACGGATTTAACCGACGGTATTATGGCAGATATAAATGAGGGGATTTATTGGATAAAGGTAACCGTTCCTTCGGGAGGATTGTTCGGAAGGGGCGAAAAAGTATTGTGGGAAGGAGAATTTGTTTTCGGAGATAGAGATAAACTGAAATTAAGTAACTTGGTGTTGAAAATCAATCCGATTTGCGGTATCGGGACGGGCGATTTTTGGAAGACGAATTCAGGCGGTTATTATGTTTCCGAGTTGATCAGAGATGAATCGCCCGATACATATACAGCAAAAATATATTATAAAAATTCGCTTGGAGAAAAGAGTGATATAAACGGATTTTCAGAGTGTTGTATCGTGATAATATCTCCAATAGCGTTGCAAGTGCTTGTAAAAGATATTGATGGAAACTATGCGGATCGCTTGAAGTGCGATAGTAGCGGAAATTTATACAGTCCAAAGTCTGAACAAAAGTTTTATGCAACAAATTACCATTTTATTGAGGTGAAAAATGTTTAATCCTGCAAAAGCGGCAGAAGAAATCAAAAAAGAATATATGGGTTATATTGCTACAACCTATCATTTTCGCAATCCGTTAATTCAGTCGCAGTTGGAATCTGAGTTAAATCGGACGGTTTCAAACGGGCCCTTTGTTGAAATCAAAGATACTTTTGGAACAGGGAAGTCTATTAAACAACTTATAAACGAAGATATGTTATCGCCACTTTTTTACGAGTTGGAAAAGAATAAATCGTATAAACCTAAATTACCGATTGATCGTCCGCTGTATTTACATCAGGAGAAGGCAATCGGTAAAATTGTCGCGGGTGAAAATGTTGTTGTTTCAACCGGTACGGGTAGTGGCAAAACGCATTGCTTTCTTATTCCTGTAATTAACGAATTGTTGCGAGAGCAAGAAGCCGGTACATTAAACGATGGCGTGCGTGCAATCTTTATCTATCCTATGAATGCTTTGGCAAACGACCAGATTAAGGGATTGCGCGAGATTTTGATGGCTTATCCGCAAATTACTTTCGGTGTATATAACGGCGGAACCGAATATGAAGAAAAAGCGGCGGAAAAGTTATATGAAGCGATGTATGCAAACGAAAAATGTCCCGAATTACAAAAGCGGTTAGTAAATGAAAGATTATCGCGTAACGATATGAAAAAACATCCGCCGCATATTTTGTTTACGAATTATGCCATGTTGGAACATTTGCTTTTTCGTCCCGGAGATGACGTTTTATTTACGCAATCAAACTTTAAGTTTGTTGTGTTGGATGAGGCTCACGTGTACGGTGGGGCTGTAGGTATTGAAACAGCTTTATTGATGGGGCGACTTAAAGCGCGTCTTGGCGGCAGCAAACCGCAATTTATTCTCACGTCGGCGACGCTTGGTGATCAATCCAAAGAAAGCAAAGAAAGGGTGGTCGATTTTGCATCTAAGCTTACGGGTTGCAATTTCGTGCAAGATAATATTATCTTTGCATATAGGAAGAAACAACATTATTCGGGAAAGAATTCTTATCCGGATAAGTTGTTTACGGTTCTTGCTTCGGAAGAGAAGCCCGTAAAACAAATATTATCCGAATATAACATTGCTTTTAATTCTAAACATGATGATGAAGAGATTCTATACGATTTGCTTATCGAGTCCGATTTATACGCGAATATGCGTGGCTTGGAAGAGCTTATTTTGCTTGATGATTTTGCAACTCGATTACATATATCACGAAATACTGCTGTTGCGTTTGTGTCGCAATGCGCAAAAGCAAAGAAAGACGGTAAGGTTTTAATTGATATTCGTTATCACTATTTCTTGCGTACGTTAGACGGCGGCTATATGGCGATAGATTATCCGCAAAGTTTTTCATTGACTCGTAGAGATTTGTATAACCAAGATACAAAAATGTTTGAAGTGGGAGTTTGTGATGATTGCGGCGAATTGGCGATTATAGGGAAACAGGTGGGAAATAAGCTTGTGCGTGCCGTGAGTACCGATATAAGGGAGTATTATCAAATTGTCGGAGAAAATGATGAAGATGAATTTGAAGATAGCGGCGAGCAGAGCGAATCGGACAATAAGCATAAAGAACAATTCGTATTATGCAAAAATTGCGGTGCAATCATAGCGGTGGATCAATTGCATAATAAATGGTGCACGTGCGGAAATTGTGCGCCTATACGCATTGAACGAGCGGGAAAAAAATGTTTGAATTGCAACGGAAATTTAAGAAGACTTCAACTTGGCTATGAAGCTGCAACGGGCGTATTGGCAACTTCACTATTTGAGCAAATTCCGGAACATTCGGTATCATTTGAGGACGTCCCCGAAAACGGCATTGTAAAAAAAGGTTTGTTCGGAGTTGCATCGTCCGGCAATCGCAGAAGAGAAAAGACAGGGAGCCAATTTCTTGTTTTTTCCGATAGCAGGCAAAGTGCGGCAAAATTTGCATGTTACATGGAGGTCTCTTACAAAGAATTCTTGCGTCGCCGCGGAATTTGGAATATTGTAAAACAAGAAGGCAACAATTTTCCAAACGGTTTAACGGTCAGCGAGCTTGTCAGTTTGTTGGACAATTATTATTCTACATTAAAGTTGTTTAGATCAAGTAATGCCGATAATGCGGTTTCAAATAGCGTTGATAACAAACGCAATGCATGGATAGCCGTGCTGAATGAATTATACAACAGCAATCGTGATACGTCGCTTGTTTCGTTCGGTAAATTGCAGTTTAGTTATCTTGGGAACGACGATAGAATAATCGAAATTGTGGTAAATAACTACAATGTGGATAGAGAGGCGGCAAGAGCGTTTCTCGATTATTTAGCTCTTGAAATTGTGCGTGAAGGGGCTGTCGTTCCGGATAAAGAAACGGATATAAACGATGAGGACAGAAAGTATATTTTCTTTACGCAAACGCAACAGGTTATCACAAAGACGAAAGATCCTGCATTAAAAAATTCTCATCCGTATTTACCGATGCAGTACATCAAGAAAAACGGCGAGCAAAAATATTATCGTCAAAACAAAATGGGTGTTGTGAAGGACTTTTTGCGTGTAGACGATGAAGGCGCGATTGAATTTTTGGGAAGCTATTGGGATTATTTGACAGGTAAAGCAATGCCCAATCCATATCCATTGCAAACGTCGGACGGCAGAGGATATTTTATGCGTGCGAGCAGTCTACGCGTTTACTTGGGGACACTGGCTACGCTGTGGAAATGCGAGAAATGTCATAAAGTCACACAATTTAATATCGGAGATAAATGCAGGCAGCCCCATTGTGGCGGAAAACTTATGTGGTTGGATTCCGATAAGCAATGTAAAGATAATTATTACGCTTTACTATATGAGAGCGATAAAGTATCACCGTTATTTATCAAAGAGCATACGGCGCAGCTTGCCAAAAAAGAAGCACTGGAATACCAACAAATGTTTGTGCGGAAAGAAATTAACGCGCTTTCATGTTCTACAACTTTTGAAATGGGAGTGGATGTAGGCGATTTGGAAACAGTATTTTTGCGCAATATTCCACCGCTCGCTTCTAATTATGCTCAGCGTGTCGGGCGTGCAGGTAGAAGTATTAACGCTGCGGCATTTGCGTTGACCTATGCAAGATTAAGTTCGCACGATTTTACATTTTTCGAGCATCCCGAAGAAATGATAAGGGGCGTTATATATCCGCCGCAATTCAAATTGGAAAATGAAAAAATCATTAAACGGCACATTTATGCTGTGGCAATTGGTCTATATTTGAAGAACCATGAGAATCTTTATAGCGGAAACAATGCAAAAGTATTTATAAACGAAAAAGGCTATGAGGATTTCTTGGAGTGGTTGGAATCAAAGCCGTTCGAATTAAAAGAATTGTTAAAAAATTCAATTCCGAGAGAGTTATGGGATTTGCCAAATATAGATTTGCCGTCGTTTGGTTGGTTGGAAGATTTTTGCGGCGAAGGCGGAAGATTTACCACGCTTATTCGAGATTATGAAAAAAGTATAGGTTATTTGGAAAAGGAACGTAAAAAGGCATTAAAGACTGGAGATGCCGATGCGGCAGTTAGCATCGAGCGCAAATTAAAGCGGTATCAAAATAACGAATTGATTGACTTTTTGGTGCGCGGGAACATTTTGCCTAAATACGGATTCCCAATTGATTCGGTAGAGTTGTCACAAAATATTTCGTCAAAAGAATTCAAATCGTTAAATTTGAATAGAGATTTGTCGGTGGCTATTGCCGAATATGCGCCTTCTGCCGAGATCGTTGCCGACGGGGGATTATACACAAGCCGATATATAAGAAAGCCGATTGTAAATAAGAGCGAAATGGCGTATTTCGATATTTCATATATTGCCGTTTGTCCGGAATGTGGGCAAACGAATTATAGTAATTTGCATGTCGGGGTAGACGGACAACCGTGTGCGATATGTGGTAACACTTTACACTCGCGCGAATTTTATGAAAGTATCATACCGCGTTCCGGATTTATTACTGAACAAGATGTTAAGCCGGTGCCGTTAACTGCACAAGAACGCAAATATAGAACGGAAGCTATTTATATAGGAGATAAGGATGCGTATCCGATAAGTACATACTCTTATGAGTTTGGTAAAATCAAAGTAAATGTACAATCGACGGCAAATGACTCTTTGGTGGTAAAATCGACGGAATGGTTTTATGTGTGTCCGAAGTGCGGGTATTCTATTGCGGCAGATGAAACGCAGAAATTATTTGCATATTCCGATTATAAGAGTAAAGCCAAAACAATTAAAGACGGACCTAAACACGCCAATCCTTTTGGGAAAGGGTTTTGTACCAATACAGAACTGAGGCGATATAGCCTACATCATGAGTTTAAGACCGATGTGGCAAAAGTCGAGTTTGAAACCGATACATCGGACTATGCTACAATGTTGTCCGTAATGTATGCTATCTTAAATGCTTTTGCCGATGTGTTGAGTATAGAGAAGCGCGATATTAAAGCCTGCCTAACCTATAAGCTAAAAGATGGAAGTTATTCACATCAAATTATAATATATGATTCTGTCCCTGGTGGAGCGGGACACTCTCGTAGACTTGTAACGGAAACGGGAGATGTTTTGAAAATAGTGATAGAAAGAGCAATAAAAATTTTGTCTGAGTGCGATTGTGAGCCATCATGCTATAAGTGCCTGCGTAGCTATGAAAATCAAAAGGTTCATGAGATCCTTGACCGTAATAAAGCATTAGATTTTTTGACACGGTTGTGCGATTAATAAATGTGAGGATTAAATATGCCCGAAATACGTGCGTACAAATTGAATGAACAGAAACAACTAGCGTCGACACAAGGTATGTTTTTGTATTACTTCTATGATAGAGGTAAGCTTTCGTCGTGCGAAGTAACGGAATATCAGTTTGATCGTCTTGTCGCGTTGGATACGGAAATGTACAATGCCGACCGTGTCGAAAAGGCTCATAAGGCAACTTATGTTAAAGCAGACGGTAGAACTTATTACAAAAAGATTGACATGGAGAACGACGACGGTACATTGCTTGATGAGAAACAGCGCGATACGCTTGAAAGTATCACGGAGCAGGCGACGGCGGACAAAAGGTTATCGGTATCGTCCGATGAAGACAGAGAGATTTATCGGCTTTATTATTTGGAAGAATATACGCAAGCCGAGATAGCGGAAGAAATCGGAAAGACGCAGAGCTATGTAGCAAAGCATCTTGCAAAAATCGAAGATGCGTTAAGCGGCTCATCCGAGAGCGACGAGGTGAGAGCCAATTCACAATGGGAAAAGTTTTTGGACAAGTTTCGCCCAGATGATGAAGATATACTTTGGGATATGTTCCGTGTAATCATGCATGTGGACGACCAAGCGGAAATGGTAAGTTGGTTTTATAGTTATCGCGAGTATTACAAATTCGGCTTGTCGTATTTGGTTATACGCCCGTTCTCGAAATACAAGGACGATACGATTGCGGAATTGGAATTCGGCAATAGGCTGAACGAGTTACCGCACCGTAGCCGCGAGATTTATTACGACATATTTGACGGTCAAATAGACGAATTACGTTGGTTGTATCTTGCATTGTGTGAGGAAGTGGAATACCGCAAAAAGACATTGAAAGAAAAGCCAAAGCAGACAAATTTTGAAAAGATATTCGAAGAAGCGGAAAAGGCTTGCAGTCGGTTGGATATGACGGCGGAAGAATTTATACATAAGCGGTTTTTGCCGCAACAGTACGCGCGATTGGAAAAGCGGTATGCTGACTTTCGTAGGAAATACAGGAATGTAGTTGTAATAGAAGAAGACGATACGCGCCCTATAAGAGAGCAGATAATAGATATATTCGGGGAAGGTCCCGTGCCGCATTTTAGCAATCCCGAATTCAGAAAGAAAAATAATTTCAAAAACTTTTTGAAAAACGGAATATTTCAGGCATTTTATTCGCTTGATATATGGAACTCAAAATGAATCACGAAGGAGACAATATGGCAAACACTGAATTTAACGTAAACGGAATAAGCGGTATATGCGAGATGAAAGCGAGTGGGTAGTTGTTGAAAATACCCACGAAGCAATCATAAGCCGAGAATTGTGGGATAAGGTATGAGAATTGGAGAAGTCGGTAAGTCAAGGCAAGAAAACAAAGCGCGGCTATACGCATCCGTTGTCGGGATTTCTATACTGCGCCGATTGCGGCGGTAAAATGAAGCTGAACTACATAAAGCGAAACGGCGTTTTGGAGTATAGCTTTAACTGCGGCAATCATATGAGGCTTGGCAAAGCGTATTGCTTTTCGCATTACATAGCGGCGAAGGTGTTGGAAGAGATAATTATAACGGATATACGAGATAAGGCAAGATTGGTAGCTTTCGATGAGGAAGACGTGCGCAGAAGGATTGCGGAGCGAAGCGCCGAACTTACGGAGAAAATAAACAAGAAATTTAAGAATTGCGTTTTCAAACGACGAAAAAGAACCTGCGGATTTAATTTTGCAGGTTCTTTTTTTACAAAGCTATCCCGATACATTCAAACGGTTATAGTTTCACTTCCGCCGATTCAGAAGTGAAAAAAGAATAAATATTATTTTGGGATTACTTGTGCAAAACGCTTGACTTTTTTGGGGTAGAATTATTATTAGAATAATAACACTTAATTTTATACTATTAGAGAGTTGAATATTCGGCAAAACCGTCGCGAGGCGGTGACGCAAAGCCAAGGAGCTTATGAAAATAAGCGCGCCCGGTTGCAATTAACGTGTGTTTTTCACGCGTCTTTGCAGCCGTTTTTTTATATTTTTTCAACGCGATTGACGCCGCTTTGGAAACTGATTGTCGGGAAATCGATACGGATTACTCCGTTTTGATAAATAAAACTGTGTTTCAGGAGGAAAAAATGGAACACACGAAAAGGAAAAATTCACGACTCAACATAGTGCTTTTGGTTCTTTTGTTTCTTTTGCTGGTGGCTGCGCTGGTTTTCGGCAGCTACACCTACTCGAAGTACGTGACGCAAAAAATCGCTTCCGGAACGGCTCAGGTCGCGAAATTCGGCGTAAATATCACTGCCGACGCTTCGGAACTGTTCGGTAAGAATTACGAATGGAACTCCGAAAAAAGTCGCAGCACGATAACTACGGACGAGAACGGTCTGACGGTCAAGGCTTCGGGCGATTACAACGTGATAGCCCCGGGTACCACGGGTGAGCTTAAGTTTAAAGTTTCGGGAAAGAGCGAAGTAAAATGCAAGGTAACGGTGAGAATAGACAATACGCCCACAGAGCTTTGGGACGTATCTCTGTTAGTTCAGAAGGAGTTAGACCAGAGGAAAATCAATGAATACTATCCGCTGGATCGGAATTTTATGTTCAAAAGCCCGACGTCCGGCAGTACGTACACGCTGGAGGCAAACGCTCTTAATATGTTGCCGATTAGAACATATGACGGCGAATCTACCATAAACGACCTCGAATACATATTCGAGCCGGGTGAGGAGATAAATGAAGTATTTGCGCTGTGGTGGTCTTGGGATTTTGAAAGGAATGCCGCTTCATTTCGAGGTCGTAATTCACCCCTGTACAATCTGGGCTTCACCGCGAACGAGCGCGATACGATTTTCGGATATGCGATTAATTCGGGAATGACTCCTGAGGAATGGGGAGGGCACAAAGTCTTTCTCCCACAAATTTCCCTTCGGGTGTACTGAGAGCGGGTTATAATTATTACGTGAATCCGTTCGTGAAATTCAACATCACCGTAAAGGTCGAGCAGCTGCCTGAGTAAGCGATAAACCTTTACCGAAATCAACAAACCCTGATGAAAGTCAGGGTTTTCTTTTTGCGAAAACGCAGTGTTTATCGAGGATTTCAGGTTTTTTGAGTGCCGATACCGTCGTTTTTAGCGCAAAAACAAACCGACGGAAGTTATACGGAAGTTACACTTTTCTGACAAATAAAAAACAGACGCCCGACCTCGGAGGAAGCCGGACGCCTGTTTATTAAGGAGGTAAAGCAATCATTAAAATTGCTTTATTGTTATTGGTTTAGCTTAGTTTTTCAGCTCATTTTCACAATATTCCTGAAATACATCTTC
>ULSO01091113.1_pt1 | contig 35395 bp, 69 predicted proteins | sample 1956701 | NCBI WGS metagenome assembly ULSO01 (sample SAMEA4835708, study PRJEB28245) | human gut metagenome | biome: gut microbiome; material: fecal sample | place: Denmark | collected 2008 | reverse complement strand
TGAATCTCAAAAACGTTTTGATATGTTCAAGAAATATCCGTATCAAATGGACACCAAATTGTTGAATTAGGACGAATATACTTTGCAATAGGCTTAATTGCATACAACGGTGTATAATATTCATCCTGTTTATTACATACTACATCCAATTTCATAATTTATACCTCTGTATTAATTTGTATAAAACCCGCCCCAATATAATATACCAAACTCAATCATAAATGCAATAATGAATTTTATTGTATTGTACTTTCTCCCCAAGCAATTTGCCCACGCACTAACGCTACAAATAATTAACCAAATCGTAGCAATAATTTGTGGAATACCAAAATGTAAATTCATATACATACCTTACTTTTCTGTGCTATATTTGATAATAATTTATATAAATTTGTTTATACTTTCAAAACGTCCAGTAGTTGAATTTTTAACAATTTGACGATATTTGCACAAGCCTTTAGGAATGATATGTTTCCATGTTTTATAATAAGCAATATTGCCAATTGTACTTTTACCTACATTAAATTGTTGAGCAATTTGTTCATAAGACAAATTCGTATTTTGTATTAATGATACTATAGAATGAACTTGTTCTTCTGTTAAAATAGCTTCATGATTTTCCTCTCCTGCTCCGACATGCACCCTAATTGATGAATTAGTACCGCGCTCCATCCACTCTAAATTATCAATATCGTTATTTGTTTTGTTAGAATCTTTATGGTTCGCAGTTGGGTCTTGCATAGTTTCAGGTGGGTTGCCAACAAATGTATATAACATTATGTTAGCAACTCTTAATATCACAGGTTTGGCATTATTACCTCGTAATGAAACGGTTAAATACCCATCTTTATCCTTTCTCTGTTTCAATATCCTATTAGTTGTTTTAGACCAAATTTCAGCATCATTATTAATAAAATATGTGTTTGGTTTTAATTTTGGCAATGGAATTAAATAAAAACCTTGTGGAATTGGTGTATTTAAATATTTTCCATCACTCATTTTAATTAAGTGACAATTATATGAGCATGTTATTTGCTTTTTACTACTTGTCGTGAAAATATTACCACATATTGGACATTTTTTTCTTCATGTATCACTACTCCCAAAACCTTTTGTTCCACGACTTCCGTCATCAGACAGCTCCTGTACTTCTTCCATATCCATCTGATGAAAGTTACGCATTTCTACTTGTGCAATTTTATCTCCTTGATGTACTACATATGGTTCAGATGTTGAATTATACAGTGCCACAATAATATCTCCACGATATTGGTTATCGACTACGCCAGCAGTTACAATATAACCCTTTGATGACATTCCAGAGCGAGGAAGAATACGGAAGTAGAACCCTTCTGGAGCTTCAAATGCAAGACCAGTGGAAATTTTACCTACAGAATATGGTGGAATAGTAATGTTCTCATCTGCATATAGGTCAGCACAAGTATCATGCGCTGTAGCATATGTCGGTGACTTGGCAGTTTCAGTCAGCTTCTTATACTTCATTTTAACCTTGCTAACAGTCATCTGTTCAAATACCTGTGCTGCGATAGAAGCCACAAACTGACCAAAATCTACCATCTGTCCACCGCCCATTAGTGGATTACCCTGTGAATCTGCAATAGTAGGCTTACCGCCATTTGGAATAATTAGACCCATGTTATATATCTCCTTTAATCATTAAAATTACTCATTACAATATAAATCAGTTTCGTCAACAATTTTACAATCTGTGTAACCTTCTTGTGCCAACTTCATACCAAGTTTAACAGCCTTAATAAAATCCTGTTCATCGAATAAATCACGACCAATAATTGCATCTTCTGGACACTCGTTTAAATTCCATACAGAAAATACCATATCATCATTATTGTCAAACACACTTACGCCAACTGCAAAATCATCTTCGTCAGTCTGATACTTAGCTTGAAAATCATACGTCTTTCCGTTCATCGTCCTTCACACTCCAATTCACAACAATATCTACATGACATAGTAGAATATATAGTAACGCACATATTACCTTGACTGATAATGAATTATTCAATACCATTCCATAACAATATAACGCCATAAGAAGCAGCTTAATTGTTCTTAACATAGATGGCAAATATATCTTAATATTAATAATCGGCGTAATCACACTCACCTCTTTCTTTTACTGTATTCATATTATATCACACTATTTATAAAATGTCAATATAAAATAAAAAGAGAGTGGAAAATTTTCCACTCTCTTAAATATTATGTTTACTTTACAATGTAAACGTTGTGGTATTGTACACCAAGTCTATTTGCTTCGGACTTAGAACCAACAGCAATATCTACGATATTGCCACGAATTGCTGAACCTGTATCACATGCATAGAAGGTAATTCCGTTAAATCCTTCAATACGAAGTTTAGAACCAAGCGGAATTACATTCGGGTCTACAGCTACAGAATACCAAGGTGTTACTGGCGTACCCAGAGCAGTGATTGAACCGCCTTCATCCCACGAACCCGTGTAGAATGTACACTTCATACGTGAAACCAGTCTACCGTTAGCCTGTTCCTGACGCTTCTTTTCTTCCTCTGCCTTTTTCTTGGCGGCTTCTTCCGCAGCTACTTCAATCTTATACTGGGCAGTAAGTGAATTATACTGCTTTACAAGTTCATTGTAATTATCACTTGCATCATTCCATAGTACCTTTGCTGACTGAATTACTTCATGGTCATCATCAGCACCAGTAGAACGAACTGCTTCTGCATGAGAATGCGCATAATTCATGTAAGACTGATAAGTTCTCATCTGCGCGGTTACATCATCAATCTTAGCCTTGGTATCAACAGAAGCAGCACCAGCAGTAATAGAACCTACTGCCATAATACTAATACAGGAAATCACCAAACGCTTAATCTTATTATTAATAAACATAAATAAATTACCTCTTTCTAATTTTCGTCACTTATTTCTTACTACTATTCTTCATATATTAGATAAATCTAATATACTATTTTTCGTGTTCAGAACATCGCTTCTACGATTAGAAATTAGCATTTCAGCCAATTTCAAACCTGATGTATTAATAACATCGGTAGAACTAAACTCATGTTGGCTACATGAGACATACGATTAATAAACCCACAAATAAATTGAACACGTTTTGTGTTATCTCATTACTTCATCAGAGAAGTAATATCCATCATGTTACCTTCGCCCATTACAGTAGGTAGTTTACCATCCCACTTTTCAATGAACTTAGACATGAGTACTTCATCTGTCGCAGATTCTTGAATTAGCTTATTAGACTTTGCTTCTGCTTCGGCTTCTACAACCTTCTGCTCTGCAACAATCTTAGCCTTTGCGAGATTCTGCTGTTCTGTCTTAACTTCCTGTTCAGCAGTAGTTTTCTTTTCAATGGCATTATTAAATTCAGCAGTAAAGCCCATATTAAGAATGTTCATCTCTGCAATATTAATACCATAAGGAGTTACCTTTTCAGTTAAAGACTCCTTAATAAGATTAGTTACTTCTGCACGATTAGTAATAAGTTCTTCTGCTGTATACTTTGCAAAAGCCGCCTTAACGCTTTCTTGTACCGCAGGACGAATTAGAATTGTATCCCAATCCTTACCTACAGTCTTATAAAGGGAAGATGACTTTGTACCAATTACATTATAGTTTACAGATACGTTGGCATTAACAATCTGTAAATCCTTGGAAGAAGCTTCGCCTTGTACATCAGTACGCTGAATCTTATTATCAACAACAACTACCTTTTGAACAAAAGGAGCTTTGAAGTTAAGACCAGATTCAAGAGTTGTATCTTGTACCTTGCCGAGAGTTACAATTACACCAGACGCACCTGATGGAACGATACTAACAGACTGTGCAAGTACAAATACAACTGCGCAAACCACTGCACCAAAAATCATTGGCTTTGTCTTATTGATTACACCAAGAACTGCAAGTGCAATAGTTGCTACAAACAAAATAACACTAATAATAATTGCAATCATTAAATATACTCCTTTTAATTCCTATATTAAGTTGTTAAGCTATCTTAGCCCAATGGAATCACACCCTTACTTAATATCACTATATAGCGTGTAACCATTTCTGATTACATTATATATTATATCATACATCTCATCAAATGTCAATAGAAATTTTTGTATTTTTTAAAATTTGATGTACAACAATACTTCCTACACTGTTTCCTGCAATGACACGAATAAGATACAGAATAAACTCATCATTAAATTTACCATATACAGCATAATAAAATGTATCAGCAATACAGTGATTATAACCAGATGTAATAAATACTACAATAGGTAATGCAATCAATACTGGATTAGAAAACTTCTTGGCAAATAATACACATAGGTAAATACAAATACCACAACCAATACCCATAATAAATTGAGTAAGATATGGCTGATATAATTTATGTACAATAATATTATTAGCTACTGCGCATATGTTATCAGATGCACATAGACCATAAATTATACCAGACCCGAAACTACCAATGAGATTGCAAATAAGCACAACACCCATATCACCAAAATTATTTTTATTAATAAAACCAATTTTTCCGGTGTACAATGGACAATCCAATGCGATAACAGCCATAATCCCAATGCTAAACAGGGCAGCACCGATAATATTCGGATTATTGAGATAACATATTGCTCCAACACTTATAAACACTCCCGCTAAAATACTACGACCAATCACTTTAAATCAATCCCTTCAATCTGTGCCCTTACTTCAAGACAATATAGATAATTGCCCATAGCTGCTTTCTGTTTCTTTAGAAGTTCAATATCACAAGATGGTTTAAAATCAAGTTTGTTTGCTTCATATTTTACAATCATCTTATGAAGTTTGTTGTATCGCATTTTGAGTTGTAGATATTCAGCCTTGAACCTATCCTTATAATCTTCGCTACACATCAGACCAATAATATCATGCAGTTCAGTTTCAAGGTCGTTCTTTTTATTGTTTGTAATAACACCTTGCTTTACTGGCATCATAAACTGTGTATCTGGGATTTTTGATACTACGTCTTTCATTGATTCTAACGCATCTTTAATCTTCTTAACATCACTCTCATTGATAGAAATATCAATAGTTTTCTTACGCTCTGTATCATTTTTAGGCTTTTCGATATAAAATACTGGCAAATCTTCATAAGTTACATCATTGACAATGTATTCTCCATATTTCTTATAATCATCATCTTGCAGTACATCAGATACATTACAAGAAATAACGTCTCTGTCATCAATTAAAATAATTTGCTTATCTAATTTTTCATTTTTTACATATGTCTTTAACTTACATTTCTTATCCATATCATTATTCTCCTTATCATCTTCAATTGTAATTTCTACTATTCCTCTATATACTTGATAATGTACTCCAATTACTTTCTTTGTATATAAACTTTCTACCTTTTCAATCATTTTCCAAGGAACATATGTACTCCAAGTACCTTGTTTAACAATGACACCATTATAAATTTCTGGGTCTTTTGAATAAGACTTTATAACATTCTTTAATGTAGCATCTTTTACATCTGTTTCTTTTCTCCTGACAAATAACATATTATCAACAATATACCATGCTTTAACCATAAAATCATATTTCTCATTCATAACAGAATATTGTTGATATTCATTGCTTATATCTACAATATCATCCCAACGAACTATATTACGTAACGTACATAGTTGTATTGGTATTAAATTGTTTCCATTTATATCTCCAATCTGCTCTAATAAGTGAATTGTTTTTTCTTTATCAGCAGTTTCATATGCAGTAATAAACAGGTCTACGTTCTTAGTACATAAATAAATTTCATGATGTGGCAATACAATGTTGCGAATATAACAAGCGTATAATTCTGTATGATTACACCAAAATGGTATCTTTATTTTACCATTTCTACATTGTGTGCCATGTTTCCACGTGCTACCTATTGTCCATTCTTCTTTGCCAATATCTGTTTGTTCAAGAAATTGTTTTAATGTTAAAATCATTTCTTCACCACCTTTACACGACCATCGTTTAAAATGTTTTCTATATTATGCATTGCATCTATTAATAGAATATTAGCTCTTGTTTCTCCGTTTGTATCATGAAGTGAACCTCTGCAATGTGGTGTTAATAACTTATTTAAACCTAACATAATGATTTCTTGATTGTATAAAATCATACGTTCTATCTCAGTCATATATTATCATCTCCTTTATTACATATATTATAACATACTCCTATTAATAAGTCAAGTAAAAAAAATAGGCGGTAGAAAAACTACCGCCTATCAATTTAGATTTTAATATTAGACTTAAAACTCTTATCTTCTTCTGACTTATTAATAGTAGAAGTATCATCTACTTTATCAGAATCATCTTCAAGTTTAAAATCTTTATCATTTCCAAACAAACCCATAATATCTTTGGTTGAAAAACACATATTAGTTTTCTCCTTCTAATAGTACAGCTTGTTTTTGCTTTAATGATTCTGGAATATTAAGCACTCTCTGATTTGAAGAACCACGCCACTTTAGCGTTAAATCCCTTTGCTCATCTACATATCTTCCATCAACTAAAACGTCACAATGAAAGAGTAGTTTCTGCCTTGCGGATTCCTCATCGGACAGTTCTTCATTTGACTTATTATATTGCATAATTTCCTCAAATGTAAATCCTGTCCAAATCCACACATTTTTATTGATACTATGTGTATAATCGCATAGTTTAATCAGTTCTTCAATATCTTCTGGTGTCTGCCACAGAGGGTCTCCACCTGACAAAGAAAGTCCGCTAATATATGGCATATTCAAATAATGTTGAATTGTTTCATATAATGTATTTGTATATTGTTTACCATAAGTAAACGAATGTGTCTGTGGGTTTTGACATGCGGGGCAATTATGTTTGCAACCTGATACAAATACTGTCACTCTCATGCCGAGACCGTTTTCAACAGAACACACTTCAATACCAGAAAGATACATTACAGTACCTCCTTCACGTGTTTAACACGATGCTCAACTTCGTCCTGCTTACCACGATTAAATGCAGTTTTATAGTCATTGGTTAGGTATCCTGTAACACGCCTTAGTCTTTTAATATTTTGTGAGCCACACATTGGGCACTCATCATTCATTTCGTCACAATAACCACAATTCATACATTGGTCATTTGGAACATTAATAGCAAAGTATGGTAAATCTTTATCCATTGCATAATTTACTAATGTTTCCAACGCCTGAATATTATGCTTTACAGACCCCTTGAGTTCTGTATACATAATATTTCCTGCGGATGAATATCCTGCTAATTGTGATTCAATATCAATTTTTTCAAATGGTGTCATTTCTTCCCAAACTGGTACGTGAACTGAATTGGTAAAGAAATCTTTATCTGACACGTTAGGAATTTTACCCCACTTATTTTGGAATTTCTTCATAGAAGTGTAACACAGATTCTCAGCAGGAGAAAAATAAACGCCGAAATTCAATTGATATTCGTGCTTAAACTCATCACATCTCTGTTTAAACAAACCTTCAATGCGTTTTGCAAGTTCCATACCTTCTTTGGTGGTATGATTACAACCAATTAAAATTTGTAGTGTTTCAGCAAGTCCTAACTGACCTACGGCTAATGTACCATGCTTTAAAGCACTTCTAATACCTTCTTCTGGTACATATCCCGCCATAACATTATTTTCATACATAAACTTTGCTGAATCGGCAGGTTGTGAGCAAATCCATTCAAAGCGTTCCAAAAGCATATCTTTAGCTTCATGAATTTTCTGGTCAAGTAGAGACATGAAGCAATCAACAATGTTAGCGTCAGGATATGCGGCATTCGCTGCTTCTTTTGCTTCCATTGCCAATTCTGGCATAATAATTGTAACTGGACAAATATTGCCACGACCATCTTTTAATTGACCAAAACCATTAATGTCCCATCCGTTTGCTGTTCTACACATGATTACCTGATGTTACCATCAGCACTGACTATATGTTCTATCTTTCGATAGCCGCCCTGTTTGGGGTTGGTGCTAATCTCCAACTCTACACCGTTACACTCATCACGGTTAGTCGATACACACTTCCTGATATACAGGCTTGGCACTGGACTCAACTTATGATTACAGCAATTATCATAAGTCCTATCAGTTAGCATAGCTTACGCTACACACCCTCTTAGCAAGAGGTTAAGGGCAGAAGGGCTAAGTTTACGCTTACCCATAGTTGAAAAATAAGTACGTGGGTCATTAATATCATATCCTGCATTACCAGACCAATCTACATTGGCGTAATTTGGATATAGTCTGAGACTTGTAGATTTTAGAGCCAGTTTAAATAGGTCGTAATTTGGGTCTCCTTCTTTTCGATTTACGCCTTTCATACACTGGAAAATACCACATGGGAAAATACTGGTACGATGTAGTTTACCAATACCCTTAATTGATACATCAAGCAAAGCCTTGATTACCATACGACCCTCTGGAAATGTACAAGTGCCATAATTAATAGATGTAAACGGCAGTTGATTTCCAGAACGTGATTGAAGGGTGTTAAGATTATGATACATACCTTCTACAGCTTGGTAACATTCTTTTACAGTCATATCCATAGCATACTCATATGCGTCTGGATGCTTTTTATATTCTTCTGAATCAATAGGAGTATCAGAATTAAAAACATTATCCCAATTCTCATCCCATTGTTCGTGCATACAATATTTCACACCATCTTTATAGTGCTTATAAAAACTCTTTCTTACGTATGGAATCATTGTCCAATCAAGGTGTGTTGCAGATACACCGCCGAACTGATTTAAGCTCTGCAACTGAAAGATAACTGCAACAAGCTGAAAGGCTGTATTGATACTCTGTGCTGGGCGTACATCTGTTTGCCTTGTATTAAAACCATTTTTAAGCAAATCGTCAAATGGAATAGACAGACAATTATGTGAACCAACAGCATAAGAATTTAAATCATGAATATAAATTTGATTGTTGAGATGGTTATTTTTTGCCATTTCTGATACACAATACTTTAATGCAAATTCTCGCATTACTGCATCAGACGCTTCACCAACACGACCACCAAAACTTAACTCATCAACGTTTGCGTTTTGATTCTGTACATTCTTTGCAGACAGTTTTTCAGAAATTGTATCCATCAAATCATTGTAAGAATCTCTTGATAGTGTATGCAAATATCTATATCTAATATACTTACGAGCAACATCCTTACGTTTACTTGCCATAAGTAAATCTTCTACGCTATCTTGAATTTCCTCTACATCAATAATATCAGTCTCGCTATTAGCAATGTAAGAAGCAATCGCGTTAGACTTCTGTCGAGCACTGGCAGTTAGTTCACCATCAACTTCAACAAAGGCTTTTCGTACAGATGCTACAACCTTATCTTTGTCAAATTCCACAATACTACCATTACGCTTCTTAACCTTCATATATATCATCACTCCTTTGTATAATCACTTTTTAATGTGATACATCAGTTATTCCTCAATAATGTATCTAATTACTTCTAACCAATTTTCACAACGATGCATTACAGGGTCTCCTGTTTGTGCATCTTTGTTATAAGGCTGTGCATATAGTAGATGTAACTTATTATCACCAAAATGTGTCCACAAATCGTCAATCATTACATCTAATTTTAATAAATGTTTATAATGACAGCTTATCAACTGTGTTCCATCATACCAATCAAATAAATATCTCAACATAATGTCTTTAACATACAATTCTTTTGGTGTAGATGATGTACAGAAATAAATAGTTGCTCCATATTCTTTCTTGAGGTATTCAATAGCCGTCAATGCATGTTTATAAATTTGTACATAAGCAATGGCATCATAATACAAATCATTAATATCATCAGTAATTTGCGGATATTTATTGAATGTTTCATCAAGATTATACGGACAATCATTATAATCAATATTAAGATTATACTTTTTATTAATTTGATTTACTACTGTTTCACCAAGATTCCAGACAGTATTATCCAAATCAATACCAATTGTCTTATATTTCTTGTACATTGGTTTTGTCTCCTTTCATTCAAATTATCTGACATTTGTCAGAAATTCCCGTAACGGAGTTGCGGAAATTATTTTAATAATATAAAATAAATGTCAAAACAAAAGTGGAATAAAAACTTCCACTTTTGTTTATACATATATTATATCATATTATTCATCATTTGTCAATATAAATTTTACAATTGTTTCCAAATTGTAATCAATCATTATAGATTGTTTTGGTAGGTAATTCCTTGGTCTCTATAGTTTGCATTGGATTAATAATATCTCTACCAACAACAAATTCATTATCATCTGTAGCAGGAAATGTATACATTTTTGGAAATACATCAGCCTTTACCATATCAAAACCAAATACACCATCGTATGTAACCCAATCATTAATAATACAAACCTTTGTTCCACACCAACTATTAATAACAAACCCTTTGTTACGATTAACTAACTTTGGTCTATAACCAAGAAATGCACACACTTCTTCATAGTTCTTACCTGTCCACTGCATAGCATGAACATATCTAAATTTTGGAATATATACTTTCGTATTCATACAAAGTTCTGGCATTTTGTAATCTTCTAATTTCATATCACCATACTTCTCTAACCATTCTTCAAGGTTAGTTGTAGTATGCTTAGTTAATTCCCAAAGTTGTCTCTGCTCTTTAGTAAGCTTAATCTTTTTCTTTTTCGCCATACTATCACCAGATTCTATACTCTACATTACATTCAACATTTACAATTTCACAAGCATATACAATGCCATCAGCATGATTAAGATAGCAATTGAAACGTTCTGCAAATGTATCATTGACATTTGCACAAATAATCTCTACTTCGCCATCCTCATAGTAAGCAGTATAAAGTACAGTGCCATCAGCAAGTCTATGTTTTTCTTCCATGATAACTATACATTCTTTATCAGCAGACATATACTTAATTGCAAAACAATCAAACATAGAAACAATCGCATTTACATCAATAGGTTCTCTATTTTGGTTTACCTCTTTAAGCATCAAATTCATCCTCCACATTTCTTAATACTTCTGGTGTAATACCTAATTTATCTAATCTTCTAAATAACCCACTAATTGCATATGATGTGATATTACGTTCTGTTACAGTGGGTGCATCATGATACGACATTTGATATAATCGTAAAACATTCCAAAAATCCATATCATGTTCTTCAACATTTTTCAGAAATAGTTTTTCAGCCTTATCCATATTAACCACCTCTCTTTACAAGTTTTGCTAAATTATAATAATTTTCAATTATTTCTTCTGCTTGTACTTTACTGATTGCACTAAAGTCAGAATATAATTGTCTATTAATATACTTTATTTGTTTCGCCTGTTTTGCCGTGATTTTATCTTTTTTATCAATATCCCATGTGTCACTGTCAGCATAATATTTAGTTTGACACGGTGCATAAGAACAGATAAAAACTGCTTTACTACCCAATGCAAACTCAAACATTTCGTGTCCACAACATGGACAATATTTCTTTTCTTTTTTCATAGATATTTCTCCTAAAAAAAATAAGAGTACATTTTATTTTGTACTCTTATTATACCATATAACTATTTAATTGTCAATAGCGTGTAGTTTGCTTACATCAATAACTGATTCAATTAATCTTTTATCCATTGCATGAGTTTCGTCATAACGTTTATCATATCTCTGAATTGCTTTAATAATGGTATCATACATGATAGGTGCATATCCCCATCTGCTACAGCATACACATGCACTCTTTCTATTAATAGAAAGATAATCTGGACTATTATGTACATGACCATATAGATAGATATTTGGTCTATCTTCGCTTGTATACTCTGGTGGATAATGTGAAAGTTGTACGTAACCATCCAGAATAATAGGATGTTTGCTTACTGTCTCAAAGCCTACATCGTAAAACCACTGTACTCCATGATTATCATGATTACCCATGATTAGATGTTTTGTACCATTAAGTCTATCCATAATAGCCTTTGCGTCCTCTTTGCCACAAAAGAATACATCACCAAGATGATATACTTCATCACAGGGCTGAACACGCTTATTCCACTCTGCAATAATCATCTCATTCATTTCTTCTGGATTGTCGAACGGAAGATTATCATAACGAATAATATTCTTATGATAGAAATGTGTGTCAGATGTTACAAAAATCATACTTTACCACCATTCTTAATATATTCTTTTGCGTCAGTAAGGTCTTTAATCAAATCGTCAATCCAATATGGTGACATAGCATCCATAAAATTGCCAAACATATTTCGTCTAAATTTAATAACACCATCATCCTCAGAGCCAATAACAACGCAACAACCTTCTTGATTAGAATATGGAATAAGCATTACTGGTCTAACTCCACAACTATTAAAGAAAATATTATATTTATCTCGTAGTTCTTTAAGTGTCGCGTCATCCCAAGTCTGTTCTTCCGCTGTAATATAAAAAGTTTGATTTGGTGTTGGTGATTTATGATATACATTACTAATCATACTTTATACCCCCTTGATTGTACATAATCACAAATATTATTTAGTTCGTTCATAACAGACCCTAATGAATTGATATGGAATATATACTTAAACTTTCCATTTTCATCTTTCGGAAAATAGAGTGTACCATCATCTTCAAAACCAAATACAATATAACCACCAGATTTCTTAGAAAAATTATCAAGAAGAATAGGAATATATCTCTTTCGGTCATAGAAGATATGAAAATCTTTTCTTAGCCTATCAATAACCTCGTCAGTCCAACTATCTCCATCTCTGAAAAAACACGCACACTTTGGGTCATCATAATGGAATGTACCAACCAATTAGTATCTCCCCTTCCAAATCATTGGTTCGTTATTATCATCTACCATAACAGTGGCATGACCATCTTCGCTGATGATATACATTACGAGGTTAGCGGAATTATATACTACACTAAACTTATCATAATCTTGTACAGTAACAAATTTACACTCACGATTATCAGATGCAACATTATTTGCAGTGCTGGCATTATTACGTAATACGAATGTGAATACACAAAATACAAACGAAATAATAAGGATTACAGAAATAACAATAGTCTCAATCTTACCGCGTCTCTCCAACATCATTTGTTCTCCTTTAAATTTTTATAGAAATTATCACAATATAATTCGTTTAATTCCCCACGTTTATTTGCTCTGAATACAGACCTATATAACTCATGGAGCTTCTTCTTATTAATCCATTTTTCACCAATGACACCATACATACAAAAAGCTCTACCAAGGAAATTCCAAACAACAGGGTGCATAAAATGACCATAGTTTTGTTTTATAAAATAATGTAATGGGTCGCTTTCTTTATACTTTACTCCTTTGTATACTTTAGAAGCAGCAATCATGTCGCAAAACATTTCTACACAATACTTCTCTGGCATGATAATACCAATACCGCCGTGTTCTTGATAAGCATCAATCCAATAGAAATAATGATGTTTATTATGTGCCTTATGATGTTGCCATGCTTTACTATAACCAATTTCTTTGCGTGCGTCCTCAATAGGAGAATGAGTGCCAGTATAATACTTGGCACTCTCAATAAACTCCGTAGGAGTAAACTTACTCATATCATGTAAAGCTCCCTGTAAAGGTCTGCCAGCTCTACACATCAATTTAAATACATTCCACTTATGTCTATTAATAAGACAAAAATGTTTCCACATTTTAACTCTTAACTTCATCAATAAACCTCATTATTAAAATTCATTAAATAGTGTTCCTAATTCATTAGGTTCATTATATGTATATGTGGTTAAGTCATCTGTAAGTGACACAGACAAACTATGCATAAAACATTTATTATCTTTGATATAATCAAGGAATGTTTCAAGCTCTTGCTTAGTCTTGTCAATAGTTCTGTCTCGCAAATCGCCAACTAACGAAATGATTACTCCTGTCTGCCATTTTCTTTTTGTACCATTTTCAAATTCAACATAATTATATCCATTTAGAATATTTACATATGTTTGCATATCACCCTCAGAACCAGTAACTTTAGGAGCATTGGCAAGCATGTGTCTTGCATGGTTTAATGTCTGTTCATTAGATTGTGCATACATATTTACATATATAGCACCAATAATATGTGTCCACAAACTCATATTATTAATCCTTTCTCATAATATCCCAAAGTTTGTACATGTCTGATAGGTTGTAATCAATATCAATTTTCTTGTCCATGATTTGACCATGCCTTTCGCCAAGTAAATTCCACAGGATTGATAACACCATCACTATGAGCAGATAGGTCATCAAGTACATTACCAATAAGATTATTCTTCTGTTCATAATTAGCGGTGTCTGGAACTTCCATTTCAAATACAAATTCTACCTTGACCTTCATAACAAATTCTCCTTTATTAATATTTATTTTACTCGGACACGTTTCCAATCCATTGGATTTGGTGAATTATTTGGATTAATCGTTATCCAAGCATTATATCCAAAGTTAGGAATAATATTACATTCGTTTTTCTCAATATATGCTTCTAATACTGCAACTGCTTCTGGATTATATATCCATTGTTTTTTATCACACAATCTTGCCCACAGACTTAGAATATCTTCATCTGGATACATTTCATGAATCATGATTAGAAATTCTTCTGTAGCTACTGTGCTATACGCAATAGGACGCTTATATTTTCTATTATGTCGATACCATGACACATCACCTTTTGGTTTTCTATATGACATATTTTACACCACAAGGTCAACAATGTCAAGTAGTTTTGACTTTAATTTTTTAATTTCTTCTTCATCTTTAATATCATATACACGCTTTACTGTATATACTCTATCATTGTTCTTATAGGCGTTTTTAATTCTTCTCCATACACTACTAATAGCAGCGTGCGTTACATTATACTTTTTACCAATTTCTCTATCTGTCATATTTTTACTTTTGCAATACATGATTTGTAGTTCTCTCAAACTCATATATTCAATAAACCACTTGAAAAACGTTTTAGCAACGTTCTCATTTTCTACATCTGTATTACTTAAAAAAGTTTCAATATATTCTACATCTGTTTCTTCGCCATGTACTGATGCCGTAACATTATAAGACATAACACTTACTGTATGTCTTTTTTCAGTCACTTTGTCTCTTGAAATGTTATTTTGAATAGCTCTATATACATAAGTGCTAAACGCACCCTTAGATGTATCATATTTTAAAGCAGCTTTACATAAACCAATTGCAGCAATATCATAATATTCATCTTGAGGAAGTTTATTATCAATTAAATATTGATAAATAAGATTATGATTATCTTCTACAAGTTTACGCTGTTTGTCATTAAGTTGAATGCTCATTATTTTTGTTCTCCCAATAAATACAAGTATCATTTTCCATTACAAAGTCTGCGCGGTGTTCACTTTTGTCATTAACACATACATATACGTCTGGTGCAAACCATTGACAATTTGAACAATGCCGAATATCAGTCATTATCTAATTGCTCCTTTGCAATACCAAAATCTGTAGTATATACTATATTCTTAATACCAAGACTTTTAATCATTTTCATACATGCAGGACACGGACGAGACATTCCATTCTCTCCATCACATTTCCGCTTTCTTGCAATATAAACTGTAACATTCTTCCAGTCGATATCTTCTTCTACAAAAGGAGCAAGTGCATGAATTTCTGCATGTACACGGTGAGGTGTATTATCTGCATTGTATCTTTCTTTATTAAAATGTTTTTGCATAGGATGAGTTTTACTGCTATTAAAAGATGCGTTAATAATTTTGTTTTTCTGAGCTACAACACATCCAACTTTGTAAGGAATTGCATCACTCATTTCAGCCATATGCAATGCATGATTTAACATCCGCAAATCACGTTTTGTCATATAATCAAGTCCTTTATTTATTTTGTAACTATATTATAACATAAACGGTTCTATTTGTCAATAAAAAAAATAGACTGGGAATTAATAAGTTCCCAGTCTACTCTTAATAATTTTTCTAATATAATCTGTACTTACTTGATGACCATATTCATCATAAATATTATAACCTTCATTGTCATCTACAAACTGTAATGCCTGTTCCGATGTATAAATATTCTGATATGCTTGATATACGCCATTCTCATCACAACATTTAAAGAATGTGTATGTTTGCGCAGTTGTCTGTAAGAATCTGTAATAACCATATTCTTTATCTACAAACCATTTCCATGTATTCAGACTATTTTGAATATCTTCCAATGTCCCTACAGACAATTTCCCATCTGCGCAATAAATCTCAACAGTATCATCAATTTTTTCAATTAAATCTAAAAGATTTTCATATTCTTTCTTGTGAGCAGCTTTCGCCTTTTCATCAACAATATAATAAACTGTACTCAAAATACTCCACCTGACCTTTGTGCTTCTTTAAAAGCTCTTTCTTCGTTTCTAAGATTTTGTGCGTATCTACACCACATAATAATCTCTGATTTCGCTGCATTCATTCTATCCCACCATGTATCGTCAACTGGATAAGTATCATCATATATAATACCGTTACATCCTTCTGGTGGATTAAGACAAATAATTTTTAAACGTCTTTGCCAACACCACCCAATCCATGAACGCTCATATAAAGTTACGTTAAATTTAAACCCATCATGTTGAAGAACAACTTCTTTTACATTGCGTTTCAATATTCCACCACCTCATATCTATTTGGATATACATAATAATGTGCAGATGATAAATTTTCTAAAATACGTTTTGGAATGACAGCATTTACAGGACATTCATTCAATTTCCAACTTCTTGTTAAATGGAATAACGGATAATGACGCTTATTTCTAATGTAACGTTTGTCTATACCTCTGTCCCACATTTGATTGACTGTTCTCCAAATATCATCTTCATATCCTATTGTTTTACATAAAAACTCTTGAATGTCTGTCTTTTTAACAAAGAGACATTCTGCTTGATAGATATTCTCTTTTCTTAATCTTTTAATCTTTTTTACCCCCACTTTCCCCAGCCATATAAAATTATAATATGTAGGAGAGGAATAGCTACTAAGACCCCAACCTCTCAGCCTTACATGTTCCCCATTTCTCTGCTTATTTATCCACCCTAATTCAACAGCAAACGTATTACCAAAAATACCCTTTTCAATATCACTTAACCTACACTTTTCATCAATAGTGACATTTGTATCTGCGTCCCAAATATCAATTCCTGCTTTTTGTGCTACTGTATTTTCTACAATATACGGTTCTTTATATATATGTTTATACAAATTCTCATAAACATATTGTGTTACAGCATTGCTTGCAATACTGTCTCGCGTTCTGGTAGAACGCTTGACAGAATCACTGGCTCTGTTGTCACGCTTACGTGTACTTTGCTTATAATACATTATTATCACCTTACAATGCAATCTACATTATGAATGTTACATACCATTATTTACCAATTATCATTATTATCAATATTGACAACAATTGACATTGTTATCAACATTAGTAATAATTATCATGATTACTAATTCCTTTATTATACATTGATTTTTCTTTCTCTTTATGGCTTTCTCTTTCTTTTTTTTTATTTTTTATTTTTTTTATATCGTGATAGAATTTTGATTGAAAGAGAGGGGGAGGGAGGTGTTATAATTTTGGTATTTATATTTTGATGATGGTATTTATAATTTGATATGATGTAGTATTATAGCTTAAAAGTGAATCCAATTCCCATTGCGTACAGTACCTCTAATATTAGAAGCATGAGCTACAGCACGATATACATCGCTTAGATTATCTCCATTATAAATATTGCCAGTTCCAGCAACAACTGTACTATCATCAACAGTAGAACAATTAAGTGTATTTACATTATCAGTTGCAGCAGTTACATTATAACGAGCAGTAATAGGAGCATAAGCATAAGCATAAGCAATTGCATCGTTACCATAATCAGCTACATCACTAGTATTCAAAGCAACACCTACGGCAGTATGATTTTCACTGTTATACATTCTCAAACCAGAAATCATATCTTTTCTAAGTTTAATGATGTTCTCTGGCTGTTCGCCACAACATACATAACAAACAGGAACTGTACCACGACCAACAGCACTTCTTACAGACTTTACAAACTGCTGTAAAAATTCATGTGGCATCCAACAATAGCATTCTTCCACATCATCATCAAAAGGATTTACATCCTTATGTAGATAAACTTTATCAGTTACTTGGTCAAAACAAGTGATAAATGTTCTAACCTTAACATTACCATTAAAATTAGTATATTCAGAAGCAATCAAACTTCGGATTCTGGCAAGAGACAAAAAGCCATAATTAAAATTACCTTGCCATTCATTATATACATTTGTCTCATTCACATTATCACTATTAATACCAAGAGCTGCCAAAGAATGATTCATAGTTTCTGAATAAGAATCTGCATCATAACCATGACGAGTTAAATACCAACGAGTGACAAAATTGAGAGATACGTTACAAACATTTCTACCAAAATGATTAACAAATTCTTTGTATGCAGATGGAGCTGTAGCACAACTGGTAACATGACCATCAGTAGCATATACACTATCAAGTAATAGACCCTGAGAAAGCTCAATAATATAATTATTATATCCTGCATTCTTAACATCATCAATAGTATCTACTAATGTACAATGTTCAATCATGAAGTTTAAATCTTCCCAATAGTTTTCCCATAGATTATCATCATTAATAAGTTTCCAGTATTTATGAAGAATCTCACTATCCGCATCACCATCAGTATCACGAACAATCACATCAACAAATTTTTCTAAATTGCGGAAATATTTTGCACAAATATCAAACTTATCTCTATTCATAAGAGTCTGAATGTCAATATAATAATGACCATCATTAAACATATCATAACATACAGACTGCCATACACCACAACCACAACTGCTATCTACAACATCATCAGAAGCTCTACGAACTTCTACATAGCACTGGTCTGCAAGCATATGATATGGAAGTACAAGATGAGACTGTTTGTTAAGATATACTACAGGAGTAATGCCCTTACTCTCAAGTTCTTCCCATTCCATACGGAACATCATAGGGTTAAAATAGAATCTCTTATCAATGTAGTTATGATATCCATACATAGTAGCACAGCCAAAATGATGGAATACATGACGTACACCATTCTCATCAACCATAGTATGACCACGCTGACTTGAACCAGAACACAGTACGCTAATAGTATCGTCAGTATCATACTTAGTTGCAACATAAGCGGCAATACGACCTTTACCCTCATCACCATATCCTAATCCACAAACATATTCAATATTATACATTCTCAATTCTCCTTAATGTCCATATGTACCTTATTGTTTAACAAAAGTTCATTAAGATACTTTAATCTGTATTTGTTTTTGCGTTTTGTTCTAAGCGTTACATTAACACTAATCAGTTCCTTCTTAGTACATTCGTACCGATACATGTGTTTAACGTTTACAACTTCTATATCATCAACCCAACATCTATTAACAATAGTTAAAATAGCCTGAGATGGATAATATTCATCGTCAGTATGAAGTACAATCGTTTCCTCTACAATACCAAATAAAAACATGATTAATTTATTCATTATTAATTATCTCTCCTCAATAGTGTATTCTAACTGATTTAATTTACACAAAATACACTGACCTAAATCTTCTTTGATATGCTTAAAATCTCTCGTATAACATACGATTGTAAACTGCATATGCTTTAAATGAGGATTAGTGCTTGGTTCTCTGATAATTTGCGTTGCCACAACAATGGCATTATATTTTTCACACACTTTACTAATAGCATCAGATACATAAGGTAAATAGAAACCATTAGTATTCACATATACTATTAATGTGCTCATGTCATGGAAGTAATCAAACACTTTAATACTTATTATTAATAACAATAGACTAACAACAGAAAATACAAATACAATACCTATCGTAGTTCCAAAGAATAATGCTATTAACTCTTGCATAATTTTGTATCTCCTTTTCTTTTTTGTATTAATAGTATAGCATAGACTTCCGCAAATGTCAATAGGGATGGCTTTCGCCATCCCTAATTTTTGCCTTTGTTTACAAAGGTGACATTCTTATGGCAAAGCCATAAGTGTTTACCTTTATTAATAAAGCAAATATTAGTCAAATTCAATAATATCAGAGCCAGTTGATACATTTGCCATCTTACCAACAGCATGGTCTACTACAACCGCAGTTGTACCATCCCAACTATTAATAACTTCCTTAACATCAGCACCGCACTTAATAGCCATAAGAGATACAATAATCTCAGGTAGCTTACGATAATCAGATACGTTAATCACATTCTGACCCATAAACGCCCACGACTGGTCGCAACGGTTTCGTCTACCACTATCAATTCCATAACGGTTAGAATAGAAGTTACCTTCTTCAATAATTAGATGGTAAACATCCCAATTACGAGACACTGCGGTAAGTAGCTGGTCAGCAGTCAGCTTATCATCCTGAATCTCATGACCAAACACCTTCTTAATCTGAGCCTTGGTCAGCTCAGATGGGCAACACTCATCACCAAAAGTAATCAGTGTACCACGCTTACCGTTATCAATAGCATCAGCCTTTACATAATTAGCCGCAAAATACCACGGCAGAATATAGCTCTCACTTTCGTTACTACCGCCACGCTGTTCAAGCCAAATCTTCTGTAGTGCTTCTGCCTGACGAATATCAGATTCAAACTGAGTTACCTGTAGTGGTGCTCTGTCATTAGCCGCGCAATCACCAATACCCATATAACATACAGCTACATCGTTCATATCACGATTCTGTAGCTCTGCATTTAGAGTACCAAGACCTTGAATAACAGAACGTAGCACAGGTGACATACTACCAGTAACATCACATCCAATAATTAGTGGCATACTATTTGGATGGTCTGCACTATTACGACACTCACGAACAGTAATGTTCTTCGGGTCAAGTTCTGGATTTAGACTTGATGCCGAATAAATAGAACCTCGACCACCAGTAGTAGAAGCCCTACTTAGATTAGTACGAATAGAGTAATCATGCCATGCCTTAGAACTGAAACTTCCACAACCCACGATAATATCTTCCTTTCTTAATTAACCGTTAATCTTATTCTTAAATTCATTGCACGACTTATTGTTTACATCGCGCATGAACATTTCTGACTTATTATTGAAGCACAGGTTATGACCCGCAAACTTCATATTACTTACACAATTTACACAGCTTTGTTGAGAACATTGAATACATTGGCTCATGATTATCTCTCCTTATCAATTATCTTTTCCGTAAAGGTATGCATTGATATATAGCAGTACCAAAATAATAAAATCACAAATGAGCCAAGCATAATTATGTTCGACAATATTCTGATATGCTACTGTTCCCATACATGTACAAAGTACCAAAGTAGCAAAAAATACAATCCTATTAAATGTTAGCTTATTCTTCATAATAACACCTCACATACTATTAATAAAACTATCTAACGCATGTTTATATTCAAGCGAATGTTTGTTGTTTGACAGTTCATTCTTTAAACTTACATCAGACACCGCTTCTTTTGCACGATGAACAGACAATTTGTAATCACTACAATAATTCACTGTATAATAAGCATGATTACGTTTGCAAGTATCACACCCATTATTACAAAATGATTGTAACTTGCATACAGCACATTGACATTTAGCAAACCATTTACAACGATTATGAAAATTTTTATCCTGCATAGATTTCATTTTCGTTAATCTCCATTTTAGTAAATCTCCGTTTACCATAAGCGTTTGTTAGCGCATTATCCCATTTATCCAAATTCTCAAATGGATTATCTGTAGAACCTGTATTATACCATTCTGCAATAGGTGGCTTTACATCTTTGCTGATATTCTTCGTAATCTGTTTAACAGATTCAATATCAACAGTTCTGTTTGCAATCTTGTCTGTCTTAGTCTTTGGTGGCATTACATTATATACTGCTTTAGGACAACCAACCATCTTATCATTGTCCTTTACTGCAAACCACCAACCACCTAAGAGATATATACCGTGAGAAGATGGTTTGACAAAAAGGTTATCAATGGTAATTGCATTGTGTACCAAATTGGTAGTTTTTAGGAAACATACAATATTGTTAAGTCTTGTGGTAATCCATGCAGAATGTTTACTATCTACCTTGCCATTAAAGTGACGCAACACCTCTGAAAGAGGATATACATTCTTGTCTTTATTAATGGCAACATACCATCCCTTATTACATTTACCCGCTTGCTTAATATCAGGCATAAACTGTCTAAAATAAGATTCAATCTTACTATCAACATACTTGATATTTTTAACAGCTTCAATATAATGTTTCCAAGGCTTTTCCTCTTTAAACATATAAATCAAAGTATAATCACCAACATAATAATAACCATACTCAAACTTATACATTTGATTATAATGCAAAGCATATCTTTTGTTCAATGTAGTATCAGAGAAGAATAGCACATTGGTCTGTTCCCAATCCTTATTCTCAAGCATCTTTTTTGCCTGTGCAAATAGTGTATTGACAGTTGTCATGACATCTTCTCTATGACATACATCTGGATGATATACTTTAGCATAATTTCTGTATTCAGTTTTCATAATGTTTGGGTCTGCTGAGAAAATATCCCCAGCAGACTTCGCATTGAGAATTTGATTGATAGAACAGTGTTTCATAATGTGAAACCCCTCTTAATCTACAGTATGCATAAGGTTCTCAGCAGTTGCAACAATAATCTTTGTTACCGAATCACCATTCATAGAATACTCATACACAACAGGGTTGTTGTTAAAGAATGGCTTATAGTTCTCAAACTGCTTTACATACTTTGCTACATCGTTAATATCCTGCCATACAATACCATGAGTATGGCAAAATACAGGCTTTACATAATCGTCTGCATAAAGGCGAAGTGTCTGACCACCAATCTCTCCATCATATTCAATGGTGTACAGACGAGTGATAAACTTTTCTGCGATAAATTCTGGAATCATAATCTATTCTCCCAATCCTCATAATTATTTACAATAGTATAACTAATATCAAAACCATGATAAATAATCTCATATACATACGGATAATCATTATCATGATTTTCTGGCTTCGTAAAATACTTAGTTACCATATCATGTACAGTTTCAAGACCTTCTGCTGATAGAATTTCAATTCTATCGTCCTCATGGAATACGAGAAGTAAAGGCGTATTGTTTAAAAATTGTGTTCCATATTGTACAATAGTTCTTTTGCCATCTTTGTCAAGTAGAATGTCTCTGCAATCTGAAAGTTTGGCACTATCAGGTAATTCTGTCTTTTCGATGTAACCTTTAAACATTGTGCTTACCTCACTGTTTTACATTATACATTACTATTACTGATTTGTCAAGTCTAATTACGATACGAATATCAGAAACTTCTGAGCTATTCTTATCCCAAGTTCTAAACGCTTCGATATTATCAAACGTTTTAATATACTCAAAGTTATCCATAATTATTTCTCCATACAATTAGTAATATGAATGTCGTAACTTAATAGCTTGCATTTTTCACATTTAGCAGGAAACATACCAAATGTTGTACCTTCTGGTACAAATACAGTATCAATCACATTGTCATTGCGAAAGATAACATACATATATCCTAATTCATCTTTGATATTATATCTATGTGTTCTGACATATATAATTTCAGAACCATCAACATAATGAGATAAAAAGCAATTATACTTTCCAATAGGCTCATCGTCTTTAATATATGAGCCATGATATTTATAAATCATAATTATCTACCCCCGAGTTAAATTTAGACTGGTTCTGTTACCACATTACATGCAACAATCTGGCATTCTTCACAATTACCTGCGAATGTATCAAACGTTGCTCCTGTAAAAGTCACATGAGCGGAAATGTCTTTGTTATCATATACAGATGTGTAAATATAACCAACCTGTCCAAACATTTCTACTTCCATACCTCTTTGAAATACTACTTCAATACCATCTGGTCTGATATGTTTAAAACAATCATAGTCACATACATGGTCTGTACGAGGAATATATTTATTAGGTACTAATCTTAACATAATTATCTCTCCCAATCCTTTGCACAAATTTTTACTGTTGGAGCAAAATCTGTAACTTCTACATTGTAACAATTATCGAATTGCTCCCCAACTCCAATAAAATCATCAAAAGTTTCATAATTACTAATATAGTCAACCCAAAACTTTAGACCAGATTCGCAATCTGGAAATACCATATACGCTTGATTGCCAGTGCTGTCTGTTGTGCGTGGAATTTTAATATATACTACCATACCAGAAGCACCAATTGCAAGGAAAGAATTATAATCAGTGACTTTATGATTTTTCGGAATGCCACATTCCAGTCTAAACATAATTTTATTTCTCCTTTCTGATTTTACTCACAGTATAACACAATTCAAAATATATGTCAAGAGTATTCCCAAGAAAAATAATATATTTTTACATATGCCTTTTAAACGCTCTCAAATGCGTTCTAAGCCCCACATCTTTTCAAGGTAAAATCATACGGCAGTATATCTTGGAATCAAATATGAGCGATTCTGAGAGGTCGTTTTAAAAATACGTATATCGAAATTTATCTTTCATGATTACATTATACCATACAATAATTACTTATATTACTTGCTGTTTTTACGGTAACTCATTCCTGCGTTAAATGCTTCAATCATTAAATCTTTAATGTGTTCTCGCTCATCAGACTTAAAACAATCTTCAAAAGAATATTCATCAATGACATTCTCTTGAATATATTCCCATGCGTGTTCATTAGACAACCTATAAGGCTTTATATCATTTTCATTATACCAACTTCCACCATGTTCACAAGGGCAATATACAAAATATGGAAAATTATCACCCATAGTTTTTTGTGTAATATATCCAAACCTACGATTACGCTTTACAACTACCTTATCACCAATTTTATACATAATAAAATCTCCTTTCTGTTTATGATAATAGTATATCACAAAGAAAGGAGATTGTCAATATTATTTGAGATTACTGCATTTTATACGACATAACCAGAGCACTATACATGTTGATGGCGGGATTATTGTATTGGACTTCGGCGTAAAGACCTCTGTTTTGAATGTCTTGAATTGTATCCTTTAAATCACTAATGAATTTTGAACCATCATCGTTCTGGATGACAGTACACATTGTATAATATTTATTTCTCATAAAGATTACATCCTTATTTAAATTTTAATATTACTATGGAACTTACCATCATTCATATCTACTGGTTCTTCATCTGGCTCATTAGTAGGAATATATACTGCAATACGAGCATATCCACGAGCACCATTGCCCTTCTTGGTAGGATTAAAACCATACTCAACTACATTGATAAGCTCATAAGAAGTATCCCAGAGATAAATGTTAATCTCTTGGTCTACAAGAGACATAATTTCAGCAGGGGTCTTATCATAGTAAATTCTTGTTGATAGCGTTTCGAGGTGAACCATTTTCTTCATAGTTAATACTCCTTCAATAATTAATATGTTCAGCGAGAAAGGAAGCCGTTAGGCGAAATTTCAAGATGTACCATCTTCTTCATAATTTAACAACTCCTTAATATATCAATACTCCATATCTGGCATATTTACAGCAACATCACAAATATAAATATTCTTATCTGAATGACCAAAATAATTATAAATCATTGGCATACATACATTATACCACGTTTCTTCTGTAACAAGATTTTCCAGTCTATATGGAATCATAAATTCTCTATCTTTAAACTGACTAACTTGAGTAGATTCATGTAAGCAATCTCTGAAAGCGTTTTCTTCAAATCTTAGCTCGTTAGTTGTTGGATTTTTCGTCAAACATCTATTTGCAAGTACATAATATAGTATACCAGTACCGCTACGGCTCATGCCCTGTGTAGCAATAAAATCAAAAGTTCTACTTGAACCATTGTAACCATAGATAAAATCATAAAATGCTGAGCCGCCAAACCTTCGTGGCATCTTATATTTAAGATATTTGATATAGTTCTGTGATTCCATATACGATACAAGTTCATCTACTTCGACTGCATTTCCACGAAGAAGTGGAACAAATCTACAAAAGACATTATCACAACTACCAAAACGTTTTGTGGAATATTTAATCATTTTTATCACCTATTAATAATCTAACTCATAATTATTTGCAAACTCTCCTTGGAGAAGTCGATGCAAAAAACTATAAGTATCTTCTACTGTATGTGAAGTTCCAATAAACTTATACTCCTGTGGGGTATAGAAGAAAATCTCTTTAGATTCTGGTGCAGTATAGTATGTTACACTTTCATACCTTGTAAAGTTAAACTTATAATGTAGTTGAATACTGCCAGTCACATAGCCAATATTTCTACCTACATGCTTATCAAGCCAATTTACATACCTCTCAGCATCTTTGAATTTCTTCATCTTACTCATGTTTGTTACATTATCCATTAATAACACCTCAAAGAATGAAAGTCAGTCTGCGTTCATCAATATATTTTGTTTTTGCATCTTCAAGTGCCTGAGTAAAACCTACTACACCACTCTTTGCAGGAATCCAAAATGTATCAAAATAGTTGTAAGACATATACATCGTACAATTGATATGATGTGCAACCTTATATTCCTTAAAGAGTGCCTTAATGTCAGAAACATTAAATTTACCGTTATCTACACAAATACCATAGATGTGTCCAGTGCGATAATAGAAAAATGGATAATCGTCTCTGTCATTATATACGCTACGAAAAGCGGAACTGTACTTTGATGGAATCTGAATGCAACCCTTATGCTTTCTATCCATTGCATCAGCAATATCCCACATCATAGTCTTAATATCATTGTGATTTGTTGTATCGTCTTTTGGGTCTACATAAATAATAAACATAGAACCAATCTTTGATTTTGTAAGCACTTTACTCATGTTATGCGTTCTCCTTATTTAATTTGTTCAAAATTATTTCGTAAACTTACAGTTTACTCACAATAGTTTCGCAAATTTATAATTTGCTCAAAATCATTTCGCAAACCTGTCGATGGAATTGACCATAGGTTTCTTTATTAATAGACAGAAGATACTTAACCAACTTCATATCAATCTCAAACTTGGGATTACGAACAGGAAGTAGCCAGTCATACTTGTGCTTATTAATAAAGACAGCTGTCTTATAATTTGGTACTAACTTATATTTCTTTTCGCCCTTTTTGGTATGGAACAAAGTCTTTTCAAACTTTACAGGAATACGACCATACACAAGAATAATATCCTCAAAGTTATTATAATAACCACGAGTGTAATATTCAATATGATATTCGTTCCCTCGGAATGTTACAGTAAGGTCTGCACGAATTACCTTGCCATTAGCTACATAACCTTCGCCACATTCACCATAATAATAGTCAACATCATACGGATATGCATATTGCATAATTCCATCAAATTCACTTTTAACATCAAGACGCTTATAATTTCTGTACGTCTTATAAGGAATATTCATGTAATACTTATCTACAGTATTACATTTGCAATCATATCCAGTTTCGCGGATTTCAGCCGCTGTCAATAATGCCATAGCTAATTTCTCCTTATGTTTTTGTTGTTGACTATATTATAGCAGATAGAGGTGTGAATGTCAAGTAGTTTCTTGGTTATGTTTGTTTCTTTTCTTTGCGAGATTATATTCGTGGATATAATTCTTTGCAATTCTGAAATATCTTTTACATAAAATCAAGTTAATAATAGACGGAAACACAGTCGTATTAGATACTAATGTGATTGCTTCGCTGATTGATTTACCCTCGTCAAGCAATGTTAGTATCATAACATCGTTTGAGGAACATAATGTTCCGTCCATATCTTTAGAAAGTTTTAATAATAGATACTCACGAGGGATATTAAGTTTATATATATTGTCGTTCGTATTAAATGTCATGTTCTACACCTTAAATCTGTTACATTTGTTTCTTTGTTAGATTGTATTCATGCATATATTTCTTTATAATTCTAAGATATTGTCTACATAAACATGTTTCAGTAAATATCGGAAGCATAGAATCATGTGACACTAATGCAATACCTTCCCCTATTGTCTTTCCTTCATCAACATACTGTATCAGTTTAATATCATTTATATAATGATATTTACCACTCAGAGTTTTTGGAATATTGGACAATAAATATTCACGAGGAACATTGACTTTATATATCTTGTCATTAGGATGATGATATGTCATATTTTATACCTTAAATCTGTTAAATTCATTTAATGAATGGATGAGTTGTTTATATTCTCTACGAATTATTCTATCTATATATTCTGGTGTGTTATTCTTATAATATGTCTGCCAATCCTCATCACCACAATTTAACAGATATTTATACATAGACTTTGCATACAGGATTTCACTATAATAATAGAACTGCTTTCCTGTAATATTGCACGCTTGCATTAAAAGTTCTTTGTTCTTATAAATCATTTTATTTTACGTCTCCATATTCTTCTCTGAGATGTTTAATATACTGTTCTCTTAGCCAATCAACCGTGACAGCTTTACCTTTTTTCTTTTTAGCTTCATTACAATATTTGAAAACACTCTTATATATCTGTACAAAATCGTTTCTTACCTTTAAGAATTCTTTATAAGAATAACCTACCATACTACTAGTTTGTAATATAGCTGTACTAAAATTTTCATAATTGCCTTTACTAACCTCATTCATTATATGCAACCAAAAATAATGATTACATTTATCTTCTGTTGCAAACTGTTTAATAATTAACATTGACAATTCATTATCTTTATCAAACATATCCATATATTCACACCTCTACACTCTTAAAAATCTCATCAATATTGTTTCCCCAATATCCTGCTCTTTTTCTTCTGTTTGCTGTTGTAATTGCTTCACGCATTACATTCCGAAATGTTGACTGTAAATAATTATTTGTACACTTATTATATGCATTTGCAAGTTCGATACAATCCATAAAATCAAAGTTAGGCTTACGTTCTAACAGGTCAAGAACAGTTCGCCATAAATCTACATAGTCACCAGCATCATAATCTGCATACCATTTTACCACTTTCCATGCAAGTGGATTATCTCTACTATAAATATTCATCATATCACCTCTTTACAATAAGAGTATAACACACTCTATTAATAATGTCAAGGGAAAATAGAGAAAGAGCGGTTAATCCGCTCCTTCTTCCTCATTAATATCCATAGTCTCGTAATGCCCAGTAAGACCACTAATAATATCAGACATATTAGTGTCCTCTGCCTTAGAGATATACTTGTCATGTTCATACAGACGAGAACTAATCTTAATAGTATAATACTTCTTTGTACTCATCTGCGCAATACGCTCAATACTAATTACTGCATCAATATTGCCAGTTCTTGGATTATTAATAGTAATAGTATCTCCTACGTGGAAATTTGATAGTCTGTCTGGATTATTCATTATTATCAATTCCTTTCTTCATATTGAATTTTTCATTATTTAAATGTCTAACCATGCTATGGTATATTCTACTTACTGCATGATGTATATAGTATTGTTCAGATGTATCTTCACATCTGCATAAAGCATTTTCAAATGTCGTGTTTTTATTAATAGCCATATAATATCTAATAATTACCATTGCTGATGTATGATACCTCAATGCAATACATTGGTCTAATGCTTTTATTAATAAATCACGATTCTTAAATTTTGTCATTACTTTTATCTTTCTGTTTCTTATAGAATTTATTCACATTAAAAATTCTAATATCCATATGATACATTTGACTTATTTTACGATACACTCTGTCTTGTAAATATGATAGCATACATACATCGAGTGCTTGTTCAAGTGTTGCATTGTTATGAGTAATCATATATCTCATACCTAACATTGCTGATGTATGATACCTAAATTCAATACACCTGTTTAACACTTGTAGTACTAAATCTTTATTCTTGAATTTTGTATCCATTCACATCACACCATTCCTTGTATGTCATAAACGGCTTATTATTATCTGCTTCATATGCCTGTTCAATTACCAGATATAGCAATTTATGATATTCGTTTTCCTGTTTATCAGGTTTAAAATAAATTGGAACAATATATTTTAATGCTACATCATAAGGAACTCTATTATTTTCTGCATACAACTGAGCAGCTTCAAAATACTCATTCCATGTAGCCAAATCGTCAATGACATTGTAAACAGTGCTATTATTATAATTCAAATCTACATGATAATCCATATTTTCACCTCGTTACATTACGCATACTTAATTCATGGTTTCTGTTCTTGATAATATCTTTAAATGTCTGTTTGTACATTGTAAGAATATATAGAGCATCTTCATACTTAATAATTTTAAGTTGAATACAATAAGCTAACACTTGCATAATATCATTGTCAAAAAATTTTGCACATGATACAATCGTTGCCATAACTAATGGTTTATCTACCATTATACAGTCAATTGTTTTCAATGCTACAGGATTGTCTAATTTATAGTTCATAATTAACCCACTCAATTAGTATATGGCTTTTTGTCATATTCAACGTCACAAGTTGCTACGACATTCTCTGCAATAAAAGCGTTATAGTTTTCATCAAAAATATCAAATGTGTTTGTTGGGTTAAACAATTCAATAGTAGCACCTTTATCACCAATATATCGAATATAAAATACGCTGTTATAGTTCGTAAAATCTTTTTTATATAGATATGCATCACTTGCATCGTATTTATTAATCAATACAAAAGCGTCATAGTCTGTAATTAAGCAACGGCGCGGAATCGCACCCTGAGTTGATACACGTTCTCTAATCATATTTGTATCTCCTTTATTATTAGTAAGAATAAGTTACATCAAGATTTGGGAAATCAATCTTAGATGCTTTATAAATATCATAAGTATATTCTGTGTTGTAGTTTGCATTTATCATATCTTTAAATGTTGTTTTATCTTTTATAACAATATCAAAATCTAATATAGTTTTTCCCAGATGCTCACGAACCCTCATATATACAAACTTATTACTGTCAGTACAACATAATACTTTTTTATATAAGAATTTACGTCCATTATTAGACTCAATTATAAAATTCTCATAATCGGATACAAAAGAATCTTCATCAATAGTTTTTCTATCATTTACACAAATAATCATTTTTATTCTCCTTCTTTATTCTGTTTCAAATAACTCTTTGAATTTTTCTAAGAACTCATCATCTTCCATATAAAAAGTATCTCCATACCTTGCTCTCATGATTTCCATCATCTGCCCAAATCTCATATATTGGTATTTACATTGCCAAATCTCATAAATAGTAAAAAGAAAACGATATGGGTCTCTCATCCAATATTCAACTCCTTTTAGTTTGTGCTTATAGTATATTACAAAGTTGTCTCTTTGTCAAGTGAATTTTTATATATCGTATTAATTTTTATCGCGTGTGCGCGTCATATCGTTTAATTTTTGCAATTCGACATAATTTTATCTTATTATAGCATATCGTATGTGCTTCTCTTATCGTGAAAATTTTTCTGTTCGATGTAATTTTATCTGCCCCTATCCCCCTTCCCTTTTCCAATATCTGGAAATTTGTAAATTATGCACAAAAATTTTATAAAAATCACCGCCGTTTTTGTTCAATTTGCCCATAGGCATTCGTTGGTGAAATTGTACAAAAAAGTCCCGTCCGCCTATAAAAAATTGGTGAAATTGCACAAAGGGACTGTTTTGGCAGATTATACCAAACCTGTAAATTTCTGTAAAATTGAAGCAAAATTAAAGTAGTATCCAAAACTATATTATGTAGTATGCAAAACTATATAAAGTAGTATGCAAAACAGTGTATAATTATGCAAAAAACCTTGAAAAAATATTTAATTCTCACGGTGAGAAAATACAGGGATTTTACAAGCTATTTTTTCTCAAAGCAAAAATATTTTATTATTATAATAATATTTTATCAGTGCCCGCGTGCCTTGAATAAACATTAAAAAGAGCTGTTTTGCTTTAGAATGCGTTCTAATCGCTTTTACCGTATAGGGATATAACTATATACCTAAACCAGTGGGCGCGCTTGTGGGGCTTGTATGGGCTTCTACAGGTTATCTGCACGCTGTTAACCAGTGTCAACCATGCAATATGATAGCACTGTATCAACTGTACTATGCTATATAGTACACTCAGTACACTACCTATTGATACTAATTACTATTATGTCCGTGTAGCAAATAATTATTCCGCAAGTGTACGCGGTACGCGGACATTTACCAGTATCTACCAATTATAAGTGTAGTTATGAGAAAGACAAATGTCCATGTAGCAAGAACACTTTTTCCCTGTTGTGCAAAGTGTACAAAGAAAGTTCCAGATATTTCCAAATTGCACCCTTCGGAGGGCGTGTTCTGCCCTGTTTTCTCCTAATTACTGGAAGTAACTTTGTGCAATATTCCGGTATTGACGTTTCCCTCAAATGGTAGTATCATATAATCAGAAAGTGAGAGGTGAGAACAACATGAAGTACAATACAAGTTAGAATAGCAAAGCGCGCACGGCGTGCGCACGGATTGCACCTTGAAAACAGAATAATAGATTAAGCTTTCTCAGAGAGAAAGAAAGCTATGGAAGAAACTGGAAGTCGTTGACTTGTCCGACTTCAAACTATTTCAATAATATGGAGGAAATTAAAATGAGCATTTACAAGAATCTTATCAGCTACAAAGCAAACAAACGGCATGCGGTTTGCGCGGTATGCAAACGCAAAATCGAGAACGGCGAAAACGTGTGGGTAATTCCTGCACCGGAGAAGGGCGCAAACGGCGGTGTAGCATACGCCCACAACTACCACGCAGACTTGCGGCGGTATCACGCTTCCGACGTGAAGCGGTTTACCGCACCGGAGAATTTTCGCGGTACTCTCAAGAAGGACGGACTGTTATTCGCCCCTGAGATTGAGGTAGTTTACAAGGACTACCCTATCAACGTCAACGGCGTTGATATTGAGTGCCCGCGTCACGCTCTGGTATATATTGCCAGTGTGTGGGGTCTCCGGTGGACTGAGGATTGCACCGTTGACGCGGAGGGCAATCTTCCCCCCGATACCACGGCAAGCGGTTGGCGTGACAGAATTTCCCACACGCTCAAGGTATTCGACTTGAACGATGAAAGTGTGGGAACGCACGTTACTTTCGGATATGCTAAAAGCCGTGACAGCATTCCGAATTTTAACGAGGATAACAGCACCGCATTGTTGTCCTACCTCGCAAGCAAACACCTCGCAACGGCAAGTCATTACGATATGGAGCAGGTATTTGGTCGATACTTTGCACCGTTCGCAAAGTACACGAGCGCGGGCTTCTATCACGGCGATTGGGCAAACATTCGAGAGGATGGCTCGATTGAGTTCCGTATTTGCAAGATGTGCAAGGTCACGCAGTTCATGCGTGCAATCGAATTTTGCAAGAAGTTCGTTCTGATTATCAAAGGTCTTGACAAAAAGGAATACGGATTGGAAGATGCTTACAAAAAAATTGACCGCCTTTGGAATAAAGCGGTCAACGGCAAGCTGACTTGCGAAAAGACTTCCAAGTTCGGTGACGAACTGGATAGAGAACGCAAGTCCAAGTAAAAACAGAAACGGCGGGGCGAAAAGCCCCGCCCCTACTAAAAACAAAGGAGAACAAAAAAAATGTTAAAAGTTTCCATTGCAATCCTGCTGACCGCAATTTCCGCAAACACCCGCACAGATACCGCTAACGTTGTTAGCACATACGAAACCGACAACAACACGGTTTCGGTTATCGAAACCTCGGATGGTAACATCTGGGAAATCGGTGACGAGCTGAGCGCAAACAAGACCTATGCCGTGACGTTCAACACGAACGGCACGGAAACCGTACTTGACGATATGGTAATTTCTGTAAAGGAGTGTGAATAATCATGTTAAACTGGTTTTGCATGACGGATAGAATTTTCTTTATGTTTGCGTATATCGCCCCGCTGACCGCGCTTTTTGTACTCGGAACACTTTTCATCGAATACAAGAAGGAAATGCGGAAACGCAACAAAAACAAAAGACGCTAAAAATCAGAGACGCTGAAAAGCGTCTCTTTTTTTTATGCTTAAATTTTCTTTATCATTTTTTGAAATAATTCTCAGCGTTCAAAGTTTTTGTAAATGCCGTTTACGCTTTTTATTATTTAAATAATTTTCGCAATTCCAAGCTTGAATTTTTTCTCACGCACCCGCTCGATTTTCCAAAAACAGGAAACCTTGTAAATGCCCTCAAAACGCCCTGTATCGTGTTTTAGTTCTCAGGCATATATCTATATTCCGACAAGGGGAAAAGCAATACAGGCGCGTTCTCTGCCGTGAAAAACAGGCGTTCCGCTTATGTAAATACTCATGCATGAAAATTTGATAGCAGATACTCAGCACGTGCCGAAACTGAAAAATCTTGTAAACCATGACAGACGGAATGATAAAATTTTATTATTTAAATAATATCAGTTTTCCATCATGCAAAAAATTCTTTATTATTTAAATAATATGAAAAATTCCAAGCATGAAAATTTAATGGTAAATTCTGCCAGTGGGTGGGATTGTTAAAATTTTGTCAATCCATACTTTTATATTATTTTAATAATATCGGTTTCCATATTCTTCCAACGCTTGTGAAAAATTTAACACTTTCACGTTTTATCACATTAAAGTATTACTATTTTAATAATTTATCCTGCTAAAGTATTGCTGCTTTACTACGCTAAAGTGCTAAAGTTTGAAAATTTTGGAAATTCCAGATTCTGGATGGAACGCTCCCCTGATGGCGGTGGCTTGAAAAATCGTTGGTGCATACATATAAATATGCGAACTGCTTTACCTTTGTATATTAGTGGTATACATCACATCTCATACTATCTATGTGCGACTGTCACTATAGATATACACGAATAGTATTAGTATGGATATGTGTATTGTGATATACTATTAATATTTCACGTTAAACAATCCAATTATTTACAATTACATTATTTAGATAATATTAATATCAAATAATCAAGCTGAAAACAAGCTGAAAATTCAGTAAGCATAATTTTAATATTATTTTAATATTATTAATAATCAGTAGTT
>ULSO01056952.1_pt1 | contig 35542 bp, 31 predicted proteins | sample 1956701 | NCBI WGS metagenome assembly ULSO01 (sample SAMEA4835708, study PRJEB28245) | human gut metagenome | biome: gut microbiome; material: fecal sample | place: Denmark | collected 2008 | reverse complement strand
CGCCGCATAATGCGGCGCCCGCGCCCGATTCAATTAATATCAGCCGCGCTTTGCATCGGCGATATAATTTTTCATCATTTCGTAAGTTTCCTGAGAAATTATATGCTCAATTTCGCAGGCATCGGCGTCGGCAGTCTTTTGGTTGACGCCGTGCAGGCACAAAAATTCGCGTATGGTGCAATGGCGTTCGTAAACGCGCTCGGCATACTCGCGCCCGCTCTCGGTAAAATAGATGTGCATGCCGTCCGTGCGGATATATCCGCCGTTTATAAGAATATTTATGGCTTTCTGCACGGCGGGCTGCGATACGTTCATTCTGCGCGCGACATCTATGCGGTGAACAAACTCCAACTGTTGAGACAAAAGCAAAATCGCTTCGAGATAGTCCTCGCCCGACTGATTTCTTTTCATCTTTTCCTCCCTGTGCTTACGGCGTCATTGTCCGTCGGCAAGCAGCGCTTCCCTTTCGGCGACCTGCAACGCGTTCACCATTTCGTCCATGTCACCCATGATGAACGTATCGAGAGAATAGAGCGAAAGTCCTATTCTGTGGTCGGTAACCCTGCCCTGAGGGAAGTTGTATGTGCGTATTCTTTCCGAACGGTCGCCCCTGCCGACGAGGCTCTTTCTGCGCGCGTCCTGTTCGGACTGGTTGCGGCCGTTGTAATAGTCGTAAAGGCGGGTGCGCAGCACCTTGAACGCCTTGTCCTTATTTTTGAGCTGACTGCGCTCATCCTGACAGGTTACGACTATGCCCGTAGGAAAATGGGTAATTCTTATAGCCGTTTCCGTCTTGTTGACCTTCTGTCCGCCCGCGCCGGAAGAGCGATAGACGTCCACCCTTATGTCCTCGGGCTTTATTTCCACTTCCACGTCCTCCGCTTCGGGGAGAACGGCGACTGTCGCCGTCGAGGTGTGCACCCTGCCCTGCGACTCCGTTTCGGGGACGCGCTGAACGCGGTGCACGCCGCTTTCGAATTTGAGCTGCTTGTAGGCATCTTTTCCCGAAACGTTTAAAACGGCTTCCTTAATGCCGCCCAGTTCGGTGCGGCTGGCGTCCACTTCCTCCACTTTGAGGCGGTGGCGCTCGCAGTAGCGAGAGTACATATCGTAAAGCTGCGAAGCAAACAGAGCGGCTTCCTCGCCGCCCGCGCCCGCGCGTATTTCGACGATACAGTTGCGGTTATCGTTTTTATCCTTGGGCAGAAGAAGAATTTTGAGCTCTTCGCGCATGTCTTCCAGCCTGCGCTTGCAGGAATAAACTTCGTCCGAAAGAAGCGCCTTCATTTCGGCGTCCTGCTCCTCTTCCGCCGCCTTCTGCGCTTCGTTCATCTGGCGCTCGGTTTCGAGGTATTCGCCGTATTTTACCGCGGGTTCTTCAAGCTCCGACTGCTCTTTGGCAATTTTCGCCCACTCCGTAGGGTCGGCAATGACCTCCGCATCGGCGAGCTTTTCCGAAAGTTTTAAATATTTGCGGTATATATCTTCAAGTTTTGAAATAAAAGTATCTGCCATAAAAAAGTCTGTTCCGAAGTCGGTTTTAGCGGCGTCAGAAGGCTATTTTGAGTATTCTGTCCACGCCCGCATAGTCCTTGACGACCATTGCGTAATCGCGCTTTTCAAACATTTTTAAAACTTCCTCCGCCTGACCTTCCCCACATTCGAGAATGAGCATGCCGCCTTTTGCGATGTAGCGGGAAATTTCTTTTGCCAGTCTGCGGTAGAAGTCAAGCCCGTCCTCGCCGCCGTCGAGGGCGACCCTGGGCTCGTAATCGCGCACCTCTTTCTGGAGGGTAGCGATGTCGCCGCTCTTTATATAGGGCGGGTTGCATACGATGAGGTTGAACCTGCCGTGCACCTTGGCGAACATATCGCTCTGCACGAATTCTATGTCGACCGAGTTGAGGTTGGCGTTTTCCTTTGCCAGCATAATCGCCGCGTCCGAAACGTCGGCGGCGGTAACCTGCACGCGCTTTGCCTTGCAGTGCTTGGCTATGGCTATTGCAATGCAGCCGCTGCCCGTGCACAAATCGAGCACTTTGTCGCCGTCCTCCACCGTGCGCACGGCGTTTTCGGCGAGAATTTCGGTTTCGGGGCGGGGAATTAACACCCTCTCGTCCACCTTTATCGTGCAACCGTAAAATTCCGTATCGCCAATGACGTACCACAAAGGTCTGCCCGTAAGGCGTTTGCGCACGATTTCGTCAATCGTCTTTGCCTCGCTGGGCTTTATGACGCGCGCCGACTTGTCGAGCTCGCTGCGGTTGATGCCCAGAACTATGGAATATATCCATTCGGCGTCGCTTTCGTCTATCTGCGCATCGGAAAACTGTTTTTTGGTTTCCGCAAGCATTTCGGGAAGTATGCCGCCCGTTATGAAGTGCGTTTCGGGCAGTTCGGGGTCGGCGTCCATCTCCATTGCGGCATTGAAAGCGGCGATTGCAACCTCTATCATGGGTATATCGGGCTCGCGCGTCGTCAGCGTCTTCTGCAACAGCATGCCGGGCGATTTGAATATTTTTGATACGGGTCCATGGAATTTTGCCAGAAGTTTTAAAACTTCGTAGCCCACGCCCGCTATTACGGGCAGAAGAATTATTTCGACGCCCAGCCTTGCCAGAAAGCGCAGCGCGCCGTTTGAGATATTCTGCAACCCTATCGCCCAATAGACGAGGGAAATTATTACTATGTTTATGATGAGAACTATAAAGAGGAACGACGTGCCGCACCTGTCGTGAATGCGCGAGCATGAAGCGACGTTTTCGGGCGTGAGCGGCAGTCCTTTTTCGTAGCAGTTTATAGTTTTATGCTCTGCGCCGTGATAGGCGTAGAGACGCCTGATATCCTTTAAAAGCAGTATCAGTCCGAGATATGCGAGGAATATTGCGAGCTTTACCACGCCGAGGACGACGTACTCCCACACCGTTCCCGCAAACGAGGGAAAGAGTTCGGAAAGTCCGTTGACGGCGAGGTTGGGCAGGAATATGAACAAAACCACCGCGATGATTGCGCCGAGAATTACGGAAAAGAGCGACATGACCTGCGTGAGGTCCTTTTTGAACTTTTCCGCGAGCCAGCGCTGAATTCTTCCCGGCTCCTCTTCGTCTCCGCCGTAAACCTGCGCGCTGCGCATGAGCGCTTTGGTGCCGCGCACGAGGGACGAAAACATATTTACCACGCCCCTTACGAAGGGAATTTTAGACGCTTTTACGACGGAAGGGGACCTGTTGAGGCGCAATCTTTCCACCTGAATGGCGCCTTCCTGGTCGCGCACGGCGGTGCAGTAAGAGGTCTTGCCCTGCATCATTACGCCTTCCAGAACGGCCTGACCGCCTACGGAGGTTGTATTCAAATTACACTTTTTAGCTTTCTCTGACATTTTCTATATATTATATTCATTATGGCGCGTGCAATGCGGGCGCATGCGCGCGCGAATACAAAAAAGGGCTTCAAATGAAGTTTGAAGCCGAGGTTTTTTGTTAAATATTGTATCTTTTCTTAAACTTGTCTACACGACCGCCGGTGTCCACGAGCTTCTGCTTGCCGGTAAAGAAGGGATGGCACTTGCTGCAAATATCGACCTTGAGCGTATCACCTTTCTTCGTGGTGCCAGTTTTGAATGTTGCGCCGCAAGCGCATACAACCGTCACTTCATGATAATCGGGATGTATTTCGGGCTTCATTTATCTCACCTCGCTGTTATTTCTTGTAATGCTAAACTATTATATATAAAAAAATCGGGCAAGTCAATTAATTTACCGCCGCAAATAAAAATTTTTGATATTGCCGCGTAAATTAAGTAAATTTCGGCTTTTTCGGGCAAATGGGTTGATTTACTCGCCGCGTTGGCGTATAATATGCATATATGGATAATTGGATTTTAGCCGGTCCCAAGATGCTTGTAAAGCAGCCTCAGAGCGAACTTACCCTTCTCAGCGACCAAGTTAAAGTTAAAGTAACCTATGTGCTGGCGAGCAATTTCGACGCCCTGTGCTATTCGGGCGAGCTGCCCGTAACCTATCCCAGAACGGTGGGAAGATTTGCCGTTGGCATTGTAACCGAGTGCGGCGAAAAGGTTTACGGCATAGAAAAGGGCGCCCGCGTATTCATAGAGGGCACCAGACCTTGCGGAAAGTGCATGCACTGCAAGCGCGGAGATTTTGAAGAATGCGAACACGTTCAGATAGCCGGGCTCGACTTTGACGGCTTTCTGCGCGATTTCGTAGTGTGCGATTACAGAAGCGTTGCCGTTCTGCCCGACGAAATTGACGATTTGCAGGCGCTTTGCATAGAACACGTTGCCTTTGCAGAAAATATTTACGATAAATTAAATCTGTCTGCGGGCAGCAGAGTGGCGATAGTCGGCGGAAACACGATGGCATATATTCTGGCGCAGGTGGCGATGTACCACAAACTTGTGCCCGTCGTCATCGACGACAACCCCGAAGGGCTGGAAAAGCTGAGAAAATCGGGCGTATTTTATTCCATTCTCTACGACGACGACCTTGACGCTAATATAGCCGAGGCGACGAGCGGCATAAACTGCGACGCCGCCGTGTATATTTCCTGTTCGAAGATAAACCCCGACATAGCCTCCCGCGTGCTGGCGCGCGATAAGACGCTCGTGCTCGAAGGAATGTCTTTTTTGCGGTTCAAACTCGACTCCATTCCCCTTTTCAGGCACAATATACGCGTGTTTACCGTAACCGACGGCTATTGCTATACCGAATCGGCGATAAATATGATACTCCACGGCGCGATAGATCTGGACGTGCTGGACAAAGAGATACTCTCCGATTTCGACGCCGCCGCCGTGCTTTCGGCAAAACTTTCGGACGTGTCGCACGATTCGAAACTGACCGTTTTCAAGCTCATTCTGTAACAACCAAAAAATTTTCTGCCGCGCAGACCTGAAAGGGTATGCGCGGTTTTTTCGGCTTTATTTTTTCCCGCCTGTTCCTCTGCATCGCAATTATTGCGGCATATGTTACGGGCATAGTATTTTTGTGTTTGTATCTTCCCACGCTTGTATCCGTCGGCGCGGCGACCGCAGGCGCTTTTGCGCTGTCCGCGTCCGCCGCGCTCAGAGCCGCATCGGGTTCATACCCCGCGGAATATCGTTGCAGCTGGCTGTTCTTCATAGCCGCATTCCCAGTAGTGGGCGCAGCCGTCTTTTTCGCTTCGATAAGCCGACGCACGCCGCCGTGGGGAAATCTCACCGTAAGGGGCACGGCATGCGGAAACTGCCGCTATTTTTCCGACGGCAGCCGCTTTTTCGAGGAGCTGTATTCCGCCGTGGACGGGGCGCAAAGGAGCATTTACCTTGAATTTTACATCATAGCCGAAGGCGAAATTTTCGAAGGACTGATAAAGCGGTTGCGCCTCGCCCTCAGGCGCGGCGTCGAAGTAAAAATTATGACCGACGGGCTGGGGAGCGCATTAAGGCTCCCTTCAAAAAAGCTGAGAAAACTCAGAAAAGAAGGCGCGCAGTTTAAAATTTTCAACGGGCTCATCCCCCCGCCTCTTTCGCGTCTGAACTTCCGCGACCACAGAAAAATTGCCGTAATCGACGGGCGCATCGCCTTTTCGGGCGGAATTAACATCGCCGACGAGTACGCCGACATAACAAGACCGCACGGCAAGTGGAAGGACTGCGCCTTTGCTGTGGACGGAAGCGCGGCAACTTTTTTCAACGAGCTCTTTCTGTCCTGCTGGGAGGGCGACAGGGAGTGCGACCTGCCCCGCTGCGTCGGCGATGAAATCGTGCCCGTCTATGACTGTCCGCCGAGGCATATCGGCTGCGGAAGCGCCACACTCCTTCGCGCGATTTATTCCGCAAACCGCCGCGTTTGGGCGTTTACCCCCTATCTATGCCTCGACGAACGACTTTTTGCGGCATTTGAAAGCGCCGCAAAGCGGGGCGCGGATGTAAAGATTATCATACCCGCGATACCTGACAAAAAGGCTACCTATATGCTTACATGCGACTGCGCGGCGCGGCTTGCCCAGCGCGGCGCGGAGGTTTATGTTTACACACCCGGCTTTATGCACGCCAAGGCGGTCATATGCGACGACGGGTGCTTTCTCGGCAGCTATAACCTCGACTTCCGCTCGCTGTGGCTCAACAGCGAGTGCGGAGCTTACTTTTCGGGCGGTCCGACGCAGGAAGTCGCCGCCGACTTTATTCAGTGTCTGCGGCTCTCTTCGCCATTCAGAGCGAGCAGAAAAAGGTGGGTTTTCAAAGCGTTCAGACTGTTCGGTCCGCTTGCGTAAACCGACGGGTTATGATAAAATTTAATTATGATAAAATTTATCGCAAGCGACCTTGACGGGACTTTGCTTCCGCCGGATAAAATTCTTCCGCCGCAGACCTTCCCTTATATAGACATCATGAAGGAAAGGGGCATAATCTTTGCCCCCGCAAGCGGCAGGCAGTTGCCCAATCTTAAAAAATTATTCGCGCCCGCCCTCGATAAAATAGCCATCATAGCCGAAAACGGCGGCATTGCCTGGGCGGACGGAAAAATAGTTTTCTCCGACCCCACTCCCTCCGACGGCGTAAGATACGCCCTTGACATAATAAAAGAGCAGGAAGGGCTTTATCCCCTCCTCTCCTGCGCAGACTGCGCATATTACAGCGACGACGACGAACGATTTGTAACCACGCTCAATCGTTCGTATTCCTCCGTAAAAAGGGTGGACGACCTTAAAAAAGTTGCCGACGCCGAACAGGTAATGAAAATTTCGGTATGGGACAGCAAGCCCTGCGCCGAACACGGCGGCATTATTCTTCCGCCCCTCATAAAGGGGCTGCGCGCCATGATTTCGGGCTACGACTGGCTGGACGTATCTGCGCCGCAGGCGAACAAAGGCAGGGCTTTTTCGGCGCTTTTAAATTACTTTGGAATAGACAGGTCAGACAGCGTGGCTTTCGGCGACCACATGAACGATTACGAAATGCTGTGCGCCGCAGGCAAGGCATACGTAACGGCGAACGCCTTTCCCCTTCTCAAACAGAAAATCGGCGAGGAGATACCCTCGAACGCGCAGAACGGCGTAATAAAAAAGATAGGAGAATTTCTCATATGAAATTTATAATTGCTTCCGACATACACGGTTCGGCTCATTGGTGCGAAAAACTTGTAAAAGTATTCAACGATGAAAAAGCCGACAGGCTCATTCTTCTCGGCGACATACTCTACCACGGACCGAGAAATCCCCTGCCCGACGGATACAACCCCGCGGAGGTTGCAAAAATGCTTGCCCCCGTTGCCGACAAAATTATATGCGTCAGGGGCAACTGCGACAGCGAAGTCGACCAGATGGTGCTGCCATTTAACGTGTCTTCCGACTACGGCACGGTGTTTGCAGACGGGCTGAACATTCACCTTTCCCACGGGCACAGAGCCGTACCTCCCCTTAAAAAGGGCGAAATCTACATCACGGGGCACACTCACGTTCCCATGAACGCCGTGGAAGGCGAGGGATACTTCCACCTCAATCCCGGTTCCGTGTCCCTGCCCAAGGAGGGCAGCCGTCACGGATATATACTCTTTGAAAACGGAGTTTTCACGTTCAAAGATTTTTCGGGCGAAAAGATCGACGTCTGCTCTCCCCTTTCATGATAAATATATGCGGCGGACAAAGAAAATTAAATAAACACTTTGACAAGCGGAGATTATGTGATATAATATTGTTAATATCAGAAAAGCGTAATGTTTGCGGCGGCGCGTGAATATGTTATATTGTAACGCGGCGCATGCGGGGGGAAATCAGATCGTTACAATATTTCCGCGCGAAACGCCTTTCTGGAAATACAAATTAAAGGAGACGTAAAACAATGACTTGGTTCAACAGACAAAGCCGCATCGTTCAGTTGCTTCTGCTTCTCATTCCCGTTGTAAACTGGTTTGTAGAAATCATCGTAAGATGGTCCACCTTCCTCAAAAAGGGCGGTCTTATAAGACTGATCGTTTGTATCCTCGTAACTATCTTCGGTATTATATTCGGCTGGATAGACCTTATCTGGGTACTTCTGTTCAAGAAACTTCTTCTTCAGTAATCCCGCAGTTGCCTTTAAGGCAAATTCCGAGCAAGAGGTAAACTTTTGGATTTCGACAAATGGTTTTACTCGCAGGAGCGCATCGTGCAGGTGTTGCTCCTGCTCATTCCCTTGATAGGTTGGTGCTGCGAATGTCTGGTGCGGCTGAGCGTCTGCTCCGCACGCGCAACATTGTGCATCTGGTGGTATTCCTGCTCTTCCTGCTTATCGGCTGGGGCTGGCTTTTATGCCTCCTGGATATAGTGTACCTACTTGTTACGGGCAGGCTTTTCCTCGCCTGAGCTTTAAAAAAATTAATAAAAGCCCGCTGAACTTTAAAAGTTCAGCGGGCTTTTTTATTGTTCCGTTGAGATATTATTTTTTAATTATAAGCGCGTTTACTGCTGTTTGACCTCGGTATATGCCATAACGAACGGACCCGTGCCCTTTGCGTCGTTCTCGACGACGGGCTCGGAAATGTAGTAAGCGAAAGTGCCGTCGCGGCGGCGGTTGTTCTCGGGACCGAGACCCGCCACGAGGCAGATGCCGCCGAGATTGAGCTTGCCATCCCTTTCGGTAAGATAGCGCTCGCATATGCCGTCGAATATGCTCTTGCCGACTGCGGCAAAACGGGCGTCGATGAGCCCAAGTCTTGCGCCCTTCATCATGGCGTATGCAATCATGGCAGAGCCCGAAGTTTCGAGGTAGTTGCCCTCTTCGCCCATGCGGTCTATAACCTGATAGAACATGTGCCCTTCGCGGTCGATGTACTGCTCCAGCCCCTCTATCGTCGTGCGGAAAATGCGGGTGAGAGCTTCTTTCGCCGCGGGAGAAGTGATATAGCCTATAACATCCACAAGTCCTACCGTGTACCAGCCGTCTGCGCGCAACCAGAACGACTTGCTGAGCCCCGTCTTTTTGTCCGCCCAGAATGCCTTTTTTGAATAGTCCCAGCCGTGGTAATACAACCTCTCCGTGCCGTCGTACATGTTTTCGTAAACGTTTGTGAACTGGCGGACTATGTCCGAATAATCGCCATTGCCCCTTTCGCCCACATAGCGGCAATAGAACACCTGCGCCATGTAAAGCCCGTCGAGCCATACCTGGTCGGGATATATCTTTTTGTGCCAGAAGTTGCCCAATGCAATTCGCGGCTGACCGCAAATCTGCTTGTACAGCAACTCTATCGCCTTATTATATTTTTCCTTGCCCGTTTCGGCGTACAAATCGAAGAGTATTCTGCCTTCGTTGAGGTTGTCGAGGTTGTAAGTTTCAAGCTCGTAACCGCGTATGCTTCCGTCTTCGAACACATAGTAATCGACAAATTTATCGATGAAATCGAGATACTTTTTATCGCCCGTCAGCTTATATATTGTATAGAGCGACGTCATCATGCAGCCGTCTATATAGTTCCAGCCGGGCGCCTTGCCGTGCCTGATATTTTCTATATTCCATATGGGCGCTTCGGGTTTGGTATCTTCTATGAGCCTGTCGATATACTTGTCAATGATTTTGTAATCCATATGCCCTCCGCAATATCATTCGACGATGAGTTTTCCGCAATTTTTCTTTATTATTTCAGGGCCCTCGACGCCGCTGAAAGTTACGTTTTTAAGGACAACCTTTTCTACGTTGTCAATGTACAGACCTTCCTTGCAATATTCGCGCACAAACTCGAGCATGGCAGGCTTGAAAGGTTTTGCGTCCTTTTTGAAGGAGAACGAAACGTTTTCAAGCACAATTTCCTTTACGGGCTGCTCGACAAGCCCGTCGAAATACGCGCACATGCATTCGCAGTCGGTACATTCGATGTCCTTGAACTTGAACCTGCCCATATAAGGGGTATCGTCGCCAACGGGATGTTTTTCGCGCGACCAGACGTATTCTGTGTGTCCGTCGGGATCGCAGAAGTAATACATGTTGAGCACGAGCGGAGTTATGACGTTTACCATCTTTATGTTTTCGAAAAGTACGTCGTCGATTATCGAATTTTTGCCTCTGCCCCTGCGCGATTTTATGCGCAGACCTCTGTCGGTGTGTCTGAATACGCACTGGCAGACGGTCAGATCTTTGACGCCGCCCGAAATTTCGCTGCCGAGCACTATCGCGCCGTGTCCATCCTGGAAAAGGTCGTTTCTTATGGTGTGGCGGCTTGCGGGCGTCTTATACTTTGCGCCCATATAAATCTTGCCCGCCTTGATAGCAACGCAGTCGTCGCCCACCGAGAATACGCAGCCGACAATATCTACCTTATCGCAGCTCTCGGGGTCGAGACCGTCGGTGTTGGGTCCAGTGTAAGGGTTCTGAACGCGCAGGTCGAAGAAACCGAGGTTCTTCGAGAAGAAGGGATGAAGGTTCCAAGCCGCAGAATTTTTACACGTTACGCCGTGCATGACTACGTTTTCGCACTTATTGAGCGTAACCAGTCTGGGACGGGCTACCGCTCTGCCCTTGGGCGTTGCCCACCACGTGGACTTGTCCGCATTGCCGTTTATCGTGCCTTCGCCGACTATCTTTATATTGCGCTGCTTATATGCCGAAACGAACGACTGATGGCAGGGATGAGGATTGCCCTCCCATGTTGCGAGAATTTCCTCCGTTCCGTCGTCGTGCTCTATTTTTGCGGGCACATAAGGATAGTGCTCTTCGACGACGTCGCCGAGCAATTCCGCGCCCTTGCAAAGTTCAATCGTAATGTCGCTGGCAAGAACTATCGGTCTTACGTAATAGCTTCCCTCCGGAATTATTACCCTGCCGCCCTTGGGGCAGCTGTCGATAGCCATCTGGACATAGTAAGTATCGTCGCTCTCGCCGTCGCCCTTTGCACCCAACTCTTTGACGTTGACCGTGCCGCTCTCTTTGAGCGTTCTGAATTTAAGCTGAGAGCCGTCCGAAGAAATACCAACGGTATATTCCGTATCGGGCGCGAGGTTGAAAAGCGAAAAGACGTTGGTATCTTTTTCTTCGACAGCTTTGCCGTCGAGTGTTACCGTATATTTTTCGGGGCTGTAATAGGGAGCCTTATTATCGAGCTCAAAGCACGCCGTCGTGCCGGAGACAAAAAGCAACTTAAACATCGTTGGATTCCTCCACTTTTTTGTTTTTATTCTTTCTTACAAGATAAACAATCAGATCTTTTATACCTATAAACGCCATATCCGCTATAACGGTAAATAAACCGTACAAAAGCGGCTCAACGCCGACATTTATGTTCTGCTGACCCTGAGTGCCGCTGATTATATCAATAAGCATATTGAGCCCCTGATACATATAAGTTACCACAAAAGCCACAAAAACATAATAAATTATATTTGTGAAAAAGGTCCAGTATTTTTTAAAAGGGAAGGGAAACATTATATACGGATCGTATTCCCTGTCGCTCGACTGAAAATAATACATCGCAGGGTTCGCAAGAACGTCAACGACAACGCCCAAAACAACACCTGTGAGAATTATTCTGTTTTCGTTGCTGCTTATAATAGAACCCAGTCCCATGCCGATTATATAGCAGACCATGCCGGCAAACCAGAACTTGATTACCAGTGCCTTTATCCATGTGGGAACTCTTGACAGACGGTCAAGTTTATAAGGGTTGAATTGCTTGGCGCCGGATTTGTTGTATTCCTTTTTTTCGCCCTGCTCAGCGGCCTCTTGTCCTATGCAATCTTTAACATTGTAAGAAACTTCCTTGCCGTCATCAGGAGCAGCATCATTTTTAAGAATATATACGAGTTCGTCAACTTTATCGACTTTTAAATCGTAATAATTTTCTATGGTAGTTTCTTTGTTCTTTTTTTTCTTTTTTGACATTTTACTCTGTTTAGATAAATAACCGACAATTCATCATTGCCGGTTATTTGCAATTATAATAAACTTGATTTAATCCTGTAAATCGATTTTCTGCATATGCTCTGTAGCAGAATCCAGATTGACGCTTGTATTTATCTTCATGAGCAACTTCCTGTAAAGAGGCAATGTGCAAATAAGCACTATCGAAAGTCCCAATAAGATAATATGTGCCAAAGTAAGCGCAAACGTCGTTTCAAACAGCTTTGCAACTTCAGGCGTCGTCGCCCCTACGCTGACATAATACTCGTTGTATCCCGCAGTCATAAGAACATAATAGAATGCTTCGCAAACTATCATTATTACTATCATTCCGAGGGTTACTGCAAGCATAAGCACATTCACATGAAGTCTTACGCCCGATTCCGTCATGGTTTTTACTACCTTACTGTTTACGGGCTTTATCTTAGGGAATGCATTGAGGTAAGCTACAAGAACAAGTATGGAAAGAAGCGTATTGACAAATACCATCAATCCTACCCATTCGATTTCTTCGCCATGATATACAATCAACTCCGAATAAATCGAAAGCGAAAGCAGATTGAATACTGTTACTATAAAAAGATATATAAAACCTATATTCTGGGGTTTACGTTTTATAGAAACAATTTGTTTACGACCCCATTCCTTAAAGCCTGCACCGATTTTTGACCATACCGAAGGTTTATCTTCATTTGCTTCAGTCTTGATTATCTGTTCATTTTCTGACATAACAAACCTCCTTATCTTATAGCCAACGTCGTTTCTTTATCAAAGAAATGAACTTTTTCGACATCAAAACCGACTTTGATTTCGTCGCCGTATTTATAATCTGTCCACTTGGGAATTTTATAAACTACCTGCTTTACACCGCGAATTTTGCCGTGTATCAGCGTATTCATTCCCAAATTTTCATTGTTTGTTACAACAAACGGGACATCGCCGTCCATCGTAAAGTTTTCAGGCCTTACACCAAGGACAACTTCTTTTCCTTCATAATCTTTGAGCAATGCTGCCTGACTATCGCTGAGATTATATTCAAACAGGTCACATTTGAACTTTTTCCCTTCAACTTTACCCTCGAACATATTCATAGGTGGAAGTCCTATGAATGTTGCAACGAAGATATTGGCAGGCGTTTCATATAATTCAATCGGTCTGCCTATCTGCTGAACATGACCCATAGACATACATACTATTCTGTCAGCGAGTGTCAGAGCTTCTGTCTGGTCGTGTGTCACGTACATCATTGTGGCATTAAGTTTTTTATGAAGAAGCATTATCTCGCGCCTCATCGAACCGCGCAACTTTGCGTCAAGGTTTGACAAAGGCTCGTCGAAAAGGAAAACTTTGGGGTTTCTGACTATTGCACGACCCATCGCAACACGCTGGCGCTGACCACCGGAAAGCTGCTTGGGTTTTTTATTTAACTGCGTCTTCAAATCAAGTATTTCTGCCGCAGCCATTACCTTTCTGTGAATAACTTCTTTGTTCTCTTTACGAAGAACAAGCGAAAAAGCCATGTTCTCGTAAATAGTCATATGTCCGTACAGAGCATAGTTCTGGAATACCATTGCTATATCCCTGTCTTTAGGAGGAAGTCTTGTGCAATCCTTGCCATCGATTACCAGTTTGCCGCTGGTAATATCTTCAAGTCCTGCAACCATTCTCAACGTTGTAGATTTACCGCAACCCGAGGGACCTACGAGTACTATAAATTCACCGTCAGCTATATCGAGATTGAAATCCCATACTGCCTGAACTCCGCCGTCGTATATTTTTTCTATATGCTGCAAACTTACGTTAGGCATTGATTTCACCTCCTGAAACAGCCTGCGCGGTTTCCTCTTCCTTCAAAGCTGCCTCGAGATCTACAGTTCCGTCATTGACTTCTTTTACAAATTTTTCAAGTTTCAAAGCCTTAAGATATCCTAAAATTCCTGCTGCAAGGAAGCATGCCGCCGACGCGCAGAGAAGAACAAGGAACAGAGCGAACATAGCTCCATCAGTAAGATATACTTGCGCCATACCTCTTATATATTTTGTTGTAAATGTCAAAAGAGGATAGATGAAAATTCTTACTATCTGCACAACAGCAAGTCCAAAAGCAACAAAAGCAAAACGCTTATCGTAGTTTTTAAGTCTTTCGGATGTAAGGAACGCAAAAAGCAAAACAAGAAGGTTGATTATAACCGATGCTCCATGGATATATGAATACACGGGCATACCGGGTGTGCCATCAACGCCAACAAAAGTAGCCTCACGGTTGTCGCAAACCTGCTTATACATAAACATAAAGTACAGGCAGTTAAAAGCAATTCCAAGAAGAGCTAAATTTGCCGAAACCTTGTTCTTTCTGTAGCGCATCAGGTCATTGCTTATAATGGGATTAGACTGAACATTCTTTTTCATTTTAAGCTACCTCCTTTACTGCATTATTTTCAAGGAGAGCCTTCTCTCCGCGCATAAGCATAATCTTCCATACAAGGTTGAATATAAGCGCGAGCGATGCTATGATTATAATAGGATAGAGAACATATCCGAGGGCAAAATTCCATGTGGAAGCCGTACATACAACATCAGCCTCTGCCAATATTTTACTCAACCTTTCATAATATGTGGGATCAGCAATTATATCGAGGAATCTGCCAAAAAATACCGAATTCTGTATAAGAATATATACAGATATAACAATATCCGCTATGCTGACAATACCTATTGCAACATAGTTCGAGATATAATAATTTCTTCTTTTATTTGTAGCGGTTATATAAAGAAGTACGCCGCAAAGTATGATTACGATAGAAAGTATAAGCAATAAATTGTTAAACGGCTGAACATCCTGATAAATTACAGCCTCAGGCATATCAGCATTGGGATTACCATTAGCCTGAATAGTTGCGCCGATAGCACCAAGCCCGGCAGAACAGTATATAAAGCAATATACTGCCGATAATGCACCGAGAATAACCATTAAAAGGCACATTATCTTCTGAAATTTCATTTGAGTTTTCATTGCAACTCCCCCAAAGTATTTTGTATGCGCCCGCGCCATAGCGCGGGCGCACGCAAATTGTCAATTAACTACAACTGTTAGTTAAGTGAATTAGCCAAGCGTTACAGATACGCCCTGCTGATTGTAGGTTCCGGTATATCCCTTGAAGATTATCCAATGGAAGATGGAGTAGAAGTTCTTGGAGTCGGTAAGTTTCGTACCGGTCATACCCTTGAGGTTCTGCTGCGAAGATGCATCTATTGCAGTCTGTTCAACAGTGCTGAGAGGAAGACCCGTAGGAACTACAGTGTACCAAGGATTTTCTCCGGGGATAAGCGAAGGATGCTTGATGGTGCCGTTTGCAAGGCTTACAGAAACTTTGGTTGCTTCTGCTGCAGCTCTTTCAGCCGTGCACTGGTTCTCGAAGGACTGATCCTTAACGCCCATAGGAAGGGTTGTACCGAGAACTTTACGAGCATAGTTGGTGAAGTTGCCGCGAGCCGAGAACGTTGCATTTACGCCGTCAGTTGCAACGAAACTTGCGAACATTTCGGAAGTTATCGTAGGCGTCATTTCACCCTTGTAAAGAGTACCGGTGTAAAGTTCGTCGTTGAATGTGAAATACTGATCCTTGTATTCATCCTTAACAACGTACTGTCCGCCGATCTTTTCAGCTACGGTGTCGATGTTAACATTTGTAACTTTCGTGCCGTACCAGGTACCGTTGGGATTCGTGTTGCCGTTTGTTGACTGAATACCGAAGGTAGAAAGGATCTGACCATCGTTAGAGAACAGGTAGTCGATGAATGTAAGAACAGCGTTGAGCTTATTCTGGTCATTAGCTACACTTGCAGCAACTGCGAGACCGGAGGTCTTGGTCGAACGCCAGGATTCGGTAAATCTCATTATCGTATCCTTTGTGCCGTCGCTGTTGTCGTCCCAACGAGATACAGGTGTGCTTACAGGTGCGAACAGATAATCATCGCTAGCCTGCACGTCGAACATCTGCGTAGTCTGCGTCTGCGAGTAGTCATACATCATGAAGCCTGTGCCGGCCTTATCTTTGCAGTTACCCTTGAGGTCGGAACCGGAAACGTTACCGAGCGTACCGTTGGACTGAACATATTCAGCAACGAGACCTTCCTTTGCAAGGAGCGCAAAGTTTTCAAGAGCCTGATAGAATGTTGCGTTAGCGCGTGCATCCTGAAGCTGATTGTTAGCGTCGATGTACGTATATTCATAACGGGAGTCAGCACCTCTTTCACCATAAAGCTGGCAAGCAAGACGAATGATATCGGGGGTTCTGTCGTTAGTATTGTCGCGGGGGAATATACCGGTTATTACGGTATCTGCCGAAAGACCAAGGTTGGTAGCGTTGGTCTTAACTATACGAAGCATTGCAACGAGGTCGTCAACGTCCCAAGCGGCGCTGTAACCGTTGAACAGGTCGGAACGTGTGGTGTATGCTTTTGCATCGCCATTCTTATATGCTACATCGATGTATGCTCTGTAAAGAGTTGCGAGCTGTTTACCTGTTGCATTTGCATTCTTAGCAAGTGCAGCATTCATTATATCAACGATATTGCCGCTTTCGCCGCTATAAGCTTCACCAGCTATAGCATTGTATGCAGCGCCGAGAGCCGTAGTGGTATCTGCAGCTGCAGCCTTGGCAGCGCCATAGTCCTTGGTAAGGGTGAACGTACCGCTTGTGCCGCCCTCAACAGTCGTTTCAACGGAGTAAGTACCTGTCGTACCCATATAGCCGCCTGCGGAAGTAGTTGATGCGCATGCGCTGCTGAATGTTGCGCCGTCGGAAGTAAGCTCTTTATCAAGAAGGTCAACGACCCAGTCCTGACGAATGAGGCAATATCTTTCGATATCGTCGTTACCGTCGAAGTAAGGAGCAACGTAAATTTCCTTGCCTTCACCATTTTCATCCATACCTTCCTGAAGGAGGGACAGATATACTATGGGGTTAGATTCAAGGAAAGACTTGAAGTTAGGCATCTGATCGAGATAATCACCGAGATTGAGGATATCGTCGTTGTTGTTTGCGGATGTAACTGCAACCGAAAGGTCGGTCGTGCAGATATCAACCGTCGTGCCCCACTTCTGCGAATCTTTGAGGTCTGTAAGGTTTTGCGAAGTTGATTTACCGGTATAACCGCCATCAACGAACGTAACATCAAGAGCTTCGCCTATTGCAGCAAATGCAGGCTTGATTTTATCTGTGGAAGCCGTATATCCGCCGGGAAGAGTTATACTACCGGTAATTGTATCATAGAAAGCCGCGGTTTCAGCGCTGTTGTGACCTATTGCTATACCTATCTGAGTACCGGAAGTATAGTTGAGATCTGCGCCTTCTGCTGTTACTTCGCCTTCTTCACCTTTCAGCAAATCCCAATACTCGCTTGCTCTTGTCCAACCTGCAGCGTTGTTTGTAATTCTGGTTCCAAGGCCGTAGTTGTTTTTAAGCATGTTTGCAAAACTTGTTGCACCTGCACTGGGTGCTGAATTCCATGAACCGCCAGAAACGGTATTACCGCCACCAGTCGTCGTGTTATTGTTACCACAAGCGGCAAGCGACATAGCCATGGTTCCTGCCATAACAAACGTAACAGCTGCTACGGCAATTTTCTTTGTCTTGTTCATCGATTTCTCCTTATATTTTTATTTATTTGGTTTTATATTTAATTCGGATTTGCATCCGGACTAACCAATAAACATTCTAGTTTTTTTATTCCTTAACGCCGCCCATATTAACGCCTTTAGCGAAATATTTCTGGATGAAAGGATAAATTACCAATATAGGTATTATTGCACATACAACCATTGCATAAACTGCAGATACTGGCGAGAAGCTACCTGTTGAAGAATAGCCATCGAGAATACCTTGCCATCTGGTGCCGTCTTCCGAAGGCTCGTATCTGCTGTTATCGGTAAGCTGTGTCCATTCTTCGATGAAGTCTCGGATGTAAACCTGAACGGGCCAGGAATATTTCTGATCTTCACCCATTACTTTATATGCCCAGAAGTAACCGTTCCAACGCGAAATACCGAAGAACAGTGCGACTGTTGCTATCGTTGCCTTACTCATGGGGATATAAACTTTGAAGAGTACCTGCATTTCGGTTGCGCCGTCTATGCGGGCAGCTTCTTCAATTTCAGAAGGAACGCCTTCGAACGAGTTACGAAGAAGGATGATGTTTGTAGCATTCATACCCATCGCTATAACAACCAACCATTTAAGGTCTGTTATGCCGATGCCTGCAAATATTTCCGCAGTGTTGAGATAGTTGAGATACTGAGGAACGATACCTGCCGAGAACCACATCGTAAATACGAGAAAGAAGTTCCAACCGTGTCTTCCGAGCAATCTCTTTTTAGAAAGCGCATAGCCGCCGAGTATTGAATAGCCGAGCGCCCAAATTGTACCGACAAACGTTACAAACAGCGTATTTGAATAATTGATCCAGAACTTTGAATCGACTACGACATATTTGAACGCGCTTATCTGAAAATCTACGGGAAACAGTACTACACTGCCCTGCTCAACCGCCGTCATTCCGCTCATTGCCGAAGATATGGCATATATGAGGGGATAAACGCACATTATCGCGAAAACAATCAGAAAGAAGTAAGCGACAATTCTGAAAATCAGCTCTGAAATTTCTGTTTTTCTTTTCATGCTTGTACTTCCTCCATCAATACAGCGATATATCTGCCGCGCTGCGGGCTATCTTATTTGCGCCGATAACCAGTAACATACCTATAAGGTTGTTCAGCATTTCCGCCGCCATACCATAGGCCTTGCCGGCTTCGCCGAGCGTACCGCTGCCCGACCAGCTGTTCGACAACGTTGAAACAACCATCGCCACTTCGTAGTTGCCGCTCTTCAACAACAGGAATATCTTTTCATATCCTACCGAAAGCAGCGAACCTATCTTCATAATAAGCATTATGACGACCGTCGATAAAATACTGGGTATTACCACGTATCTCATTTGGGCCATCTTGCCCGCGCCGTCTATTTGCGCCGCCTCGTAAGACGTAGGCGAAACGGCAATGACCGCAGCGAAGAAGACTATCGAGTCGTAACCTGCGTGCTCCCACAAGTCTGTTATTACATAAATAGTTCTGTAATACTGCGTGGTATTGATAAGTCCCTGCGATATAAGTGCGGGATCTGCGCCAAAAAGACCGAACAGGTTAGACAACAGACCGGGCGACTGCGTCGAACCGCCGATACCTGCAGTTTCTGGACGGAAAAGCATGATTGCAAGCGTCGTAACTATAACCGTCGAAAGGAACTTGGGAAGATATGTGCATACCTGCAGAATGCTTCTCGCGACGTTCGAACGCACTTCATTGAAGAACAATGCGAGTATTATAGGTGTAGGGAAGCCGAAAAGCAATCCGTAGAACGCGGTTATGAAAGTATTTCTGAATGCGTTCCAGAACTGCGGCGAAAGCGTAGAACTTGCACCCAAAATCTGCTCGAAATACCTTATACCTGCCCAGTCCTGCTCATTTACCGTATCGCCGGTAGCAGGGTTTCTGAAGCAGCCTGTAAGCTCGTACATGGGCATGTACTTCCAAAGCAGGTAAACGAGAGCCATAGGAACAAGCATCAGATAAAGACGCCAGTCGGTAAGAACCGACCTGAGTATCTCTTTCCCCCTGTTTTTTTCGACTTCGTCCCTGACCGACTGCTCCGGCGACTTATAATAAGTGCCTGTCAGCTCGTCGTATTCAAGGAAGTCATCATACTTGAGTTTAATCATTTAAACTCCCTCCATATCATTGTATTTTATATGGTTAATTATAAATTTATCAAATCAATCGCGGGGCTCATCACCGGCGTCATCTGCATCGTGCCGTTTGATTTTATCGGCAACCCTGTCATTACGGTATAATTTTGCGTCGTAGTCGTCCATTTCCGCGAGCTCTTTAAGCGCTTCATCATCAAGCTCGGTATATCCTTCCCACCTGTACTCTTCGGTATGCTTTACTTTGTTTCCCTGATAGACATTTGTAAGATAAGTCTTCTGGTCAACCAGCATGCCGTTTATCATTCTGAGAATAAGCATCCCGAGGAATGCAAACGCAACATTGAGCGCTTCGAACGTAAGATTTTCCGTAAGCGAGTACACAAAGTTATACCCGAAACACAGACAGACTATAACCCGACCCGCCACCAGAATGACATATCCCGCAATGCAATACAGCAAAGTCATGAACCAGGAAGATGTCCACTTTTCTTTCGGCACGGCGAGGAAAATGAGCGGTATCAGAACGAGGAAAGCATTGCCTATACAATAAATTATATATTGTTCGGCCGAGGCTCCGTTCATCCAGCAATACAGCAACCCGTCAGCAACGGGAAAAATTGCTCCCCACCATCCCCATCTTATAAAAATTATGAGAGAAACGAGGAGCATAACCGAAATTGCGAACGTCATTCCCTGAAACCATCTGCTTATAGCAAAAACGTTTATGGCCTCGCATACGCACATTATCAGAAGAAAAACCAACAGATCCGCAGTGCGGTACTGCGCATAAGAAATCTGCTTATTTGTACTTTTATTGCTCATATCGTTTTACTTAAACAGTTTTTGAACAACGCAAATGTTCCTATTTATCATTTAACATTCATATTATAACATGCACTTTTTAAAAAATCAATATTTATTTTGCAATTTTTACATTGTTTCACAAAAAAACTTGTGGTATAATATTTTTACTAAACGAGAGGTGTTTACAATGAAAAATATATACATCAAACCTTCTGACGATATATCGCATATATTGAATAATCTTGACGAAGAAGCCACAATATATCTTGCCGAGGGCGTTTATCGCGCCAAAATATGGATTAAAGCCGACGGCGTAAAACTTGTCGGCGCGGGGCGTGAAACAACAAAAATAACCTTTGACGATTATGCCAGAAAACCCCATGCGGACGGAGGAGAGTACAATACTTTCCGCACCTACACTCTCTGCGTTACGGGAAAAAACTGCTTTGTTGAAAACCTTACCATCGAAAATTCCAACGCTCATCCCGAAAAAGTGGGTCAATGCGTCGCGCTTTCGGTAAATTCGCCGTCGTTTATAGCGAGGAACGTCGATTTGGTATCCACTCAGGACACGCTCTTCACCTCGCCATTCCCCGACGACCTTGTGGTAAGATACTCGGGGCTCACGGACGACCCCGCCTACTACGACGGTTTTATTCCCAGGGAGCAGCTTTACATGCAAGGCGGGGCCGTTCAGATTTTTGAAAACTGCCGCATTTACGGCAGCGTGGACTTCATTTTCGGCTGCGCGGAGGCGTATTTCGACAACTGCAAATTAATATCCGTGGGCGACGCGCGCAACACGGGTTACGTAGCCGCGCCCGCTCACAGCCTCAAACAGGACAGAGGTTACGTATTTTTGAACTGCTCGTTCGAAAGTCAGGGCGCGAAAGACGGCTCGATTTACCTTGCGAGACCCTGGCGCGATTTCGGAAAGTGCGATTTCATTGACTGCTCGCTCGGAAAACATATATCTCCCCTGCTTTTCGACAAGTGGAACGACACCTTCCGCGACAAGACCTGCCGCTTTGCATACAGCGGGCTGAAAACCTCGCTCCCCCTCTCGCCCGTGCCCTGGTCGCGCGAAATAAGCGAAGAGGAAAAATGCAGGATAACAGCTCGCTTCAACCAATTAAAAAATTCGATGAACTTCTGAAATGTTTTGTCTTCCTGACAACGGCGGAGCCGCACATTAATGTGCGGCTCCGCCGTTTAACCTTTATGCAAAGAACAACACCGCAAAAGATATTATGGCGCGCCCTGCGCAAAATTACCCTGCATACGGCAAACAGTTTATTAACTTTAAAATATATTAATATTCCGCGAAATAAAAAAGCCGCCGCGGCGCAAAAGTGCCGCGGCGGTCTTGTTATTTTATTGATTTTTAAGCCGCAATCAGAAACCGAAGTATTCCTTTGCGTTGTTGTAGCATACATCTTCGACAATCTTGCCGAGCGTATCCATCTCCTCGACGGGATACTGACCGCTTTCTACGAGATGACCGAGCATCTGGCAGAGCAGACGTCTGTAATATTCATGGCGGGGATATGCCAGGAAGGAACGCGAGTCGGTGAGCATGCCGACGGACTGCGCGATCAAGCCGACCTGCATTAAAGTTTCGAGGTTCTGGCGCATGCCGTCGAGCTGATCGAGGAACCACCATGCCGTGCCGACCTGCACTCTGCCCTTTACGCCCTCTTTCTGGAAGCAGCCTGCAAGAACTGTGAGCGCATAGTTGTCGCGGGGGTTGAGGCAGTAAAGTATGGTCTTGGGAAGAGCGTCCTGTTCGTCGAGCGCGCCGAGCAGTGCTGAAAGTTTTTCCATATACACTGCGTCTTCGATTGCATCGAAACCTGTGTCGGGTCCGATTTTTTTGAGCATGGACTTGGAGTTGTTGCGCAGAGCGCCGATGTGGTACTGCTGAACCCAGCCGTACTTGGTGTACTGCTTGCCGAGGAACAGAAGGATGTAGCCCTTGTACTTATCCTGCTCTTCCTGCGAAATCTTTTCGCCTTTAAGTCCTTTGAGGTAAATTGCGTTTGCCTCTTCATACGTCGCGGGAGCGTAGCAAACCACGTCGAGAGCGTGGTCGGACAGCTTGGAGCCCATGGAATCGAAGAAAGCTATTCTCTCTGCGAGAGCGTCGCAGAAAGCGTTGAGGTCGTCGAGAGGTCTGCCCACAACCTTGGAAAGCTGACCTACCCAGTCTGCGAACCATGAAAGCTCTACGTTGATTGCCTTGTCGGGACGGAACGCGGGACGAACCTTGACCTTCAAGGTCTTGTCTTCGTTCATCTTTTTGTGCCATTCGAGGGAATCGACGGGGTCGTCGGTCGTGCAGACGGTCTTGACGTTGAACTTTTCCATCATCTTGCGCGCGGTAAGCGTTTCGAGAACTTTGTTTGCCTCGTCCCAGATTTTCTTTGCGTTCTTGGGATTGATGATGTCGGTTATGCCGAAATACCTCTGCATTTCGAGGTGGGACCAGTGATAGAGAGGGTTGCCCACAAAATAAGGCATGCTCTCGACAAACTGATAGTATTTTTTATAATCGTCGTCGGGACCGGAGATGCTGTCCTCCTCATAGCCCCTCGCGCGGAGCGAACGCCACTTGTAGTGGTCGCCGTATCTGTCGCCTGCGCCCAGCCATACTTCCGCGAGGTTTCTGAACTTCTTGTCCTCGTAGATTTCCTTGGGCTGAAGGTGGCAATGATAGTCTATTATGGGCATCTTTTCGGCGTGCTCGTGAAATAACTTTTTAGCCGTTTCCGTGTCTAACAGAAAGTCTTTATCCATAAATGCTTTCATTATAAGGTTACCCCCGTTTTGAATATTGCAATTTCCTTTGTGTTATTGATTTCGTTTTTGGTCTTTTTCCCGCCCGCAACTTCAACAATGAGGTTTATGAGCGCCTCGAGCTGGGTGGGGAAATCGCTGTCGAGCACCGCGCCGGCGTTGAAGTCTATCCAGTTAGCCTTCTTTGCCGCAAGCTCGGAGTTGGTAGCGATTTTTAGCGTGGGAATAAATCCGCCGAAGGGCGTGCCGCGTCCCGTAGTGAACAGAACGAGGTGGCAGCCTGCCGCGCCGAGATTGGTTACGGCGCACATGTCGTTGCCCGGACCGTTGAGAAGGTTCAGACCCTTTTGAGTTACCATTCCGTCATCGAACACGACGTCGGTTATGGGACCCGAACCCGATTTCTGCGTACAGCCGCACGACTTGTCCTCGAGCGTAGTTATGCCGCCCGCCTTGTTGCCGGGCGAAGGATTTTCGCCGACGGGCTGTCCGTTTGCGCGGAAATAATCCTTGAAGTCGTTGATGAGCTTTACCGTCTTTTCGAAAGTAGCTCTGTCCTTGCAGCGGTTCATTAAGAGCTGCTCCGCGCCGAACATTTCGGGAACTTCCGAAAGCACGCTCGTGCCGCCGACGGATACGATATAGTCGGAGAAAAGTCCCACGAGGGGATTTGCCGTTATGCCCGAAAGCCCGTCGCTGCCGCCGCACTTCAAGCCGACTTTGAGGCAGGATATATCGGTGAGCTGCCTCTTATCTTTTTTGATGACTTCGGCGATGCTTTTGCAAAGCTCCACGCCCGCTTCTATTTCGTCATCGACTTCCTGGCATACGAGAAATTTAATTCTGTCGCCGTCCACTTCGCCAAGCCCCGCCTTGAAGGCGTCCATCTGGTTGTTTTCGCAGCCCAGACCGACTACGAGCACGCCGCCAGCATTGGGGTGCTTTACCATCTTCTGGAGCATGAACTTGGTTCTTTCGTGGTCGTCGCCGAGCTGGGAGCAGCCATAAGGGTGAGTGAAAGTGAATATGCCGTCGAAGCCCTCTTCGCCGTACTTTGCTTTGAAAGTTTCGACAATTTCCTTAACCTGACCGTTGACGCAGCCGACGGTGGGAATGACCCACAGCTCGTTGCGTATGCCGACGTCGCCGTTCTTGCGGCGGTAGACGTTGACCTGACGCATTTTGCCCGCGGGGAGAGTGCAATCGACCTTGTTGTAAGTGTATTCGAGATTTTCGTTGAGGTTGGTCTTTACGTTGTGCGTATGCACGTGCTGACCCGCAGAGATATCCTCCGTGGCATGCGCGATGGGCGTGCCGTATTTGATAATGTTTTCGCCCTTCTTTATATCGCGCAGAGCAAACTTATGCCCCTTTGTGATATCTTCGGCGAGCGTTACGCCCTCGTACGTTTCGCCCTTTTTAAGGTCGGTGAGCGCGACGGCGACATTATCGGCGGAGTTGATTATTATTGTTTTCTTAGCCATTTACAAATTCCTCGACGGCCTTTCTCATGCCGTTTTTGTCCATATCTTCAAGGTAACCTGCAACCGTCTTTGCAAGGTCGGGGTGAATGTCGTTCATATCCATCTCCCACGCCTGCTTCCATGCGAGCACGTTCTTTGCGAAAGCGAGGTAATCGTTGCCGTATTCAGCCCAGAGCTTTGCCCAGTGCGCGAGCAGTTCGGGGTCGTCCTTCAAAGCTATCTGTTCGTCGCCCCTCTTGCCCTTGTGGAATTCGCAAAGAGCCGCGAAAGCGAACACGAGGTGCAGAGGAAGTTTGCCCTTAATTCTCACATAGTCGGTGAGCGTGGGCAGAAGGCGCGTTCTAAACTTAGTAGTCGAGTTGAGCGCGATTGACATGAGCTCGTGGCGGATATAAGGGTTCTGATATCTTTCGATGACGGAATTTGCGAACGCAACCATCTGGTCCTGAGGCAGATCTATCGTGGGGTTGACCTCGTTGAACACGAAGTCGCGAACGAACTTGCCGATAGTGGGGTCGTTTACGGCTTCGCCGACGGTATCTATGCCGCAGAGATATGCTACGGGCACCATTGCGGTGTGCGAGCCGTTGAGTATCTTTACCTTGCGCTGCTTATAGGGTTTGATGTCGTCTGCGAAGATGACGTTGAGACCCGTGGAGTCTGCGGGGAATACCTTCTGTACGAATGCTTCCTTTTTGAGCACCCAGAGGTGGAATATTTCGCCTTTTACAACGTTGTTGTCGATATAGCCGAGCTCTTCGCGGATGGCGTCTATTTCGTTCTTGGGATAGCCGGGAACTATGCGGTCAACGAGCGTCGAGGTGAAGTGGTTGGCAGTCTGCATCCACTCGATGAACTTCTTGTCCATCTTGTTGTTCTCTGCAAGTTCGGTGAGGCACTTGTAGAGTTCGTCGCCGTTGTTATCGATAAGTTCGCAGGGAACGATTGCGAGACCTTTGGTCATGTCGCCGTTGAAGTGGTCGTATCTGCGCTTTAAGAGAGCGAGCAGTTTGCCGGGGAAAGACTTGGGGCACTGTGTGAAATCTGTGTCCGTGGGGTCGAAAGCTATGCCCGCCTCGGTCGTGTTGGAGATTATAATCTGCAAATCTTCGCTTTCGCCGTAGGAAAGGAAATGCTCGTAATCGGTGAAAGGATTGATGAGGTCGCCGATAACGTTTATTACCTGGCTGCTCTTTACCTTTTCGCCCTTGTCGATGCCTTCGAGGCGGAGAGTGTAAAGTCCGTCCTGCTCCGACAGTTCTTTTATTCTGCCGAAGGGCATGGGCTGAACTACTGCGACGTTGGACGAAATTGCGCCCTTATCGTTCAGATCCTGAATAATCCAGTCAACAAACGCGCGGAGGAAGTTACCTTCGCCGAACTGCATTATCTTTATTTTTCTTTCGGGTTTGTCAAATAATTTTTTGCTTATTGTTTCCATAAATTTAAAAGCTCCGGAACGATTGTTATTTTTTCCCGTCCTTGCGGGTTGTGTTTGTATCGATGAAAATTGTTGCTTATTCCCCTTTCGTTTATGCGCTCGGAAAGACGGCAGAATTTTATTCCTCTGCCTGCTCCCGTATCAAACGGCGCGCCTTTTGCACAGCGCTTTACTTAGATATGCCCGCCTTTGCGTTGCCGCACGGCTCGTCGCCGATATTCCCTTAAATTATATACCTTATATATTATATATGGAATAGGGCATACCGAGCGCCCGCATGAAAGCGGGTAAAATGCTGCGCATTAAAATGTGCGCGTAGCGGGCGAACTGTTTTGCGCGGTTATTATCTCGCGCCATTTCCCGCAGCATAAGCGCGGACGGAATTATATCCGCCCTCGGGGTGCAGCGTGAAGATTTGTCAGTTTCTCTTTATGCTCGAAGGGATAGCCAGCTCGGTTTCCTTATCGAACAGATATGCCGCGGAATAGGGAACGACGAACTTGAATTCGTCGCCCATTGCGGGCGTATCGTGAGGGTTGACTTTGAGTATTACGTTGACGTCGCCGACGTTTGCGTAAACGTTTGTCGTATCGCCGAGAAGCTCGGTGAGGTCAACATTGGATTTGATGAGGTACTCTTCCTTGCCTGCTCTTCCGCTCTTGCAGACCTTTATAGCCTCGGGACGGAATGCAAACACTACTTCCTTGCCTTCGATGGAAGCGACGTCATCTACGACGGGAGCAATGTCAAGCGAAACGGAATCGTTGACAAACTTGCCGCCTTCGACCTTGCCTTTGAGGAAGTTCATGGGAGGTTCGCCGATGAAACCTGCGACGAAGAGGTTCTGGGGGTGGAAGTACAGCTCGTAGGGAGTGCCTATCTGCTGAACGTAACCGCCCGATTTCATGACGACTATACGGTCGGACATGGTCATTGCCTCCGTCTGGTCGTGGGTAACGTAAATGGTAGTCGCGCCGACGGAACGATGTATCTGCTTGATTTCGGAACGCATCGTAACGCGCTGCTTTGCGTCGAGGTTGGATAAAGGTTCGTCCATGAGGAAAATCGAAACCTTTCTTATGAGTGCGCGGCCGACGGCTACACGCTGACACTGTCCGCCCGAAAGATTGCGGGGGAACCTGTCGAGGTAGGGCGTAAGACCGAGAATTTCGGCGGTCTTATGCACTTTTTCATCTATAACGTCGGCGTCAATGCCTTCGAGAGTAAGTCCGAAGCCGAGGTTTTCGGCAACCGTGAGGTGAGGATAGAGCGCGTAGGACTGGAAAACCATCGCTATTCCCCTCTCCCTCGATGTCATCTGGTTTGCAAGTTTGCCGTCGATATAGAATTCGCCCGCGGTGATTTCTTCAAGTCCCGCAATCATACGAAGAGTAGTCGATTTGCCGCAGCCCGAGTCGCCGACGAGGCAGATGAACTCACCGTCCTTTACTTCCATGTTGAAATCGTGCACGGCGTGGTACCCGTTAGGGTAAACCTTGTTTACGTCTTTGAACAAAAGATGTGCCATTTTATTTATTTCCCCTTATTGTCCTGCGCCGCAGCGGGCGCAGGAGCTATGAATATCGTTTTTTATTTATATAAATAGGTTTATCTGAGGTCTTCCGTCGCGATATTGTCCATATCGTCGTAAGTCTGGTTTTCGCCGCACATGCCCCAGATGAAGGTGTAGTTCCTGGTGCCTACGCCCGTGTGTATCGACCACGAAGGCGAAATTACAGCCTGCTCGTTGTGCATGACGATGTGGCGCGTTTCGGTGGGCGTGCCCATGAGGTGGAATACCGCTTCGTTTTCGGGAAGTTCGAAGTACATATATACTTCCATTCTTCTCTCGTGCGTGTGCGAAGGAAGCGTGTTCCATGCCGAGCCAACTGCAAGTTCGGTCATGCCCATGGAAAGCTGGCAGCTTTCGCATACCCCGCCTATTATGAACTGATTTATGGTGCGCTTATTGATGGCGTCCTCGCTGCCCAGATGGCGCTGAATGCAATATCTTACGCCTTCGGGAGGATTTTTACCCTCGACGGGCTTTACTATCTTGACCGTGGGGTATTCCTTGTGCGCGGGGCAGGAATTGATGTAGAATTTTGCGGGATTTTTCTTATCGACGGACGTGAAGGTTACTTCCTTTGTGCCTTTACCGATATATATGCCTTCCTTGAAGCCTATGTCGTACTTCTTGCCGTCGAGCTCGATGACGCCCGCGCCGCCTATGTTGATGACGCCCATTTCCCTTCTTTCGAGGAAGTATGCCGTTGCAAGCTCCTTGAAAGTGCCGAGGGACAAAGCCTTGTTCACGGGCATTGCGCCGCCCGCGATTATTCTGTCCTGATGCGAATAGGTCAAAAGAATGTCATCCGCTTCGAACAATTTTTCTATTAAATATTTCTGACGCAGTTCCGCGGTATCGTAACGTTTGGAATCGTCGGGATGATTAGAATATCTGACGTCGAATTTCATTTTATCAAACAACCTCCCATTTGCTCCTTACGAATTGAATGCAGGGCACTATGTCGTCGCCCGTCGTTCCTTCCAGAACGAGAACCGCGTCCCTGTCGTAAGATTTGATTTTTGAAAGTATTTTTTCGTAGTCGAACAACCCTTTTCCGGGTGCGACCTGCTTTATTTTTCCGTCTTCCACAATAAAATCTTTGAGGTGGAAAACTACAATCTTGCCCGCGAAGGTTTTAAGCCCTTCGTCGAGGATTTGAAGATATTTATCGTAATTGGACATATCCAGATAATTATATATATCGAATATGACCTTGACGTTTTTGCGGTTAACGCCGTCCACCGCGCGCTTGAGCGTCTTTACGTCGTAACATACGTGTCCCGCCGCGCCTTCCATTCCTATATACACTCCGCGTTCCGCCGCATAATCGGCGAGCTCGGTAAAGGTTTCTATGACCGTCGCGAGAGCTTCTTCGGTGCGGTTGAGCGGGTTATACGTCCACTTGTCGTCGTTGAATGAGCCCGTTTCGCTGCCCACTATGTCGCAGCCGAGCGCCTTTACGTTGTCGAGGTAGTCCTTGAACACCCTCTTGCAGTCGGCGACCTTCTGTTTGTTGGAATGAACGGGGTTAAAGTAGGCGCCCGTAAGGGGGACGGATATGCCCGCCCCCTTAAAAGCCTGTCCTATTTTTTCCGCAATTTCGCTCGTGAGCGCGCCGGGAACGTACTTGACTTCGTCGAGAAATTTATACGCAACCAGCTGAACGGCGTCGATATTGCAACTTTTTATCTTTGCAATGGCGGCGTCCAGCCCCTTTACGCCCAGATCGTGCGTGCGAAAAGCTATTTTCATTATCTCTGAACCCTGCCGGAGCCATCGCCGCCTGCGAGAGCCTCGACTTCCTTGCGGGATACGAGGTTGAAGTCGCCGGGGATGGTGTGCTTGAGCGCGGATGCGGCAACGCCGAATTCGAGAGCCGACTTGAAGTCCTTGCCGTCGAGGAAACCAGTGATAACGCCGCCCGCGAACGAGTCGCCGCCGCCTACGCGGTCAACGATGGGATGGATGGAATATGTCTTGGAATGATAGAATTCCTTGGTTGCTGCCGAGTAAATGCAAGCCGACCAGCCGTTATCCGATGCGGAGTGGGATACGCGGAGGGAAGAAATTGCATACTTGAAGCCGAACTTTGCAACCATCTGTTCGAATATCGACTTGTAACCTGCAAGCTCGAGTTCGCCGCTCGTTACGTCCGTCTTGCCGGGCTTGAAGCCGAGAACGAGTTCTGCGTCCTCTTCGTTGCCGATGCAGACATCGACGTACTTCATGAGACCGGTCATGACCTTCTGAGCCTTTTCGCTCGACCACAGCTTTTTGCGGAAGTTGAGGTCAACCGATACGGTAACGCCGTGCTTCTTTGCCGCTTTGAGGGCTTCTTCGGTGAGCACTGCAGCGCTGTCGGAAACTGCGGGAGTGATGCCCGTGAAGTGGAACCAGTCTGCATCCTTGAAGATTTCGTCGAAGTCGAAATCCTTTGCCGTTGCGGTCGTGATGGACGAATGAGCTCTGTCGTAAACTACCTTGGAAGGACGCATGGAGCTGCCCGTTTCGAGATAATAGATACCCAGTCTTTCGCCGCATCTTGCGATGTGCTTTGTTTCAACGTTGTATTTGCGCAGAGCTGCTATCGCGCAGTCGCCCAGTTCGTTTGCGGGGAGCGCGGTTACGAATTCAGCATTGTGTCCGTAGTTTGCGCAGGATACTGCAACGTTGGCTTCGCCGCCGCCGTAGTTGATATCGAACTCGTCTGCCTGAATGAACTTTTCGTTGTTGGGGGTGGAAAGGCGAAGCATTATCTCGCCCATGGTTACGATCTTTTTCATTGAATTTCTCCTTGAAAATTATATGTTTATTTTTTTATTGCGATTTGAATGATTTTAACTTGCGCCTCATTTAAAGGCGCGCTGCGCTTTACTTTTTAAGCACGAGGTGAACAGCAAATCCGCCGAAGTCGTCCGCAAGGTATGCGACCGTGGGCTTGCCCTTTGCGTCGTACTTTATCGAGCTTTCGTCTATCGTGAAGCCGCGCATTTTAAGCTGATACATTGCGCGCTTGACCGAGTTGGTCGCAACGGCGATGTGCCCCATCTTTCCCTTGAAGGGCGACTTCATGCACTCTACGAAAGTAGAAGCGAATACCGAGCTGTTGCCCACCTTCTTGGTGAAGCCGAATGCGTTGTCGAACTTGTCCGCAACGCCCTCTGCCTCCTCGGGATTTGCGCAGTTGATGCCGACGTGTACCATCTGGAAGCCGAGCATCTTATCGATAGCTTCGCGGCAGAGCGCCGTAATGCCCGCCCAGTTCTCTTCTTCGAGCATCTTGGAAGGAACTATCCAGCTGCCGCCGCAGCAAACGATTTTGTCGTACGAAAGATATGTGTTGAGGTTATCAGCAGTTACGCCGCCCGTGGGCATGAAGCGCATTGAAGTGTAAGGTCCGCAAACAGACTTTATGTAAGCAAGTCCGCCCGCCTGTTCTGCGGGGAAGAACTTGACGAAGTCGAGACCAAGCTCTATGGCCTGCTCGATTTCGCTCGCCGAGGAAAGTCCGGGCGCGAAAGGTATGCCCTTGTCAAGGCAGTGCTTTACGACCTTGGGATTGAGACCGGGTGCGACGCAGAACTTTGCGCCCGCCTTTGCAGCCGCATCCGCCTGCTCGCAGGTGAGCACGGTGCCGGCGCCGACAAACATATCGGGATAAGCCTTTACCATGCGCGCGATGACTTCATCGGCACCCTTTGCGCGGAAGGTAACTTCTGCACAGTTTATGCCGCCGTCGCGCAGAGCTTTTGCCAGCTTTTCGGCGTTTTCGACCTTGTCGAGCTTGATGACGGGCACTATGCCCACGCATTCAAACTGCTCGACGATTGCGTTTAACTTCTCTTTAATAGTCATATAAACCTCGCTTTTACGCGCGCGGACGCGCGCAACGTTTTTATAGCATCATCAGCCATAATCATTATAGTGTTTTGTCGACCTTTGCGCCATACATAAAACGGACTGATTTATGTATTTTACGGACATAATTCTGCGAGGGAAAGGCGTGCGGCGCGGGCGGAACAAAAATGGGCGCAAATAATTGACAAAAGGCTGAGCGGGTGATAGAATAAATTGCGTAAAAGGGAGTAGTTATAAGCGCGCAGCCGACATCCCGACCGCAGTTGAAGAAAGGTCCGGTTGTGCCACCGTTTTTTTTCTCGGTAACAAGACTTTTAGCATCGCACAATGCTGAAAGTCTTTATTTTTTTACCGGGGCGCGCAAAAAACAGAATTATAAACGCGCGCGGAGGCAATAACTGACATAACTGCGCAAACTTAAATTAAAAAGCAAAGCGCCCGCGCGGCGCAAAAATATTTGTGAGGTGAACGATGTTTCATAACAAAAGCATTGAGGAAGCCTGCCTTGAAACGCAGTCTTCGGAGAGCGGACTTTCCTCCGCCGAGGCTGAAAAGCGCCTCGCCGAGAACGGAAAAAATGCCCTCGCCGAAGCAAAGAAAAAGCCGGCAATACTCAAATTTCTGTCGCAGTTCACAGACCCGATGATTATCGTTCTGCTTGCGGCGGCGGTCGTTTCCGCCGTGCTTGCGGGCATAAACAACGAGCCCATTGAACTCATCGACAGCGGTGTAATACTTTTAATCGTGCTTATCAACGCGATTATAGGTTTTGTGCAGGAAAACAAGGCCGAAAACGCGCTCGAAGCGCTCAAAGCGCGCAATAAACCTTTCGTAAAGGTTTTAAGGGACGGCGAACAGACCGTCATCCCCTCGGAAGACCTCGTTGTTGGCGACGTCGTCATTCTCGAAGCGGGCGACGTAGTTCCCGCCGACCTCAGACTTATCCACTCGGCTTCGCTCAAAATAGAAGAAGCCGCGCTGACGGGCGAGAGCGTTCCCGTCGAAAAGGACGCCGACGCAGTCGTTGACGAAAAAGCGCCCCTCGGCGACAGGCACAACATGGCGTTTTCGGGCAGCACGGTAACTTACGGCCGCGGCAGGGGCATAGTAACCGCCACGGGCATGGCTACCGAAATGGGCAAGATAGCCCAGATGCTTACCGAAGTCAAGGAAGACCCCTCCCCCCTCAACAAACAGCTCGGCAAGACGGCGAAAATACTCTCCTTCCTCGTGCTCGGCATCGCAGTAGTTATATTCATAATCAATATCTGCGCGCACATATCGACGGGGCTCAACGCAGACATATTCATGGACGCGTTCATGACGGCGGTTGCCATAGCCGTCGCCGCAATACCCGAAGGTCTGCCCGCGGTAGTAACCATAGTGCTCGCCATGGGCGTTCAGAAGATGTCCAAGCGCAACGCCATCGTCAAGAACCTGCCCTCAGTAGAGACGCTGGGCTGCTGCGAAATTATCTGCTCGGACAAGACGGGCACGCTGACGCTCAACAAGATGACCGTAAAGGACACCTACTGCCCCTCCGGGAAAAACGATATTCTCAACCGCATTATGGCGCTGTGCAACGACACGGTGGTTTCCAAAAGCGGATTGCAGGGCGACCCCACCGAAACTGCTCTCGTTGACTACTTTATATCTCAGAACGGCGATTTTGCCGCATTGACGGCGCAATATCCCCGCGTGAACGAAAAACCTTTCGACAGCGTAAGAAAGCTGATGACCACCGTCCACGAAAACGGCGGAAAGAAATACAGCTATACAAAGGGCGCTCCCGACATGCTGATTGCAAAGTGCTCGCACATACTCACGACTGACGGCGTTAAGAAGCTGACGGCAGCCGACGCGGACGCAATTAAAGAGGCAAACCGCGGCATGGCGCAGAGGGCTCTGCGCGTGCTCGCGGCGGCATACAAAGAGGGCGACGACGTCTCCGAAGAGGGAATGATTTTCGTCGGACTCACGGGCATGATAGACCCTCCCAGACCCGAAGTCAAAGCTGCCGTGGCGGAGTGCAGAACGGCGGGCATACACGCCCTTATGATTACGGGCGACCATATGGATACCGCGTGCGCAATCGCGCGCGAACTTGACATTCTGCGCGACGGCGACCTTACGGCGACGGGCGCGGAACTCGACAAGATGACGGACGAATATCTGTACGAAAACATAAACAGATTTTCCGTATTCGCCCGCGTCAGCCCCGAAAACAAGGTGAGAATAGTAAAAGCCTTCCGCGCAAACGGCAAGGTTACCGCGATGACGGGCGACGGCGTCAACGACGCGCCCTCGATAAAGGAAGCCGACATAGGCATAGGCATGGGCATTACGGGCACGCAGGTTTCCAAGGAAGCTGCCGACATGGTGCTCACCGACGACAACTTTGCGACCATAGTCGGCGCGGTGGAAGAAGGCAGAAAGATATTCTCCAACATAACAAAAGCTATACAGTTCCTGCTTTCGGCGAACATCGCAGAGGTTATGTGCCTGTTCATAGTCGAAATGATATCGCTCATTTCGGGTCAGCCGCAGACCTTCCTTTCGCCCATTATGATACTTTGGGTAAACCTCGTTACCGACTCCTTCCCCGCTCTTTCGCTGGGAACGGAAAAGGCGGAAAAAGACGTAATGAAATTGCCGCCGAGAAAGAACAACTCCTCGCTGTTTGCGGGGCAGATGGGCAAGGACATCATAATTCAGGGCATAATGCAGACGGCGCTCGTAATGCTGTCGTACCTGCTCGGTCAGTACGTCATAACCGACGGCGTCGAGCACCACGCAGAGCCCATGACGATGGCGTTCATATCGCTGTGCTTCATACAGCTCTTCCACGCGTTCAACCTGCGCTCGCAGAGAAACAGCGTGCTCAACTCCAAGTTCTTCTCGAACAAGCCTCTCGATTTATCCGCACTCATCGGCATAGCCCTGACGCTCTTCGTCGTGCTCACCCCCGGAGTAAAGACGGTATTTATTGAAGGCGCAGGCAACGACTTCATGCTTTCGGCGGTCGAATGGCTCGTGTCGATAGGCGTGGCGATTGCTATAATTCCTCTCGTGGAATTGCAGAAATTAATAGAAAGATTAGTGCTTGCGCGCAAAAAGAAATAATTTTTGCACGGTAAAATAATACACTCTTAGCCGCAAGGCATCAGGAGCGGGCGGACCTTCCCCTACTTATCCGCCCGCTCTTATTTTATATTCGCTCAAATACACGAAACAAAAACGCTTTTTGCCGCAAGTTTTGAAATTGCCACTTGATTTTTGCCGCGAGGCGGTGTATGATATATTCAGTCAATAAAACTATTTTTGGGGGAATACAGAAAAATGATTTTGGATACTTTCAGTTTAAAGGATAAAGTTGCCATAGTAACGGGCTCCAACACGGGATTGGGACAGGGCATATGCCGCGCCTTTGCAGAGGCGGGCGCAAAGGTCGTGGGCGTTTCGCGCAGACCTTCCGCCGAAACCGAAGAGCTCATCGGCAAAGATAAATTTTACAACGTGATAGCCGACCTTTCCTCCTGCGAAGTAATTCCCGAAGTTATAGAAAAGTCGATTGAAAAATACGGCAAGATAGATATACTCGTCAACAACGCGGGCATAATAAAGCGCCAGGACTCGCTGGAATTTACCGAGGAAAACTGGGACAGCGTATTAAACGTCAACCTCAAAACGGTTTTCTTCCTCACTCAGGCCGTCGCAAAACAGTTTGTAAAACAGCAGTCGGGCGGAAAGATTATAAACATCGCTTCCATGCTCTCCTATCAGGGCGGCATACGCGTTCCCTCCTACACCGCTTCAAAGTCGGCGATAAAGGGCATTACCATGACACTTTCCAACGAATGGGCTAAATACGGCATAAACGTAAACGCAATAGCCCCCGGATATATGGCAACCAACAACACGCAGGCGCTCCGTCAGGACGAGGAAAGAAGCGCGGA